>LFCJ01001961.1_pt1 | contig 14707 bp, 15 predicted proteins | sample 643141 | NCBI WGS metagenome assembly LFCJ01 (sample SAMN03766243, study PRJNA286221) | soda lake metagenome | biome: soda lake; feature: Kulunda steppe; material: water; isolation source: sample B1-Br-g2 brine of Lake Bitter-1 | place: Russia: Kulunda steppe | collected 2010-07 | reverse complement strand
TTTTCCTTAGCTTCAAGCTGCGGAATTTCTAGCTTTTTATTTTTCAGAATAAAACCATTAGGTTGGTTTATTATATTACCGTTTTTCACTTCGAGATTGCTCCCGACAAATAAATTATTATGTAAATAAGTTGGACCGGAACAAGCTAAGTCACCTTCAATATCTACAGTATGCTGGGCAAAATCTTTGTTTATGTGTAACTTTCCTCCTACAAAAGCTCCATCATTGTGCAGAAACAAAACTGCTTCTTCTTGTGTGTCATTCAAAAAAACAAATCCGGATGTTGTAGCTAGTCCATCTGTATGCAGCATTCCGTCTAAAGAAACTTCATTGAAAGTCGCTAACTCATGAACTGTCAATTTATCTTGTAAGACAACCGGATCATGGGCTATGAACTCTCCTTTGAGTTGCAATCCCGATGGTGCGTCAATGTGAACATTCGATGGTGTAATGCTCAGTAAACTTTGTGCCTTATCCGTAAAAGGACTTATATGTATTGTTTGATTTTCCGAAAGTCCCATCAAAATGACATCATTCGAACTCGTGTTTGAAAATACATCTCCATCATCTATAGCGATCCTAAATGAAGCAAGTGGAGTTTTGTACGCATTTGTTAAATTCTCAAAAGGTGTATCAAACGCATCAACAAGATCGTCAAATCTACTTATCGTCATAGCAAGATGACTATTTCTTTATTAAAAGATTTTTCCCTTCATTGTCAATCTGAAGCCAAAAAATCCAAAAGACTTTTAGGTATGAGTGCATGTTTTTGTTTATTCCCATGAAACTTTGGTTCAGATATTTCCATGAACATCCTCTTTCTTGTAAATTTGCCTTTTGAACCGAATAAATAGTTTTTCAAAATATCTTGTTTACTTTCTTTATCAAAATCAAAGACTAGTGTTTTTGAGATTGAACTCCAATTCAAGTTAGACCAGTCATCCGAATCAAAGTGTTTGAGGGACGATAGCTTCACAATGTTTGGATTCTGACTCAGCATCGACCAATCCCAGGGCAGATGAATATTGTTTTTCACATCTTCGAATGTTATGTTTTCATTTTTTGATAAACTCGACCAATCCCAATACGAAGACATCCAAGAATTTTCGTGACGCAAAACCACATCTAATGATACATTTGGATTTGTACTAAATGCGTGAAAATCCCAAGGTAAGTGTATATTTGCTTTCACGATATTGATATCTACTGTTTTATTCATGCTCAATGATAGCCAACACAAATCTTCATCTAAATGTTGTGCGATGAGATCCCAATCGACATCTGGATGTCGACTTATATACCACCAATTCCAAGGATACGTCGGTGTATAATAAGCTAAACATATGCATATATCTAGATTATAATGATAAGTCAAAGCAAACCAATCCCATTCCCAACTCATATTCTCTAATATAAAATCCCATGTAAGATTTGGATTGTAACTCAGATTTTTATAGTTCCAAGGAATCTGCGGATTCATCTTTACCATATCTAAGCTGATAAAAGACTGTCGTGTTATAACGCTCCAAAAGTAATCAAGATCTATTAGTTTTTCGAATCTCATCCACAATAAATATAATTCCATATTATTCAATCTATTCATGTATGTCTGAAAAGCATCCCTTAAAAAATATTCATTCAAAAAGAGCATATTCAAATTCCAAGGAATGCTCGAAAAAGTTAAAATAGTAGATAGAGTGACATTTAAATTTTTGGAAAGCGCTTCCCAATTCCAATTTCTTAGAAGATTATACGCAACATTCTCCCATCTTATATTTGGATTAAAACTTAATTCATTCCAATCCCAAGGTATGTCCTTTTCTTTTTCAACGATATCGAAAGTCAAAGTTGAATGTGAACTCAATACCGACCAATGCCAATCTTTGTGTCTATGTTTAAGCGCGAATGATATCGTGATATTATTATGACAACTTAAGGCATACCAATCCCACTCTTTGTCTATGAACATTTCTATTACCTCTAAAGGAAGAGATGGATTTAAACTCATGGCTTTCCAATCCCAATTTGTAAAACCATCATGTACATTCTCATTATTATCAATACATTTTTTTATATAATCCAATTGCAAATCTTTCAAAATATTAGACATTAATCTTTTATGATGTCTTTATTTCTTTCCTTCATATTTGTACGTAAAATTATATAATTTTTTACCTCACTAAATAATAAGAAATACAATAGAATTTTGGGTCTGCAATGAAAGCAACTGCCATCAAAGACATTATTCAAAAAGGCGGTATTCCTTATGAAAAGCTTTGTGTTTCTGCGGTTTTGTCTCGATTGGCTTATAAACCTTTTCAAGAGATGAGAATAGATTCTGTGAAATACTTAAAAGACGATACAAAACTTCGAACTTTGGTGGAACAGGCACTTCCTAAAAGTTTAGATGATCTAAAATTCATTTGCGGTAATGAACTCGGAGAATTTCACGATACACAGGTGTATACTTGGCTTCGAGATAACAGACTCTATGTTGTTTTTAGAGGAACAGACAGTAAAGAAGATATGTTGGCTAACATTGATCTTCGACAACGCTGTGCCGGTTTTGGAAAAGGGATATTAGTGCATAATGGATTTCGCAAACAATTTGAAATCGCAGAGGAAAATCTGACGAAAATGATTGTTGAAAATCGTACCGAAATAAAAGAAATTTACTTTTTGGGTCATTCTTTGGGTATGGCATGTGCTACAATCGCAAGCCTCTTTTATGCCCAATATTTAAAAGAAAATAACCCAAATGAACTTCCAATACCGGTCTTACATTGTCATTCATTCGGAGGTCCGCGTGTAGGCAACAAAAAGTTTACGGAATTTTATGTCAAACAAGAAGAGTTGTTTAAAAACACATGGAGAGTAATAGACTATAGAGATCCTGTTCCTAAGGTGCCTATTTCGGCACATTATCATCATGTTCCCTGCAAGACACTTTATCTTAAAGATAACGGAAAAATAAAAGTAAAAACAGATGATTATCATTGGTTTGTACGCCCTTTCACTTTATTCCGATCTTCCAGTCTGGTTGAATGTTTTACACCTCATGATATCGTTTCATATATCGAAAAACTTCGAGATATCGTTTTTGAAATGAGAGAAAATGAAAGTGGTGATAAAACTGTGGATGAAAAAGAAGAAACGCAAAATTGATTTCAAAATCAAATTATATAAGATTACATAAGATTTCTAAAGAGCATTCTTTTCATTTTTATTCAAAAAATGCCAAAAGAGCATAATTCTTCTTTATTATCTCCCCGATTACAGAAATTTATTGAAAGATGGAAAAAAAGACATGCTCGCAAAGAAGAGGTCAATCAAACATCTTTCTATTCAAAATTTCATGTTTCTCATCTTCCAGACTCCAAAAAATTGATATAAAAGCTTCGTGTATGTATTATTTTTCCAAAAACTTTTTATATTAAAAACAAATAGAAAACAAGATGTCTTATCTTGATCTCGTCAAAAAAGAATACAAAATACCTTCTCAAACAGAAACAGAAAGATGTAAACAAGAAAACACAAACACTTTTTGCTTACCCAAAATCAAAATAGAATTCATTTCCTCAATTGTAAAACGATTGTTTATAATTTAGTTACCCGTCGATCGTCATATTCTCCAGCTTTGAATCAATTTCCTTCATCGCAAGCTCTTTTGGCGTCGGTTTATTAATAGCCTTTGCAAGAAACTCGAGATAGTCTTGAAGGTTATTTTTTATAAACAAACATGGCATCAACATCTGATATTTAAATGTGTATTGAAACTTTTGCTTCAACCTCTTCTTATTCTCACAATTAAAAGTCACGATTTGTATGTTTCGCCCATACCAAGCTTCACATTGTTCACGCAGTTTATCATCAATCTCTTTACAAATACCAAGTTTGACGATGTCTGTGTTTTTAGAAATGATGAGATACACATATCCTGCTTTTTTGTTTGCCATTTTCTTTTTAAATATTCAATATGTTTTGTCTGAAACTTTATACAATATGCAGCGTGCGTGTCTGTTTATTTATAAGTTTTTTTCTTTATATATTTTTCAGAAGAAAAATTTGATTTTTACTCTCCATATTTGTAAATTTATGATCAAATATTTCAAAATGACAGAGTTTGTCTGGAACGTTACACTTCAGTTAATTCAATGTTTAGAAGAACATCGAGAAAAAGCTATATCACATTGGATCAAAGAACTCAATGCTAGTACGTCATATAAGACAAGAGATTATGAACTTTATCTTGAGCGTCTTCCATACGAGTATAAAACATATTTACAGAATCTGAAGGAAACGATAAAGATAGCCAAAGAGGCAGATCTTCATCACGAACAATTGTATGTATCCTTTATTAAGAAAATAGAGACAGACACGGTTAAAGGGCAAGGAAGTCTGTACCCTTTTGTATGGTACTTTATAGATATAAATAAAGATGATCTCGCCGAGCAAGTCACTGGACTCGATGATCTACTTTATCCTAAAAAGTTTTTGATTTATTGAGAATGAGTGTATGTATTCTATTTTTAATTTTTTTCACTATTACCGAGGAGTATTTTGTCCTCGTGCATAGGCTTCCGCTAATCGTCTTGCCATTTGAGCATTTTCCTCTTCCTGTTTTCTCTTTCGATGTTGAGTTTCAAATTCTTTTTCTTGCAACTCTCTTGCTAGATGCATATCTTTCATTTGTTGCGAAAGTTCTGCGTTTTCTTTTTTCTGCAAACTACGCACTAGGGCTGCATTTTGTTCTATTTGTATTTTTCTTGCCTGTGTAGTTGGTGAATTCAACGAATAAAATGAAATGGGCAACTGCCTTGACTGCCTTGACTGCCTTGACTGCCTTGACAGTGGAGATTGTATTGAACTCATTCTTCCTAATATTGGTCCTGAAGTTATAACTTGAAAAGGTCTTGGGTTTGTTCGTCTAAATCTTAAACTAGATAATGTCCGTTTGGAATGAATTAAATAATTGAGATATTGGCGCGAGATTACCGGTAATTCATAAGAATAAGAAGTATTATCTTCGATTTGATTCAATTCGAACAAAATGTAATTATAATGTGATTCATTCGTAATAACCATACAAAAATTTTGAACATTTTTGAACTCAATCATAATGTTTATAATATGTTTTATTAAAGGGTGATTTCTAGTAATTACAATATCTGAATATAGATTATTAACTAAGTAAGAAATCAAATAGATATTATATTCATTCATCAACCAAGTATTAATGATATTTTTTTCGAATTCTGAAGCATAACAATTTGTTTCTTTTATTTGTTTTGTATAATTGTCCACAATAAATTTTATTGTATAATCGTTTAGAACAATATACTGATTTCTATTTCTTGGAATTTCTTTATTTGTCAGTATTTTATCAAAAACATACCTCATCGCGATATCATTATCTGGCCTCGATCCTGTAAATGAGTCTCGTTGTCTACTAGAAATATAAGGAATTCTGTACGCATCGCGAAAATGGATTAGTAAAGTGTCTTGGAAATCATATTTATTCTCGCGAACTATTTCACTTATTTTCTTTCGTAATGATGATATTGTTAGTTTTATATTCATATAATTCAACAACTTTGACACGGCATGGTAAAAACAATTTCCGTCGCCCGGAACATTATAAGCATTCAAATTCACAAACAAATTAGGCGCCATTTATTTTTATTTTATAAAACAATATAAATCAGGGAGTAAAATGATATTTTATAAGAATCAATATTTTTATAGGAACTCGATCTGAAAATTTTTTATCTTTTTGAAATAATCATTCCTCATGATTTCTATAGGAACATCAATCATAGTCAAACAATCTCTAAAACATTTGATGAGACCCAAAATAAGGGATACCAAGAAAGTCTTGAAAGAATATGATATTGAATTTGATAAGCTCTTTCTCTTAGCAAGTTTTTCTCGATTATCTTATAAATCATTTCAAAATGTAAAAGAAACCTCATTTCAAATATCTCGACATGAACCCGTTCTTATCGATTTATTGAAAAAGTCGACGCGTCCAATGTACAACGAGTTCATCATATTTGAAAACGAAGCCAAAAACAAAAATGTTGAAATGAAAGTATTTAGACAACCAAATTCTATACAAGGCTTTGCTTGGATTAGCAATGATGTAGTTTATATCATCTTCAAAGGATCTGAAAATCTTTATGATTTCCTGACAAATATAGATATGAAGCAAGTGTCTATTCCTTGGCTTGATAATAGAAAAATCAAAGTACACCAAGGATATCTAAAACAGTTTCAGAATATGAAAGAACATATTTCTCAATTTTTAAAGAATCATATTTCAAAAATAAAAAAAGTTTTTTTTATAGGTCATAGTCGCGGCGGATCTATATCTCATATTGCGGCACTTTATTACAACAATTTTTTACAACAACAAAACAAATCCATACAGATTAATTGTGTTTCTTTTGGATCGCCATGTACCGGAAACAAAGCATTTGTAGATTATTATTGTCAACAAAAAGAGCTTGCTCTCAATACATGTCGCATTTACCATTATGAAGACATCGTAGCATATCTCCCTTTATCTCCATCTTATTATCATATCAATAGCAATACATTATGTATTCATCTTGATGGAAATCTAAAGATGAATTATTTTGAGCCAGATCTTCCATTGATTAGATTTTTCCAATTTTTTATTACCATAAGATTCTTCAATCTGATAAAAGCGCATAATATAATCACTTACATGTTGACATTACAAAATCTCTTCTCAAAATGGAAAAAAATAGAATAAAAAACACTTAAGAGCTTAATAAGTATTTAAAACAAAAAAATGTTGAATATTTCACCAGGTAAAAATCAATCCCTCAAACTTAATATTGAACCACACGAGTTCAGACACCCCAAAAGACTTTGTGCAAATTGTAAACATGCCATCATCACGCCTTCTGTGCATTCAGAAAAACCTTTGTTGAAATGTTCGCTCTTTTACAAACAAGAACTCGTTTATGGAGAAAAATATTACGAAAATGCCTACCACGTCAGATCAAATAACAAAAAATGTGGAATAAACGCAATCTATTTTGAAGGAAGAACGAGAAGCGACAACCTATAAAATATTTATTTTTATTTTCTTTTTGTTTTATTAAAACAAATATGAATCAACACATTCTTTTAAAAAAAATTACATCATCACCTTTACCTTGTTTTGTCCATCCATCTGCACGTATTTTACTTCCATCAGGACATCAAAAACTTGCAAAAAATCTTAAATTGAACGAAACTGTTTTTGATCATAATTTAGTACCACAAAAGATTACTTACATGAAAAAAATAGATATCCCCAAAGAAAATTTGTTATCCCTAAAACTGAGACCATACGGTTTTAAACTTGTCAGTCCAAAGTTTAATCAAATACTCAGTTTGGATGGTGATTGGAGAAATGTCGATGATGTTTGCTATTATCAAACTCCTCTTTCGACAACATACGAGGAGGTTTACAAGTCATTGCCAAAGCAGTTTCTTTTATTTTCAGATGATAAGAATGATCAAGAAAATGATAACAACGAAAACTTTATCAAAACAAACTACGATCTTGGGTTTTTATTTGGAGTACTCATGACTATGGGAACACTTGATTATGAATGTGGCCAAAGTATAAAAATTATATGTAATGCAAACAATTCTGTTTTCTTACAAAAATGTTTTGCCATTTTAGAAAACCTCGGAATCTATCACACACAAATTAGAGCAGAGAATCCTGTTGGATACTATTTTATAAAAATAAAAATCAAGTCTAAAAGCTTGAGAAGATTAATGGAAATAATTATCAATAATAAAAGATCTTTGCCTCACAGTCTATTATCTTCAAACCTTGAATATTCCACAGGAATACTCGATGGTATTTTACAAGGCAATCAATATTTTTATACGCAAGACACGCATGATGTTTCCACTTTATCTTCTTTCATCATGTCTTACGACAAATCAACCCATCCAAATGTGTTTCTGGAAAAACAAAATGGATTAATGAGTAAAAAAAATGAAACTATAAGTGGAGATTTATTAGCCATAAGCACAACCTCTTCAAGTCCCTTTACATCTCTCGTCAGTAATTGTGTATGTATGGCCTCTTTTGGACTAGATATCAATTATTGATTCTTTTCTAGTTGCGCTCTTATAAAGTAATACAAGAAATCTTATTCAAATGCATCATATCATATTCGCCTATTTGATCGAATTCCAAACATAGATCTAAAATCTTGCAAAAAGAGATAATATTTTTGTATCAAAGAAATAATATTCTTTTTATTTTGTAAAGATGCTGTATATTATTACATACACCACACATTCCAGTGGTTACTTTCCACTCATAGAAGACCATCCTGATCTCAAAATACTCGGATTTGGTGATCAATGGTCAAGTTGGTTTCATCGCACACAAGCTATATTAAAATTCTGTAATTCCTTATCAGATAATGATTTGTTATGTTGTATCGATGGATTTGATACGGTCTTCAATCAATGTGGATATCACCTCGTTCGTGAAATAAGTGAACGATTTAAAAATTACAATTGTGACATTCTATTTTCATTAGACAGAAAAAGTAAAACTGCTATAGAAGAGTATTTAATCAGGCGCAAGTTCGGTAAATGTTTTGGTCATTTACTCAATGCCGGTCTTTACATCGGAAAACCCCGCAAAATCGAAAAGTTTTGGGAAGATCTACAAATTGATGACGACGATCAAAGATATGCCGCTCATAGATGTCATGTGGTTCAAGATACAATTTCTGTAAAAGTAGATAGCGATCAAACTATTTTTTTAAATTATAATGATGATGAATATTACGTCAGAGATGAAAGATTAATTTTGACCGATTCCGGATCATCACCCACAATCATTTCTGGACCTGCTAAAAAAGATTTATCAAAAATAATAAAGGATCTGAATTTGACTAAATGTCCCCATGTCAAAGTAACATCAGTAGATAATATTTTAAAACATAACAAAAAACAAGAAAGTATTCTATCAAGATCACTTTCTGCAATCAAAAAAGATGCCAAAAATATTCCTAAATATTTCGATTTTGAGTTTGCTCTTATCTTATTTATTATTTTACTTTGTATCATATTTCTTTTTGTATAATAATTTTAATCAATACATAAGATAATCTGATTTCTTCTGCAACTTGTCATAAAAGGAAGCATTCTTGCTTATGATTCCTATGATAGAGTCCATTCTTTTATCTACTACATCAAAATTATATCTATTCTTCTCGAGAATGAAAATAAACAAATCGATCAAATCAACAAGTTTTTGGAATGTATTTAGAAAACAATGATCATTATCTATATCATACAAAGACCATGTATTGAATTTAGAGTTGACAGAATTGTTTACTTCAACGGTGTCAAAACCTGCATTGTTCTTTATTTGATTTTTAAGATAATCGATAAGTTTGTGAAAAATACTCTTAAGATTATTTTTATCATCATTGTTGACAAGAAAGCTATTGATGTTTTCCAATAAATGATGCATATTTTCGGGTATTTGCCGTTTTTGGGTATGAGTATTGAATTGTTGATATGTGCGAAAAACTTCTAAAATATTAAGTATCCAAACTTGAACCAAAAGATGCATAGTAAAGCGCAGATGATATATTTTTAAATGTTCATTTTTACTTGAACTATTTTGATCTAAAGAAGAATTATTTAAAACGTTTTGTAATAAAGTCAATGTCGGAACAGAAGATAAAGTGCGTGATAGATTTGTTCTTAGCTCCTCTATGGTGTTTTTTACATCATTTGGAAAACTATTATTAATCCTCAATTGTGCCAAAAAGAATTTTTTATATGAATCTGACAAAAGTTTTAGTTTTTTTATAATTTTTTTCAGATCACTTTTGTTAGATTTTTGCATATTCATAGATTTGATAAATTGTTTTACATTTTTTGTAAAAAGCATGCTAATGTCGTGATGCATACTCTCTAATATTGATCCTTTACTCATCGTTTGAGTTCTTTCCATTTGTTTTTTTTGTGTGTTAAATTTTAGATAAAACACTTTCTAATTTGTATTATTATTATAATTTTATCGAATTCAATTTCAATTTTTACTTGCATTTGATTTTGGTGTGAAAATCCAATATTGATGAAATAAAAACAAACAGACAGAAAGAGTATAGGTTCCAAAACCAAACCATCTCATATATCTCATATAGTTCTCTCTCTGAAAATATCATCTACAGGGTCTTATAAACGGGATGGTAATTTTTGGCCGCTTTTATTATGATCTTTTTGATTTTGTTCATATGTTGATAATTCTATAATATGTAAAATACAAATACTCATGTTTGAGACTATCTTTTTATAATGTGCAGTTTGTAATTATCAATCAGCAATTCCCTTGTTCGGTTGGAGTCGTGATCTTACATTTTACATTGTCATCCTCGTGAGAACATAATTTGATTTTTGATTTATTTTTTTGAAAAGTCTTTACTATTTTATTCTGTATTTGCTCAATCGTCAAATTACTTTTATCAATCAATTGGTCAGGCGTAGTTTCTTTAGAGAAAAACTGTTCCATTTTAGACATGATGATGTTTGGAAAAAAGCTCCTCCAAATTGAAGCTTCTGCCAAAATCTCATTTTTTTTATTTTTCAGAGTAGATACATATTCAAATATATGTACTTTTCTTTTTTGGGGAGGTAAATGCAAATGCGAATCATATCTTATCACACGACCTATTATTTGTTCATATCTACTCATATTCCTAATAGGCTCCAAAATATGAAGAGCATTAGCACCGAGTATGCTAATTCCTTCGTAAAAATTGGGATGAAGCAATAAAATGGATTCCTTCTTTTTCCTGAAATTTGTGAGTATATCGTTTATTTCCTTGACACGCATTGTCGGAAGCAAAATGTCATGCTTTATTTTTTTCGATTTCAGATATTCAGAAAATAAAAGGATTCCTTTTTTGTAAAAGGATGAATAAATGACATGTCTATTTTCATCTAAGGGTGTCATTTCGTCAAAAGCATCTTCCAAAAAGTGTATATTATCTAATACATTTTCAAATTTGTCCGGAAAAATTTTCTTTCCATTTTCTTGGTAAATTTGATTTCCAATAGTCAAGCCTGCATCGAGATAAGCCTCTTTAGGACTCAAGAATATGCTTTTCTGGTCGACATTACCATCTTCAAATAAACGATGTAAATCTACCGAATGAATATTGTACACGAATTTCAACCAATCTTCTGCTTGATAAGAGTTGTATGGTACTTCTTGAGTAGTTTTATAAAACGTTGGATATTCCTTACATTCCTCTTTAGGATGATAAATATCAATAAAAGGTCCCACTCTATTGAGAAACTTATCCGCATCTAATTCAAAGATCAAATCCGGTGTATAAGCTTCATTTATGATAAAAATAGTCGACATAAAAAACACGGCAGTTGCAAAACTATTTGTGAGCTTATACGCAGCCACAGCTGAAAAAGCTTTTCCTAAAGTTGTGCCTAATATTGGAATCAAATATCCCCAAAAAACTTTCTTTTTCCATGGAACAAACATCAATTCTCTTTGAAATTGAACGAGACCATAAGGAAGAATATCTTTTCCCGCCACTAAATTTATCAAATAGGAAAAATCATTTATTGATTTTGAAATAGGTGTCCCTGTTAGAAGTATAATTTTGTGTGCTTTTTGGACATTTTTGACGAATTGTAATATATTGGCCTTTGTTTCATCATTTCTGTGCATCAAATGAATATGATGTGCCTCGTCGATAATCACTATCTTATTCTTCAAATTTATTGTTTTGATCATTTCTTTATGCGACTCTATATGTACATAAGATTTGACATTATTTTTCTCTGTTGATCTTGTTTTAAAGGGAAAATTGTGTTTCTCTATTTGATTTTGCCAAACCGATTTAATTTGCTCTGGACAATAAATAATTTTTTCATGCTCGGGAAAATTTAATAAAATCGTTAATGCTAAAAAGGTTTTACCTGTCCCCATATGATGATATAGTAACAACCCTTTTTGATTTTGACATCGCGCGACAATCCTCTCAACCGTCTTATATTGATGCGGTAATAATACTCCTCTGGTCATTGTTTTTCTGGTATATATTGACTTTAATATAGTATAATATATTATAGTCACACTTACTCTGATATATTGATCAAATGACAAAATTAGAATTGCATCAAAAAAAAGTAGTCGAGCGAGTCGTGGCTCGATGTCAAAATCAAAATGGACTTTTCTTGTATCACCATATGGGAACGGGAAAGACTCTTACCGCATTGAGTATATTTCTCAATTTTCCGAAAGATGAATGCATCGTTTTCTGTCCAAAAGATATCTTATTCGTGTGGGAAGAAGAAATAATCAAACATAATTTTCATCAGCGAATGAAAGAAATAAGACAAGAAAGCGAGATCAATAATAAGGGAAGGATTCAGATAAAATCTCATAAAGCATTAGATGATGCTGATATCAAAAATAAAATTGTGGTAATTGACGAAGCTCATCACGTCATCAACGCTATGAGATCTACAAAAGACCCAAAATATGCGATGATGCTTCTCCAAAAACTCAAACAACCTAAAAAAATTATTCTTTTATCTGGTACGCCGATTTCTAAAGATATATCTGATTTTCCATTTTTTATTAATATTGCCGCCCAAAAAGAAATTTTACCCTTTACTAAAGCAGATTTCAGAAATCAATTTATGCATGTCCCTCCGATCAAATCTGCAATCTTTGGATATCTTTTACCATTCATGAATAAATATTCATTCCCTTTTCTTATTACGAGTATGTTTCTCAATAAAAAAATACAAATACCGATCGTGGTCATCGCAAAACTGGCAAACATAGCAGACGTCTACACTTCTGAAACACTTTATGAATTAGACTCTAAAAAACTTATAAAATTCGTTTCACCATTTGTCGACTTCCACAAACCGTCATCTCATTATTTCGGTATTAAAAACTTTCCTTCCTTTAGTACGAGTAAACAAATTGTTCATTATAATAGTTTACAAATAAATGAATGGATCAAACTGGTTCATGGTATAAATGAGTCAAAGAAATTAGACAAGAGCGAAGCAGAAGATCAAAAAGTATTTGAATTCTCCAAAGACGAGTACCTCGATGTTGGAAGAATTATCGGTAATTTAGAATTCGAAATAGAGGGTCAATTAATTATTCCACCAAAATTCAAAAAACTCATACAATTTATTCAACGTAAAAGAGTCATTGATCCCATAAAAAACTCTTTTCAGACATTACATGTTGTGTATTCTAATTTTTATCAAAAAGGAATTCTAAAGATTGCAACTTTTTTCAAAGAACATAATATTGTGTACAAGATTTTTGAACCGAGTTTTGAAGACGCCAAAAAAAGAAGCATTTTAAATGATTTCAGGAATGGAAAAATAGAGGTTTTACTTTTACATCCCGATATCAAAGAAGGAATTTCCATTCTCAGTACGACTTATCTTCATATTTTGGAACCTATCATAAATTACAATGATTATAATCAAGTCATAGGACGCGTTGTACGACATGACTCACATATGCATCTTCCTATCAAAAAACAGCATGTGTACGTGGTGAATTGGATCTGCTCAAATTCCGGATTTTTACAATATCTATGGACACAAATTGAACAAACCAAAATTTGGAAAAATTATTTTTCACATTCGGTGATGTATAAAATCAAACCCATTTTTGAATATAATACATCCGCCGATCAAATAGTCTATCAAAATATATTTAATATTGACCATGGAAAAAAGATGTTGGAACGAACACTCGAAAAAAGTCAAAATGATGCGAACCTTATGGGACGACTTTGCCATAATTCTGATGATAGAAAAAAATGTGAAATCACGACTTTTGTGGATATTGGTAATTGTTGATATTGTTGATTTATTCTATTCTTCATTCAACGGATATCCTGATTGAGGATCGATCGATAAAGAGTAGATTAAATCCTCCTTTACTCTATCGATTGTGTCCATTTCTTTTTTTTGATCTTTATCATTCAATTCGTTGGTCATTTCTTCTGTACGTGTATTTATGGCTTGACCCAATGATTTTCCTCCTAAATCACCATTATCTAATTGATCTTTTTCATAAAACTTTATGGATTCTGGAAATACTTTTCCAGATTCTTTGTGATAAAACATAAGCGCTTTTTGAACAAGGCACGGTCCAAACAGATATGCCTTTGCATGTGCATTTTTAGTTTGACGAAATATTTGCATAAAAGAGAACATTTTTATTTTAGAAAAAAGAAAAAAAGAAGATAAATAATACACAATATGTTTTTTGTTTTATTTATTATTTTCTGAAATGAGTATGAGTGGGTTTTTTAGATCTTGTACAAAATCGTCTGGATAGTCTCGAGGTAGTTTCAACCATACAAATCCATTCTTGCAAGGTCGATTTTTCTTTATAGCTAGCTTCAAAGCAGACGGACTAATATCGTTTGAAGGATCTAAGAATATATCACTAAATGAATGATATGTTTTGACTAAAGTTCCATCTGGTTTATACTTTTGCCGTTTTTCTTTGAGTAAATGTGGTGATCTGTTGCAGGATCGCGGTGAAACAAACGTAATACCTTGATCTACGTTTGATGATTCATTTCCTTGCTCTATATCATTTTGATGGTCATCCTGATGGTCGTTTGGATTGTCA
>LFCJ01001959.1_pt1 | contig 14711 bp, 13 predicted proteins | sample 643141 | NCBI WGS metagenome assembly LFCJ01 (sample SAMN03766243, study PRJNA286221) | soda lake metagenome | biome: soda lake; feature: Kulunda steppe; material: water; isolation source: sample B1-Br-g2 brine of Lake Bitter-1 | place: Russia: Kulunda steppe | collected 2010-07 | reverse complement strand
TTCACGTGGACGGCCTTCCAGGAGAAAGTCAACGGCGAGTTGGTGGGGACGATTGGCAACTTCTGGTACCGCTCGCTGCTCTTTGCCTACCGAAACTACGAGGGGACACCCGATGGCGACATCTCCGAGGAGGTTCGTGAGCGCATCGAGGATGCAATCGCGGAGTTCCTCGAGGCGGTCAACGAGTACGATATTCGTGCTGTCGGCCTGACTGCAACGCGTCTCGCCCAGTTTGGCAACGAGTACATCCAGCGCAACGAGCCCTGGAAGCTGACCGACGACGACCCCGAAGCGGCCGCCCAGGTGATCCGTGACTGTGTCCAGATCGCCAAAGCCGTCGGCGTCCTCCTCGAGCCGGTTGCCCCGGGGAAAGCCCAACTCCTCTGGGAGCAACTGGGTGAGGATGGTGACGTCTCCGATACCGAACTCGAGGCTGCGCTCGCTTCCCCACCCCGCTCCTTCGGAGAGCCGGGTGAACTCTTTGCAAAGCTCGAGGATGACCAGGTTGACGCACTCGAGGACAAACTCGAGGCAAAAATTGAGGTCGCGGCGTCGGGTGATGATGAGAGTTCGAGTGACACTGATAACGACGGCGACGGTAGCGGGAGTGCTGACGGTGACGACGAAACCGCAGCCACCGAAGCGGCCGACGACACACTCCCTTCGAACCTCGAGCCACTGCTCGAAGACCGGATTAGCTTCGGGGACTTCCAGGATCTCGATATTCGCGTCGGGCGCATTGAACATGCCGAAGGGATTGAGGGTGCTGATGATCTCGCCCGACTCGAGGTTGATATCGGCTTTGAGAGTCGGCAGGTCGTCGCCGGAATCAAGCAACTCCACGACCTGGAGGCGCTGCCCGGAACGAAATGCGTCTTGTTGGCAAACATGGAACCGGCGGAGCTGTTTGGTGTCGAGTCAAACGGGATGATTCTTGCAGCTGGAGAGCAAGCTGACTTGCTTACGACCCACGGCGACGCCGCCGTCGGCGAGAAAATCCGTTAGTGGGAGATTTGGCACTCAACGCCGGGTTAGGAACGCGAATACCAACTTTCGAGTAAATCACACACCTTTTTGCCGCACTCTCTCCTACCGAGGCTTATGAGAAATGCTAAAATCGTCTGCACGCTTGGACCCGCCTCTGATACGCGGCAGACAATCTCTGCTCTCGCTGACGCCGGAATGTCTGTTGCTCGATTGAACGCAAGCCACGGGACACCTGAAGAGCGACGCGAGCGGATCGAGCACATCCGGGCCGTCGACGAGAATATGAAAGAACCGCTTGCGGTCATGCTGGACACAAAAGGGCCGGAGATCCGGACGGCGCCGCTCCCGGATGGGGAAACGATCACGCTCGAGACTGGCTCTCAAATACGGTTTATCAAAGGTGATGAGGCCTCTCCGACGGAGATTGGCCTCTCGATGGCGATCGAAGGGGTCGAAGCCGGCGATCTGGTCCTCCTTGATGACGGCCGGATCGAAACGACGGTACTCGAGGTCGATGGTGAGACGGTCACTGCCCATGTCGACAATGGCGGCGAACTCGCCGGCCGAAAAGGGGTCAACATTCCCGGTGTCGACCTCGATATGGATGTTGTCACGGAAAAAGACCGCCGCGATCTCGAGTTTGCCGCCGAACATGAGGTTGATTTCGTGGCAGCCAGTTTCGTTCGCGATGCCGAAGATGTCTATGAAGTAAACAGCGTTCTCGAGGATGCCGGTGCGGATATTCCGATTATCTCGAAGATCGAACGGGCAGGAGCTGTCGAGAACCTCGATGAGATCATCGACGCCTCCTACGGGATTATGGTCGCCCGCGGCGACCTCGGCGTTGAGTGTCCAATGGAGGAGGTCCCAGTGATTCAAAAGCGGATCATCAACCGCTGTCGGAATACGGGCACGCCAGTTATTACAGCGACGGAAATGCTCGACTCGATGATTCGAAACCGCCGGCCAACCCGTGCGGAGGCCTCCGACGTTGCCAACGCCGTTCTTGACGGCACCGACGCCGTGATGCTTTCGGGTGAGACGGCGATCGGCAAACATCCGGCTCGCGTCGTCCAGGCGATGGACCGCATCGTCAGTCAGGTCGAGTCAAGCGCCGAGTACGCCGAAATTCGCGAGCAGCGCGTGCCGGGATCGACCGATGCGCGAACGGATGCCCTCGCCCGATCCGCACGATATCTCGCCCGAGATATCCACGCTGACGCAATCGTCGCAGCGACGGAGTCGGGATACACGGCACTGAAAGTCGCAAAGTACCGGCCCGGCGTTCCCGTCGTCGCTGCCACGCCAAGCCACCGAGTCCGTCGCAGGCTCGCACTCACGTGGGGCGTTGCCCCACGGTACGCCGAGGTCTCTGATCAGGGCGCTGACGCCGTCGTCGAAAAGGCTGTGACCGCAGCACTCGACGCCGGTGCCGCTGAAAGTGGCGATACCGTCGTCGCCCTCTGTGGAATGATGACCGATCTCGAGGGCGCGTCTACGACGAACATGCTCAAAGTGCATGTTGCAGCCGATGCGCTGGCGACCGGGCGGGTCGTCGTTGAAGGACGGGCTGCCGGTCCCATTGTTCGTGCGCCGGATGGGGATCTCTCGTCGGTGGCGGCGGGATCAATTGTCGCACTGAGTGAGCAGTTCGACGCGGAGTTCAGCGGTGATCTCTCGAAACTGGCCGGGATTATCGATGCCCGAAGTGGGATGACGGGCTACCCGGCGCTCGTCGCCCGCGAACTCGAAATCCCGATGATCGGCGGTGCCGACCTCTCGGGGGTCCCAGATGAGACGCAGGTCACAATCGATGCCGAACGCGGTGTCGTCTACAGTGGGAAGATTGGTGGCCGGCCCACCACCTCATAAGACGGACTTTTGAGAGTCGGCGTCCTACTGGAACGTATGGCTGATGACTCCGCCCGCGAACGGTCCGAGCGCGGTGCTGACGACCGGAACTGGAAGTTCGAACTCGAGGACCTCGACGATGATTCTACTCCTGACTCAGGCTCAGACTTGGACTCTGACTCAGACTCGGAATTAGTATCACCATCCGTTTCAGACACCGAGCCAACAGGTGACGCGGCGACCGAATCGGACAGCTATGGCCCGGAGGCAAACAGCACGCCAGTTCAGGCTGGAACCCCAACTCTCGAGAACTCGGTTTTTGTTGCGCTCGGGGCGATCGCGATGGTCGCTGTCATTATTCGGCTTGTTTCACTCGGCCTCGGTGTGTGAGCGGTGCCTGTCGAGAGGTGCTCTGACGCTGACTCCGATTTCCGGTCGGTAAACACTTAATCGGGGTGAGACCATAGCGTCGGGTATGCTCGAACTCCTCTTGGAGAACATGCCGCTGGCGATGACGGCAGCGGGATTAGTGCTGATGGCACTCGAGGCTCTTTCCCCGGGCGCGCACTTAATCGTAATCGGTGTCGCACTGATCGGTGCCGGTGTCGTCGGTCTCCTCTTTCCTCCAGTGGCGAGCCCGTTCATCCTCGCGGCACTCACACTTGGCATTGGCCTCGCGGCGACGTATGTTTACCGCGAGTTCGACTTTTACGGTGGGAAAAGTGCCGGCCAAACGCCTGACTCGCGCTCGCTTTCGGGAAAAACCGGCTACGTGACAAAAACCGTTAGCACTCGTGAAGGCGAGGTCAAACTCGATAACGGCGGCTTTGCCCCCTACTACAGCGCCCGCACCTCGAGTGGGACAATTGAGGAGGGCGAGGAGATCATCGTCCTCGACCCCGGCGGTGGGAACGTCCTGACTGTCGAAAGTACAAGCGGCTTCGAAGCCGACGAAATCGACCGCGCGCTCGCTCGTGGGGTGGTGACCGAAGACCTCGAGCGTGAGATGGCGACGGAGGACCCTGACAACGCGGACACAGCGGGGGCCGACACCGATGATACCGAATCCGAGCCCGAGACACAGCAGGATGATGCTGAGCCGGCAACCGAAACCGAAAAACAATGATTCGTGTTCGGGCCAGTGAAACGTACTATCCGGTGTAGCGGACTCAGATCCCCATGTTCCTACCGCTGATCTCAGCTTCCGCTTCCGTTTTCGCTTTCGGTCTGAGTTTGGGCTCGAGCTTTGGCTTTGGCTTGCGTTTGGTCGCTCCAATCGGATTCCTCATCCTCGTCGCTGTCGCCCTCAGTTCGGTCACGATTGTCAAGGCTCATCAAACGGCTGCACTCACCGTCTTCGGTAGATATCGCGGGCACCTCGATCCTGGGCTCCACGTCGTCCCTCCAGTCTTCTCGCGAACGTATCCGATCGAGATGCGGACCCAAACGCACAGGACTCCCGAACTCGAGGCGGTCAACCGGGAAAAAACTCGTTTTATTGCCGTTGTCAAAACGGCGTTTACCGTTTCCGATCCCGAAACCGTCTTCTTCGAGGTAGAGGATTATCAAAAACAGCTTTCAGCCCACATACAGACGACCGTTTGTACTGTCCTGAGTGAGACTGAGTACGAAGCCAACGAGCGCCCGGCCGCAGACCTGCTTGCCGCAGAAATTCAGGCCCATCTCGAGGAGCAAGCCGCCGACTGGGGTATCGAAATCATCGATACTGAATTTGAGACACTCGAGAGTGAGTGAGCGAGCCGACACCTGATTGCACAAGTCGTGCTCGCAAGAACGACTTCGAGGCGGTTGCCCGTCAATTAATGATTTTCAATTTACACAATAAGGGAACGCTTTTGAGTCCACCGCCGTAAGTCGAGATATGGCCCTGACAATCGTCTTCCAGTTACTCCCGGGTGCGGGACTCGCTGGATTAGTCCTCGGTGCATTGGTGCTGATGGTCGTACTGGCCGCGCTGTTTAGCGCCGTCGAGATCGTCAAAGCGTATGAAAAACGAACGCTGACCGTGTTCGGGAAATATCGTCGAACACTCGAGCCGGGTATTAGCATTATTCCGCCGTTTGTCTCCCAAACCTATCGCTTCGATATGCGGACACAGACCCTTGATGTCCCCCGGCAGGAAGCGATTACGCGAGACAACTCCCCGGTGACTGCTGACGCCGTCGTCTACATCAAAGTGATGGACGCCAAAAAGGCTTTCCTGCAGGTCGATAACTACAAACGCGCCACCTCCAACCTCGCTCAGACCACCCTCCGTGCCGTCCTGGGTGACATGGAACTGGACGACACGCTGAGCAAACGCGAAGAGATCAACGCCCGAATCCGAACCGAACTGGATGCCCCAACCGACGAGTGGGGGATTCGTGTCGAGAGCGTTGAAGTCCGTGAGGTCAACCCATCGAAAGACGTCCAGCGTGCGATGGAGCAACAGACCTCCGCCGAGCGAAAACGCCGTGCCATGATCTTAGAGGCACAGGGTGAACGCCGCAGTGCCGTCGAGAAGGCAGAGGGTGACAAGCAGTCGAACATCATCCGCGCACAAGGTGAAAAACAGAGCCAGATCTTAGAAGCACAAGGTGACGCCATCTCGACTGTCCTCCGTGCTCGCTCGGCAGAGTCGATGGGCGAACGCGCCATCATCGAACGTGGGATGGAGACGCTCTCGGAGATCGGACAGGCCGAATCCTCGACGTTCATCGTCCCACAGGAGCTGTCCTCAATGATTGGTCGCTACGGCAAACACCTCTCGGGCAGTGACGTGCGAGAGGATGGCGATGTCCTCGACAGTCTCGACTTCGATGACGAAACCCGCGAACTGATCGGTTTAGACGACATCGCCGAGATCATCGGCGAAATCGATGAGGAAGCCGACATGGATGTCGAGCAACTCGAAGAACAGGCCGCGGCGATCAAAGAGGGAAAGGACGCCGGCACGATCAAAGATCCTGATGCGGTCATCGAAGAGATGGGTCAGGAGTTCGACGCGTAAGTCCCTCACTCTCCATTTCGGTCTTACCCGACGGGGGGACCGCCACATAATGTCCTTCCGTTCCAGACTGTCACAATTCCGTGAGTTGAGACGGAGCGAAACGGGTTTTACCCGTGACCGTCTTTACTCAGTAGGCACCACATGACGAGCTCCGACAGCGTTGACGATAACAAACGATCTACGCTACGGCGGTTTGCCGCCCTCGGTGCAGCCGCCTCCTTGACCTCGTTTGCTGGAACTGCCGGAGCCGAAACGGGCGAAAGCGATGCCCGCGACGCAATTGCCGGCTACCTCTCGACGACGCCCGGAGCCCACTTTTCAAAAATTCGTGACGACCTGCAGTTAGGGACCGGCGAAACCCAACATCACCTCCGCCGACTCGAGGAGGCCGGAACGGTCGAACGCTATCGTGATGGCGATTACAAACGCTTTGTCGTCGCCGGCCGGTTCGATGACTTCGAAAAGAATGCCTTGGGCTACCTCCGCCGAGATACCCCGCGTGGAATGCTTATCGAACTGCTTTCAGATCCGACGAGTTCGCCCAGTGATCTGGCGGCGGAACTCGAGGTGTCGCCGCCGACGATTAGTAAATATGCCGGCGAACTCGAGGAGGCTGGACTCCTTTCGCGGGCGGATGGGTATGCTGTCGAACGGCCCGAAACGGTGTTGTTGTTGCTCGTCCGCCATGCTGATTCGTTTGGTGATCGGGCAACGGTGTTGGCGACGAACGCTGACAGCTTGGTACGGTACGATGGGGGCTCAGATTGATTCTGGCGTTGGGTTTGGTGTTGGAACGTGGATCAAGACCAGGGTCGGGGTCCAGTTCGTGACTGCCCAGCTAGTTTGATTGCATTCGGTTAGTTAGCTTCTTAATTGTTTAACTCACTCATTCTGGCTGAACGTACGTCGGCAACAGCAGAACACATTTGGGCGAACAATAATCAGACGTTGACTTTCCACGTCGTACTCGAGGAGTAACCCCACTTTTCGATATCGACATCATAGTTGCCCTTCTGTATGGCGGTGATATTCGAGCCGACTTCTTTGGCGGTCATTCCCAACTCCTTGCCGATGAGACGGGATTTAAAATACGTCTTCGTCGCCCCGTGTTCCCGGAGATACTGCAAGATTCGTTGTTGTTTGCTCGTGAGGTCGGTCGCGATTGCAGTGGACATACCAATAATCAGTTGGGAGAGCCCTAAAGCGGATTTGGTACGGTCGGCTAATGTATCCCCGTCCTGCGATAATCCCCGCCAGTAAGTAGGAACTAACTGACCGGTAACAAGCTGTTGGTACGAGTGGCTAATACTGTTTGTTACCTGAAAGTCAGCCGATCTTATCGACGGAAACGGGCGTGCAGTCCAGAAAGTTCTTAGTCCCGGCTTGCCGATATCGAAGCAATGAGCGACCGTGCGGTCGAGGTCAGTGTCGTCCTTCCAGCCTACAACGAGGCAACGACGATTCGGGACACGGTCGCAACCACACTCGAGACGCTGGCGTCGTTTTTGCCGGCCGGCAGCTTCGAACTCCTGATCGCCGAAGACGGCTGTACCGACCGGACGCCGGAGATTGCCGCCGAACTGGCCGAAAGTGACGACCGAGTTCGACATGTCCACAGCGACGACCGCCTCGGACGTGGCGGCGCACTCGAGTACGCCTTCGGTCAGTCGACGGGGGAAACGTTCGTTTACTTTGATACGGATTTGGCAACGGATATGTCCCACCTCCCAGAGTTGGTCGAAAGCGTTCGCTCCGGCGAGTACGATATTGCGACCGGTTCTCGACGGTTGGCTGGAAATCGGGCCCAACGGCCAATAAAGCGAGACATTCCGAGCACCGGGTTCAACACGCTCGTTCGGCTGCTGTTGGGCTCGCGCGTGTACGATCACCAGTGTGGATTCAAAGCGTTCGACCGAGCGGCGTTGGAGACGGTGCTCGAGGACGTCGAAGATACCCACTGGTTTTGGGATACGGAAGTGCTCGTCCGAGCCCAGCGGGCTGGCTTTCGGGTAAAAGAGTTTCCCGTCGAGTGGACGGCCCATGGCGATACGAAAGTCGACCTTGTCCGGGACGTGTTTGGAATGGGGAGTGCGACTGTTCGCACGTGGTGGCAGCTCTCGGTCCAGCCGCGGGTAACGCCGCGGACGAGCGTTGGAGCCGGGATGGTCCTGGTGGTCGTTGCACTCGCTTTGATGACGGTGTATTTGGACCCGCGTGAGGTGCTTACGGAGATGGCGAGTGCAGATCCGACGCTGGTTGCACTCGCGACAGTTGTGTATGTCTTTACGTGGCCGCTTCGTGGCCTGCGCTATCGTGATATCCTCCGAAAGCTAGGCTATCAGGAACGGGTTGGCTTTCTTACCGGGGCGGTGTTCATTAGCCAGACTGGTAATCTCGTCTTTCCGGCTCGAGCCGGTGATGCGGTTCGGGCATACATCGTGAAGGCTCGACGGCAGATTCCCTACCCCTCGGGTTTTGCCTCTCTTGCCGTCGAGCGGGTATTCGACCTGCTTACCATTGCAGCCATAGCCGGCGTTGTCTTCATCGGACTCGCAGCGACTGGGGCGACGGCTGACCTGCAGTCGGCACTGTTTGGAACGGGGCCGGAAGGCCAACAGAGTGGCCGTGTTGCCGTTGCCGTTGCCGCCGCCGTCGGCGTCGGTGCGTTTGTCGCGTTGGGGGCGATCATCGCGAGCGCCCGCGCGGAGACGAACTACGTTCGCGGGGCCGTCCTTCGGCTCAGTTCGGACTCGTATGCGGAGATGGTCGCCGGTGTTATAGAGCGGTTTGTCGGGGATATTCAAACGGTCGCCAACGACCGGGGCGCGTTCGTTTCGGTGGCGACCACGAGCGTCCTCATCTGGACGCTTGATGTGCTCACGGCGGTGCTCGTGCTCGCTGCCTTTGGCGTTGATGTTCCCCTAATCACGCTGTTGGCCGTCGGCTTCTTTGCTGTCAGCATCGGTAACCTCGCAAAGGTACTCCCGCTTTCACCCGGCGGTATCGGGCTATATGAAGGCGCATTTACCGTTCTGGTTGTGGCGCTTACACCAATCGCTGGTCCTGTCGCGCTTGGGGCGGCAATCGTTGACCACGCGATCAAAAACATCGTGACGGTTATTGGCGGTCTCATCTCGATGGTCGTCTTAAACGTCTCGCTGACAACCGCCGTCGAAGAGAGTGCTGAGGTACAGGAGGCAGAGGCGACGGTCGGGAGCCGGTGAGTCCACCACCGATCTAAAGCGGACCCTCTCTGGCAACCAGAAACGGCCCAAACGCACCGGCAACTGCCACCTCGAGACCTCCCGTTCGATCGATACGCCCAGCAGTCAACTGCCAGATTGCGCCCCGGTTTTCCCCGGCGTTCTCGGTTCCGTACACCCGGTCGATCACCGGCCCCAGCTCCTCCCCGTCGGAAACTGGGTCGGCGACACTCTCTGGAAGGCGAACGGTCGGCCCGCCGCCGCGCTCGACACGCTGGCCATCACTGACTGCCGCCCACATGAGGAGCGACCAGCCGGGGACGCCCTCGAGTTGGGCGACGCCACCCTCGAGGCCGACGCCGTACTCGGCCGCGTCAGTTGACTCGAGGGCGCGTTTAGCGCGCGTTTCGGCTCCGGTCACCGTCTCGCTGAGTGTTGTCGGCTGTTCGCTTACCCCGGAGTCCACCGGAACGGGGTCGACGGTGAGAGCGTCGGTCTCGGTTTGAAGGACACGACTTACGGCATCTCGTTTGACCGGGTTGGTGCTCCCGACAGCGACGTACATACGGCTGCTGCGGATGAATCGGACTTGAGCGTCCCGATCGGATGCTTCGTTTTAATGTTTCGTTTTTTCATGCTATTTCTGGCGAATAACCGGGTTATCGCCGTTGTCGTGCGCCAGTTCCGCAAGTCTTAAATACTGACTGTCAGAACGGAGTAGCTACCGAACGCTGTCCACCGTATACCCCCAGCACGTGGGCAGCCACCCTCATCATATGACCAACGCACCCGTAACAACACGCGCCCGACGCGAGGAACAGCGAACAGACGAAAATGAGCAGACAGCTGACAGCGATCTTAATTGCCCCGAATGCAGTGGGCAGCTGATTGTCGACGACGAACACGGCGAGACGATCTGTGACGACTGTGGACTTGTCGTCGAGGAAGACGAGATCGACCGCGGTCCCGAATGGCGCGCGTTCGATAGCGCCGAAAAGAACAAAAAGAGCCGCGTCGGTGCCCCAACAACGAACACGATGCACGACAAGGGGCTCTCGACGAACATCGACTGGCGGAACAAAGACGCCTACGGCAACTCCCTTGGCTCCCGCCAACGGGAGAAGATGCAACGGCTTCGCAAATGGAACGAGCGCTTCCGGACTCGTGACTCAAAAGAGCGCAACCTGAAACAGGCCCTCGGCGAAATCGACCGCATGGCCTCCGCACTCGGTCTGCCGACGAACGTCCGGGAGACCGCGTCCGTCATTTATCGGCGAGCCCTAGAGGAAGACCTCCTTCCCGGCCGCTCGATCGAAGGCGTCTCGACGGCCTGTGTTTACGCCGCTGCCCGACAGGCTGGCGTCCCCCGCAGTCTCGATGAAATCGCCGACGTGAGCCGCGTCGAGAAAAACGAAATCGCCCGTACCTACCGCTACGTCGTCCGCGAACTTGGCCTGCAGGTCCAACCCGCCGACCCAGAGAGTTACGTCCCTCGCTTTGCCTCGGGGCTTGACCTCTCCGATGAAGCCGAACACCGCGCCCGGTCGCTGCTCCAGAACGCCAAAGAAAAGGGTGTCCACTCCGGGAAATCCCCCGTCGGTCTCGCCGCCGCCGCGGTGTACGCCGCTGCCCTGCTGACCAACGAAAAGACGACCCAAGCGGCCGTCAGCGAGGTTGCTGACATCTCCGAAGTGACGATCCGCAACCGGTACCACGAACTCCTCGAGGCCGAAGAGAGCCTCGGCGTCGCCTAATCAATTCCCGACCGCCTGATATCGGTGTATCGGCAGTATTTTTGAACCGGCCGGCAGTGACGGACGTATGAACTTCGACTCCTTTGTCCTCACCGCTGCAACGGCAACACTCACCGATGAGCCCCAAGCCAGAGCCCACGCCGACGCCCTCGAGTTTCGGATGGATTTAGCCGACGAGCCGCTTTCAGCACTCGAAGCCTACGACGGCGAGTTACCGATTTTGGCGACGAATCGAGCGGCGTGGGAGGGTGGTGAGGCCGAAGAGGACGAAAAAGAGCGACTCGAGGCGTTGGCTTCGGCGACGGCAATCGACGCCGTCGAAGCGATCGACATCGAACTCGCCTCGATTCGTGACGGGTCGGCGTCGTCGGTCCTCGAGGCCGCCTCCGAGCGCAGTGTTTCCGTTGTCGCCTCCGCCCACAATTTCGAGGAGACGCCCGCCCGTGAGCGGATGGTTGAGATACTCACCGAGGGGAGCGAACACGCCACTGTCGGCAAACTGGCTGTCAAAGGGAACACGCTCGAGGACACCCTCGAGCTGCTGTCGGTCACGCGGGAACTGACACAGGCTGGAAAGACGGTGGCGACGATGGCGATGGGCGAGGTTGGGAGCCATACCCGCGCGGTGGCACCGGTCTATGGCTCAAAAATCGGGTATGCGCCGGTCGATCCGGCTGAAGCGACCGCCCCTGGGCAGTACGATCTACAGACGCTCTCCCGTCTGGTATCTGCACTCAGTTAAAAAGAACGGGGCCTACCCGACCCCGGCGGACTCAGGGAGTTGGTCCCTCGTACTCGTCGTTCGGAATCGAGTCATCGGGTGCTTCTTCTTCGGCCGTCGACGTCGGATTGTACTCCTCGGCTCCAAGGGCCATGATGTACACGTTATCGAGCAGTTGGGTGTCAGTCGGGATGCCATGTGTGTATGTCGCCATCCCAATTTTGACACAGTCGCCGAGTTTGAGTTTGCGGTTCCAGCACGGCCCTTGGTCGTCATAGAAAACGACCCGGTCTGCGTACTTCCCCTTCTTCCAGAGAAATAGATAGACATCCTGTTTTCCCTGGTTACAAATCTTAAATAGGTTATTGAACCAGCTAAACGAGTCGGAGTTGACTCCCTTTCCACCGTCTTTGGTTGGGTTGTCCGGATCCATCCGAATCCGCAGGTGGCCCTTGTCGTCGTAATCGACGTAGCTCCGATTCGGGCTCTTTTTCGGTCGCTTCAGCCCCAAATACGCTTGGGAGTCGTGTGCAACGCGGACGCTTGCCGTCCGTTTCGATACTACACCGCTGAACGCGCCGGAGCCGACGATACTGCTACCGCCAACTGCCGCCGCCCCCGTTCCATAGAGGAAGTGTCGTCGTTTCATCTGTTATATCTGCCGACCGGTCTGAGGTACCTCCCTCAACCGATTCGACATCCGAGGCCACCAGCGAACAGTGTATAAGTATCGATGAGGTACTTTCTTTCTAAAATATAATTACTTAAATTATTTCGCTGGTAGCAACTGCTTACTTCGCGTGTTTACCGTCAGATACGGACTCAGCGTCAGTACTACAGCCGGAGACGTAATCGACCTCCTCACTACACTCGAGGTCGATTTCGCTAACGTAGTCGCTGTCCCGTGGGGCAATGCCGGTCCACGCCGGTTCCACGGTCCGCTCATAGACGTAGACGATATCATCGACGACAGCATAGGTATCGTCTGCTTCGATCACCCGGCTGTCACAGTCAATCGCCACGTCCACAATCCCTTCGAGCGTGTCGACAGTCACCGTTGGTCGGTTCTTGATTCCCTCAGGGAGCGTCCCGGCTGTAATCCAGTCGTCAAAGCGCTCGCGCTCGCGAACCAACTCGAGCCGGTAGAACGCGCCGGGTGAGGGGGCCAGTACGTCCCGCCGTTTGGCGACGACGAGGGTGGCCAGGCCGAGAAGTGAGCCGACAAGCAACGCTACTGGACCGACGTGCCCGCCACTAGATGCTTCAGCGACGGCGGCTTCATCCGAAACCGGTTCTTGTGTCCGCTCTTCGGGATTGGCACCCGACAGCGTGTAGGCGTCGCCGTCTGGTTCAATCTCGAGTTCGTAGCGCTCGGTCACGGTTATCGGTTCACCGTCGACCGTCCCCGAGATGACCACCGTTGCGACGACTAGTGTCTCGACACGGTCGGGTGTCTGCCCGAGACTCTCTTCTATGCGGTCGGTCTCGTTGAGCGTCTCGGCAACGTTAATAGCAAACGGAACCGTCTGCTGATCGTCAGGTCCGACACCCTCGAGTTTCGTTTGTTCGATCGTCTCGTTCGTTTCCCAGTGTTCGGTCTCGTCGTCGACCGACCGCAGCACTCGGTCGAGTTCAACCTCAATGACCACGTCACCCTCGCCGGCAGTGTACCCGAACTGGAACTCGCCGTCTAACATCGGCGTGAGTGAGGTGTAGTACAGTGACCGGTCTGTTAGCTCCGTGCCGACATCGAACAGTTCGTTTTCCGCCTGGACGGTTGCCGCGTGCTCGAAGCTGCCGGTTGTCGACCAGGGTTCGGTTGGTGTGCCAGGACCCAAATCACCCGCTGTTTCCTGGTCTGACTCCGCCGGCTCGTCGGCGTAACTCGTTGCTACCGCCCATCCGCCGGCTGCGCAACCGAGAAGCAACACGATGACAGCAACGGTAAACCACTCATCGAGCACCACCCGCGCTCGGTAAAAGAGTCGCTTATATTGCATACTGACCCCCGCACTGTTCCTCCGTCGTCGGTCTCCATCTCTTTGTTCTCATATTGATTACCTTTGTAACAGTCATTTCGAGGACCGTCGTGTGCTCGAGGGGTCCCGATTTGAGACTAGTCCGGCACCGACGATTGCGGCTATCGGAAGCATAAGCATGCCAGCGACGGTCACCGACACAGCGAGTTTCGCGAGCCACGGATGAACGCCGTGGAGCGGGAGGATCACCGCTGTCGGCAACACGCCAATGTATCGGTACTCGGCAAACGATCGCAGATAGTAGCCGGTCTCCTCCGGTGCCGTCATGGCAACTGTCGCTGTCGTGGTCTCACCCCGGTTGAGTCGTGTCGGCTCGTGGTCGACAGCAACGCCGTCACTTGCCGGTTCAACGATGGTGACAACCGGAAAGAGCGCCCTATTTTCGGTCTCAGAGGTGAGCGCGTCGGTTTCGCCAGCCGGGATGACAGTCTCGGCCTCGGAGTCAAACGTTGCACTGACGATGCCCAACTCAGTTGTCCCCGACATCACAACCATCGTGGCGAACGTGACCACACAGATGACGACGCCCCCCGCAAGCACGACTCTCCACGGCGAGTAGCCGTCGGCCCGGTTCCGGTCCAGGGTACGAATCCGCGACGACGGTCCAGTTCGTGTCCCGTGAGCACGCCGCTCAACACCGACGGCAATGCCGATGAGTACGATTCCAAGCGTCCCGACGAGATACGAGAGGCCGGTCGGTCCGAGCACAGCATTCGTTCCGAGTCCCGTTGCAATCTGTCGCTGTCCACGACTAAGCCCCTCCTCGAGAGCCATCACTGCCGTTCCCAGGTTTGGAATGGTAACGACCGTGTCACCGAGTTGGAGGGCTGTCGCCACGACCTGCCCGTCGGTGACTGTCGGCTCCGTGCCGTCCTGATCGGGTGACGGATTCCCATCGCCCTGCGTTACATATCCCTGATCGGTTACCTCGACAACCCGATGGGTTGTCAGCCCACCACCGTCGAGTTCTTGGGCGTGGAAAACGACGACATCGCCCTCCTCGACAGAACCGGAGGCGCTCGCCGGAATCGCCACAAACCCGTCGCCAGCCTCAATGGTCGGCTCCATACTGTCCGTTTCGACATAGCTCAACAGGAGGGGGAGACCGAGAACGTTGCCGGCAACGAGTAGTCCAGCGACGAGCAG
>LFCJ01001958.1_pt1 | contig 14713 bp, 14 predicted proteins | sample 643141 | NCBI WGS metagenome assembly LFCJ01 (sample SAMN03766243, study PRJNA286221) | soda lake metagenome | biome: soda lake; feature: Kulunda steppe; material: water; isolation source: sample B1-Br-g2 brine of Lake Bitter-1 | place: Russia: Kulunda steppe | collected 2010-07 | reverse complement strand
TGCAGTTTCAGAAAAAGCGCTGCAAGTAGAGGAACAGGCACAGATTCATGGACTCATCACCGGGGGGCCACCGCGAATCAATATGTATCCTGATTTCGTGCTCCGTGATCGTCACGATGGAGTTCAGCTCGTGGGGGATGCCAAGTGGAAAACCGGACGACCGAGTCAGTCAGATGTCTATCAGATGACATCGTACCAACTCGCCAACGATGTTCCGGGATTGCTTCTATATCCATCACAGACGGGATCCATGGAAACTGAGTATCTAGTTGATAATCGCCTACCTCTATATCTCCGAGAGCTACCTACCGGACAAGATGTCCCAAGCTTTGACTCGTTCGTCACAAGCCTGTCATCCGCACTAGCAGAGGAATTCGAACAACTTTTAGCCTCCCGATAGGTTGCTATGCGAGCGCAGTCAGCTATTCACGATTGAAACCATTCACAACTGACACGAGGGGTGTGGTGAATACAGAGCACCAATACAGCACTGACTGAAGGTCGATCCCGAAGAGTAGTGAGCGGTTAGTACAGAGGATATAAAGACTAACGAGCCATGGTTACTATAATCCGAAATAAAAATTTTATGATGATTTGAGTCAAGTAGATATTATGACATTACTGAACATCGCTCTTCTGTAGGAGATTGTTGATACTGGTGAGCTGTCGCTGTGGAGTCGAAGAGGACAAGCAGACCGCGTCAGCGGTCCACCACGGATGATTCCGCTAGATGCGTTTGGGTCGAAATCGGTCGCAGCGGACCTGCTCCAACAGGTTCGCTGGCGTGACGGCGTTTCCTGTCCTCGCTGCCGTTCTGACCGGACGGTCAGAAACGGCAGCTATGGGCACTTTCAGCGGTATCTCTGTAAGGATTGCGGCCGCACGTTCAACGATAAGACCGGCACGATCTTCGCTCACTCGAAGATCGCACTCCGCAAATGGTTGTTCTCGATTTACGCGTTTTTGCGGTTTAACACCAGCCTCAGGCAGTTACAGTGCGAAATCGGTGTCACCTATAAAACGAACCACAGGCGTGTCGAGCGCTTCGCCGAAGCGTTCGACGCGCCGTCACTCGATCTCCGTGGCCCGGTCGAAATTGACGAATTCTACGTCTCTGCCGGCCTAAAAGGCCGCGAGCGCGACCGATGGTCGCGCTCTCGCAGCCTCGCACGACGCGGGCGCGGAACATATGAACAGGACAAACCGCCCGTATTCGTCCTCGTGGATCCCGGCACCGAGCAGCGGTACATTGTGCCAGCGAAATCCGCAGACGAATCGACGATCCGGCTCCTGCTGGCTGACCGCCAGCAGGACCCTCTCACCGTCTATACCGACGGATTTCGTGCGTACGATCCGCTTACAGAAGACGGTCAATTCGACCGTGAATACGTCGTTCACGGAAACGGTGAGTACGCCGACGACACGGTCCACGTGAACACCTGCGAGAGCCACGCGTCGCTGGCGCGACGGTGGCTCTCGCCGCATCGAGGCATCTCAAAAGATCGCCTCACACAGTATCTCCGAGCGTTCCAACTCAGACGAGAACTCTACCGCAAACCCGGACGAAAAGCGCTCAAACACGCCATCAAAGCAACTCTCTGAAATCAACAATGTGCTACACAAGAGCGTCCTTCATAATAACGTCGGTGGTGGTGCCCCACGAGACAGTGTTGAGAACGTGACTTTCGAAACGTGGGAAATATCAATCAATATTAATTTAATGAGCGCCATTTCAATGGCCAAATACGCTATTCCACACATTCGGGAGAGCGGTGGCGGGTCCATTATCAATGTGTCGTCAGTCACTGCGCTAATTCCGAAAGGCGAAGGTTCGTCTGGACCGTATATAACCACTAAATCGGCAATTATGGGATTCACGCGAGCAATGGCGAGGGATCATGGAGATGACCAGATCCGTGTGAACTGCATCCTTCCCGGATTGATCTGGACGCCCGGAGTTGCGAGGCGCCTGAGCGACGAACGGGAGAAACGAAAGGAAGCCACACCGTACGCTTGCGAGGATAGTCCTTGGGATATCGGCTGGACTGCCGTTTTTTGGCTAGCGAGAGATCTCAGTTTATCACTGGCACGACCATCCCTGTTGACGGTGGCTTCATGCTTATTGCCTCGAAGCACTAAATATAGTGGACTTCGTATGACAGGCTCTATCCAGAGGTAGACACTAGTGTGGGAGTATCTATATATGAGTTCAATTTAAACGATATACAAGACATGAGCAGTAATTGGAACGTGTTATTACCCGATAAGATCCATGAGGCCGGTCCAAATTCTATCGAAGATTTCGCCGACTTCACCTCAGTATCAGAGTACGGAAAAACTGAAGCGGATCTCATTCCTCACATTGACAAATTCGATGCGATCATTCTGAGAACAGCCAAGATATCTGAAAGAGTGATCGAAGCAGCAAACAATCTCAAGGTTGTCTCCAAACATGGCGCTGGGCTGGATAACGTTGATATTCCAACAGCGAGCAAACAGGGTATCGTCGTCTGTAATACGCCAGCGACGAATTCTCGCGCTGTCGCCGAACACGCAATAACGTTGATGATGGCAACCCGGAGGAACCTTCTGCAAGCAGATCGGAATGTCCGGAACGGAAAATGGACCGAGACGCGGTCCGACTGGGATCGGTTCAGACGCTCGGAAATCAATAGCGATGTCTTAGGACTGTGCGGGTTCGGGAACATCGCAAGAGAGGTCGCAGATATGGCTACTTGTCTCGGGATGGAATGTATCACGTACGACCCCTACATCACAGATGAGGAACTAGATCCCACAATAACCCGAGTAGACAAAAAAGAGGAATTATTCGAGCGATCAGATTTCGTGAGTGTCCACACACCCTTAACCGAAGAGACCCGTGATAGTATCGCACTCTCGGAATTCCGATCCCTCGGTTCTGGTGGAATTATCATCAACACGGCACGCGGAGGCGTAATTGACGAGGAAGATCTGTTGACTGCACTTCAGGAAGATATTATATTGGGCGCGGGACTTGATGTCCTTAAAAATGAACCACCGAATGATGATCATCCACTGTTTAAGAGCGACAAAGCTATTCTGACACCTCACTACGGGGGAATCTCTCTAGAGGCAACTTACAAGATGAGCGTCCGAGCAGCCGAGAACGTTAGAACGGTCCATGAGGGTGGAATTCCGGAGTCAACAGTGAACCGCGAGTCGCTTACCGAGCAAAGACAGTAACCCAATCCTCGGTTCGGTACTTGGGCGGCAGGTCTGTATCAGAACAAAAACTTTCCAATCTTATTTGAATATGTTATCGAAGAGTCACAGTATATGAATCCAATCTGCGCGCTTGAGATGAAAGGACGAGCTAATTCGGCTTCTGAGAGCGTTTCCGAATCACGAGCAGCAAATGGAAAGTCGACCGCTTCAGTGACGCACTCAAGATCACGTGTAACCGCGATTTTGGTAAGCTTAGTCTTTCTCCCACCCGAAATCATGACCGCCGTGTGCCCATCTGACGGCATAGATCACTCTTTCAGCCGTATTTCCGCAAAATTATTGTACTCCAAGTTTAACAACTTTCGAACTTTACTGATAATAGTTATACTGATGAAGATGGGTCCAAACTAATGCGACTAACGTACGTAGCCCATTATACGTTCAAACTAGAATCGAAGGATGGAGTCTCATTGATTGTAGACCCGTGGATCAAAAATAATCCTAATTGTGAAATCAACGTAGATTCTTTTAGAAACCTTACAGCGGTACTAGTAACACATGGTGGATTCGATCACTTCGCCGACGCTCCCCTTTTAGCAGAACAGAACAACTGCCCGCTGTTCTGTGACCCCGCAACTTGGACAATCCTTTATAATAGCGATTTCCCAAACGAACTTATTGAAGGATGTGTCTCCGGTATTAGGCGCTCCTACGATGACTGGGAGGTGAAAGTACTAGACGCAAAGCATGCTTCAATGTATAAGAATGATTCGTTGATCGGGCCGGCTATCTCTTACATGATTTCCATCGGTGGAGAGACAGTATATATTTGGGTGATACCTCAATATCTGTAGATCACAAACTATTCGGTGAACTTTATGACCCATCAATCGTACTTATGCCGATTGGAGGGGGAGACGAATATTACCCAGAACTATACCCAGACGAAGCTGCACTGGTGACCGAATGGCTTGATCCGGAGGTAGTAGTTCCGATGCATTATCCAGTAGAGTCCAACCAGAGGGAAATCTTCCGACGAGAGTGCGAAAAACGTGGGATAGTTGGCAGAGCTAATATTCTTGACCTAGATGCCGGAGACACTGTTGATCTCGTCTGAGAGACTTTCTTGAAGAATCTATACAGAGACTGCACAATCCCACGAAATTTTGGATGAAATTACCTGAGTTCGTCTAACTCTTCTAACTTCGTAGTCAACTGATCTCTCAGTGCACCTATCTCTCCGCCGCTGATCCGAACCATCTGTGCCCCGTTTTCGATTGCTTTTCGTGCATGTTCAGTGCTGCTTGTGACTCTTCCGACAGGCATATTGTAAGACTTACTCGTTTTCCGGATGTCGTCTATGGTGGACTGTACATCAGGGTGATCGAATTGAAGCGGGTGTCCCATTGAAACAGAAAGATCAGCTGGACCGATCATTATGAACCCAAGATCATCGACAGCGACTATCTCCTCGAGATTCTCCACGGCAGTCGTGTTCTCAATCATGACGCCAACTGAGGCGTTCTGATCTTCTTTGTTAAGGTACTCTTTGTCAAGATCGCTACCCCAACTGCTCGCACGCGAGGCCGCAATACCCCTTTCGCCAACACCGTCTTCGTAAGAGAATCGTGAGGCTTCAACCACCCGACGGACCTCTTCGGCTGTTTCGATCCGCGGAACAAGCAGATTTCGAACGCTAGAATCTAGCAACTTGCGGACTAGTGCAGGATCGCTCTCCGGAATTCGAACGAGCAGCTCGGTTCCTGAGACATCAGCAGCACGAGCGAGGTCCTCAAAGAGTCCCGCGTTATGTGGTGCGGGCCCGATGTGCTCAAAGTCAATCCAAACGAAATCTAGACCCAGATTGCCACAGGTCTCAACGACTGAGGGATCGTGAGTAACCGTCTGTCCACCGAGTGTGACCTTTCCAGCTTCGAGCTTCTCGCGGAGAGAATTCTGTTGTTGCATAATAATATTACCTAATCAATGTGACTTAAATCCTCGTGTAAAGACACATATCGTTCGTCGATGATTCCGAGACGAACGCTCAGCCATCACATACTAACGAGCAACAGACCGACATTCATGAATTCCCTCCTTTAGAATATTGACTCGCCTAATACGTACGCTGATTACGAACTAGGAGATGGATTTATTACACCGCAAACGAACGTCCCATCATGGCGATTAGTAACTCGGATCAAGGGAGAGTTGCCTCCATGGACGACATCGAGACCACAGTTGATGGGGACTTCCACATAACCGAACGACAGGAAGACTTCATCGAATATATCGATGACCCGTACCAAAGCATGATGTTCGATGGTGAGAAGGAGATGACAGACAATCTTAGCTATTTGAGTAGTTTTTACCCGTCAGCTGGGCTGTTTGCAACTGGCGTCGTCTCTGGAAAAATCGACAACCCGTCGGTTAGAACGAAAGAAGCGGTAAAAGAAGGTATGGAAATCCTGAACATCGACCGGGTTCACGCTGATCCCACACGCAATCTATACTTAGGGATCGTCCACCATGACGACCTCGCTGCCGGACTAGCGAATGCTTACAATAGTTGGGTCTTAGACGAAATCTACGATGCGTCCGAGGGAATTTATGGACCGGTCGTCGTTGCACCCCAGATGCCAAACAAAGCAGCTGAAGAAATTGATGATAGGAAAGACGAGCCTGGAGTCGTCAGCGTCTTTGTTCCTAGCGGTGGGACGCACCCCCCGTTGGGCAACGAGCAGTACTGGCCGATCTACGAAGCTGCCGAAAACGCCGGGCTTCCAGTAGTCTTCCACAATGCGTCCGGAACGCAGATCGGGAATTTCCCGCTTCAATTCCAAGGAACGAACCGTTATTTCAGCAACCACGTGCCTACGCACGCGATGACCCATATGATGCATATTACGGACATGATCACCCGGGGTGTGCCGGTCGAATTCGACGAGCTTGAATTTGTAATCCAAGAGGCGGGTCTCGGATGGATTCCATACTTAATGCGGCGAATGGACAACGAGTACGCGGAAAAACGCGAAGACGTTCCGATGTTGGAGCAACCACCAAGTGAGTATATCAACGACCAGTTCTACTTCACGAGCCAACCGATTGAAGGGGCAAAAGAGCCAGACTACCTCCACAGTATTGTGCGATTGCTCGGTCCAGACAATCTGATGTTTTCATCAGACTATCCGCACCTCGATTTCGACCACTCTGACGAACTGCTCAGGGGTCTTCGTGGAGAGTTCTCCAACGAAGAGATCACGAATATATACGGAGGAACCGCCGTGGAGGTGTTTGATTTTTAATGTCCTCGTTAGAAGACTACCAGCACGTTGCAGATATAGATGAGTTCCGGGAAAATAACCGAGTGCTCGTCGATATTAAAGGCCGCGAGATTGGTATATTTAAGACTCATAAGGGATTTTACGCTGTCGGAAACTACTGTGTCCACCAAGGTGGTCCCCTCTGCGAAGGAAAGGTTTCCGGAGCAGTGACCGCAGACGAGGACTTTGAACTTGAATACACCAAAGAAGACGAAGTGATCTCATGTCCGTGGCATGCTTGGGAATTCGATATCGAAACAGGAGAACATCTTGCCCAGACCGGTCATAAAGTCCCAACCTACGATGTGGAGGTAGAAGACGGGAAGGTTTACCTTAGGACCTGATCAGTTACGCAGTCTATTTTTTCAGAAAGTCGGTTCTTCGTTTTGATAAACCAAGTGACGTCGATATGATCAAAAATATTTTGAAGCTTGGTTTATTTCTATCTATATGCAACAAAAAAGCCCCCAACGACCGAAACACCTACCGGCTGGTTATGATGAGGAAGATCCATACGAGGGGGAAAATCTTTCACAATATCCGGCGTGGTGGCGTGAATTAGTCGAAGAGTTTCGAGAACATAATCTCCGGCCCTACCGTCCTCCGCAGTTTACAGACGGTGTTGTTACTCCAGAATTCGTGTCTAAACTCGAATCTGAGCTTTCTGTAGAAATCCAATTCAAGACAACGAATATTGAAGATAGCGAATGGGGAGTTTATGTTGAGGGTGAGAACGTCTGCTCCATTCCTCGGAAGCGTACAGGTGGTGGGTTCACTCTTTACCAGATAACAAGCACTGAATTCGCTGAAAACATCTATGCTACTGTGGAGTAGCAAGATTCAGTACCTCACAAAGCATCGCCAGTTAGCCTGACCTGAGCCACTTGTTCTGTTGTAATGAGTCGTCAGTAACGGTCGAGCAACGCTGATCAAAGACGGAGCTGTCGCTGTCGGCGGCGGTCACCCGCCGATGCGACAGCGTTGCCACTTGCGAAGACGCTTGCTCGGTCAGTGATTACCGGTAGAACCGGTCGTCAGGTGGTCGGTTCGCGGGGACGGCCCGACCCACCGCGAGGGCCGTCCACGCAGCCCGGCGAACCATATTGACGAACTCCTTGTACGGCCACTACCAGAGGCGACGCCCGCCTCGGCGGGGCGTCGCCACACGTATTCGTAGTGGAGATACCGCCAAACGTTCTGCAACAGCAAACTCACCACAACGTACAGGAGTCTCACCGTCGCATCTTGCGTCGTTGTCGTCGCTATCGCTTGTCCGAGCAAGCGATAGCTCGACTCGATACCGAAGCGTTTGCTGTAGTGGTATCGAGCGTCGCGTGGAGTCTCGATGAACGGCGCGCCAGCGGCGTAGCCGTGACGCGCCACGCCGTTCTCGTCATACCGCCCATTCAGATACGTACAGTCGATATAGACGGGAAACTCGACGGTCTAGCTGTGACCGTCGAGTTTCCCAGTCAGGTTGTGTTGGATGACGCGACTACACCCTTCCGAGAGTTCCTGCTGAATCGTTTCACCCCATCGGATGATCGGGACAACGTAGGCGTAGTTGTGCGCTTGGAGTAGCGTGAGACACTTGCTGTCGTAGAATCCGCGATCAAGATAGACGGCCTTGACCTCGGTGTCAAGGTCGTCGAGCACACCAAGGAACTCAGCAAGGACATTGCTGGCGGTGTCGCCGTCTTCGAGACGGCGCACCGTCAGCGTGTAGCGCTTGTTCTTCACGCGTGCGTAGAACGTCGCGTACGCGTGGAATGCGGTGGTCCCCCGCTTAGCCTCCGAATGATAGAGTCCGTCAGTCTCGTCTTCGTCACCGTAGTAGGGCCGCAGGTGGAGGTCTGCGCAGACCTCCACCTGCTCGGGAAGCAGTTTGACGATATGTCGTCGAAGGAGTGTGTTAGCGACTTGTTTGAGCTGTTCCGGCTCGAACTTCGTCCGAAGATGGTAGAGGATCGTGTTCGCCGGTGGCGAGTCTTTGCTGGAGTTGCACAGCGTAGAGATCGAGGTCTCGTCGGCGGTTGCGCCGACGAGGACCTCGTAGATGTACTCAGAATCGATTTCAGCGTTGTTGGCAAGATCGAGAGCAACTTCCTCGTCAAGCTGGTTGACGAGGAAGTTAACGAGCTGGTCCTCGTGGAGTTCACTGTCTGCTTGTTGGGTTTTGAACACACCTTCAGCAAGCAGACGTTCTAACTAACCGGCTTTGTGAAGTACTGAGATTTGAGTTTGAGCTACCACACGCTATCAAACACAACCGAAGGATAGCTTAGTCCAGTACTCTCTAATGGTGTCTACTGGTTTCTAGCACATGGATTGTCCCTGAGCCCATCATTTCCGCAATGAAGAATTGGTATAGATCATGCTTATTGGAGATGTATTGGCCTTATCCTCGGAGAAATATCTCTCTGTGACATTAGCATTACAAACGTAATCTTGTCACGGCTACATTCCGCAATACGGAATTAGTATTTAACAGAAGCAGCCTAAATATCGAAAAAGAACAAGTCGCTGATCTCTCCTCCGACTGATTTGATGACCTTTGGATGTGATCGAGACACACCATCACTAGGATCCACGCTAGTGAGTCAGGAATTCCCTGACATTGAGAGCCACAAGTTCACAGCCGCGCAAAATAAAATGAATCAGTCACACTACTCTCGTGTATTCCATAATGCAGAACTTTATATTGTCTGAAGACGGTGTGACATCTATGAGCAAGGACACAAACCGAGGGAAAATTAAAAGCACCAAGACGTGTTTTATGATTATTCATCAACTACAGGAGAAAGGTCCCTGTCGACTCTCAGAGATTGCCGATCAACTGGATATTGCTGAGAGCACCACACACCGCCACCTAAAAACTCTCCAAGAGCTCCGATACGTCTCTCGAAAGGGTGATCTCTATCAAATTGGACTCCGGTTCGCGCGTCTGGGGATGGCTGCAAAGACGCGAGATTCAGCCGTCATGCAGGTGGAACCATACGTCAAGCAGCTCGCGGAACAGACTGAGGAGCGTGCACAGTTCGTCTCCGAAGATCACGGTCTCGGAGTCTATCTCCACAGATATACAGGCGCCAACGCAGTCGAGGTAGGTACAAATATTGGCCGGCAGATCCATCTCCACTCTGCCTCTTCGGGAAAAGTGATTCTTGCTCAATACGACAAAGATCGCGTTGATAGTATCTTAGATCGATGGGGACTTCCGGCTAACACTGAACAAACAATAACGGATCGAGATAGATTTTACGAAGAACTAGACCGCATCAGAGAACGTGGCTATGCGTTCAATCGGGAGGAAGCCGTCAAGGGTGTTCATGCAACTGGCGTTCCGATCAAACCAAACAAAAGAGTTATCGGGGCTATCACAGTCGCCGGTCCATCCCATCGGCTCCAAGGTGAATGGTTTGAGAAAGAACTCCCCGAACTGTTGCTTGCCACTGCCAACGAGATCGAAGTGAACATTACCCACGACGAAGCAGAGCAACCCGGGAATCATATTGTTGAGTGATATTTGGTTGCCCTTCATTTTGAACGCTCAAAAGAATCTGGTTGTATGATCGTCTGTGCGCTGCCAACAGTCGGATTAAAAATCGCCATATGTATTTGTTTCATATGAAGCGGATTCGAAAATATGCGGTACTTATATCATGCTCAACAATGACATTCGTTTACATGCTGAATAATGGCAATCGGCGGGAGTTTCTGCAACTGGCCGGAGGAGCTGGCGCAATTGCACTGGCTGGGTGTGCTGGTGATGATAACGGAGATGATCCCACCATTACTATGGGCACTAGTAGTGATGGGTCCTCGTCATGGACTATAGGCCAAGCGATGCAGGCGGAGGTGGATAGGCACAGTGATTCGATTACCCTTGCCGCAGAGCGGACCGACGGGTTCAGCGCCAACATCGGACTGATGTCCGGTGGGGACGTCGATTCCATCATGTTGTTCAACAACATGTACGATGATGCTGCTCAAGGAGTCGGGACCTCCGAGGGTGAGGAGTTTGATGTTGATGAGATTGGTTGGCAAGGTGGAGCCCACCAGTCGGGCGAATACTTTATGGTCACAACAGAAGACTCCGATATCGAATACTACCAAGACTTGGTTGGTCGGGACGTCGCCACAGCCCCTACAGGTACTGGTGTCCACCCCGTCTTCCATGACTTCTTGGACGAGGGGCTTGGCATCGATCCTGAAGAAGATTTTAATCGTCAAGATCTGGAGTGGGGTGACCATTCCAGCGCTCTCCAAGACGGACGGATCGAGGCTTGTATTATGTTTACCCACAATTTTGGGGAGTTCTGGTCCGGTACTTGGCAAGAGTTAGCAGCACAAAACGACATCGAACCGCTCCAGATCCATCCGGACAACGAAGAGGCGGCTCAGGAACACTTGGGGCCACTCTATGAGGTCATGGATTACCCAGTTGTTGAGGACGCAGCTCCGGCCTTCGAAGGCGTCGAAGCACCCTGTGTATTTATGGTCGTTATCTGGCTCATCGACCCGGAAAGTCCCGCAGACGCGTGGTATGAGATTTGCGAGATCTTGACAGAGAACGTCGATGAACTGCAAGACGCGTCGCCTATCGTGTGGGACCTCGACACCGAACAGGCATTCACTGCAGGTATCATTGAGGACTACCCGATCCATCCCGGTGTTGCTGAATTCCTTCAAGATAATGACTGGTGGGACGACGCTTGGACTGCCGGCGAGCAGTAACGTCACTTACCGTATCTTTTTATAAAACAATATTGTATCAACACTTCCAATGAGAACCGACACCAAGAATCGAAATATAAGACTGACGGTGAGTAACCTCACGAACAAACTGGTTGTGGCTACATCCGTTGTACTCTGGGGGCTCATGCTTTGGTACGGTAGTACGTTTCAGATACCACAGGCAATGTATTCTGCGGCTTTCTTAGGTCTGAGCATCACGGTCTATTCTCTCATCCAACTAGAAGATGCACTTGATTCCGAGAACGACCGTCGGGCAGGTGTCATGGGTGGACTCACGATAACAGGGGTACTCATTACGGTCTTTACAGCCATCGAATTTCACAATATGCTAGATGCAAGGGCAGCAACCCATGACCTTTCACACTACGTTCTCGCGGTCGTGGTTATCGCTGCTGTTCTTTATCTGACGTATGACGCGTTCGGCGCAATATTTTCTACAGTCGTGTTAGCAGGATTTGTATACGCGTACTTCGGGCCGTACTTCCCTTCTATATTCTTCCACAGTGGAATGTCAGGTACCAGAATCCTCGAAGTTTCAGTGATAAACATTGCAGGGATCTATGGAAATCTCACAGAGGTTGGAGCGACAATGGTGGCCCCATTCCTCCTTTTTGCCGGGCTGATTAAGGGATTCGGTGGGTTTGGCGTAATACTCGGATTCTCATTCTGGATTGGACAATATCTGCGCACAGGAGTCGCTCAAGTGGCAGTGGTAATGAGCATGTGTATTGGTTCGATATCGGGGAGTGCAGCAGCAAACACCAGTATCTCTGGGTCGTTCACGATCCCGATGATGAAACAAAGCGGGGTCGATGAAACGCGTGCCGCTGCAATAGAGTCAGTAGCATCATCTGGCGGTCAGATACTGCCTCCCGTGATGGGCGTGGCGGCATTCCTGATGGCCGACCTGATGGCGGTCCCAATTATTACAATCTTCACCGCAGCCTTCATTCCCGCGGTTGTCTTCTACATCGTCGTTGCTAACGGAGTCCGATGGGCCGCATTAAAAGACGTTGACGAAGACGGATCTCTTGAAGTTGCGCAGGACGAAGACGCGGACCTCACAGACAATGAAATGGTGCCGATAGTATCGAATATGTCGCCACTCCTGTTTGGGACACAGTTCGTTATCTCCGTCATCTATCTGGTCTATGCCTTGGGTGTACAGCGTCTTCCTGTGATCGTCGCCGGAAACCGGACGGTTATGCTCACTATCGCTCTAGGAATCATCTATGTCACGGTGGATCAATCCTACTTTTCTGATGAAGTAAGATCTGTTAAAGAGACTAGTTCTGAGATCTATTCATTAATCCGCTTCGGGATGATCGACGGTGCGAAGACCGCTGCAGCCATTATGATAATCATTTCAGCCATCGGTGCCGTGATTGACATCCTACTCACTACCGGCTTTCCGACGATACTATCGCTGTTACTGACCGATATCGCTGGGGATTCGTTCTTCCTGCTGTTGGTGATTACGATGATAGCCGCTCTTCTCCTCGGCCTTGGCATGCCAACTCCGGCAGCCTACCTGATCGTTGCGATCCTTCTAGCGCCCACGCTAGTACAGCACGGCGGTATCCCAGAGATGAATGCACACTTCTTCGTCTTCTATTACGCAATACTCTCTGCAGTCACCCCGCCGATTGCAGTAGGCATCATTATCGCCGCCTCCATCGCCAACGCCAACTTCTGGAGGACCTGTGTCGAGGCCCTGTCCATCGCAATTCCACTTTTCATTCTCCCATTCTCCTTCATCTACTATCCAGAACTTATCGCTCAGAGTATTGATGGGTACTCGATTGCAGTTCTCTACGGAGTAGTCGTACTCATCGCATTATTGATCATAAGCTTTGGACTGAACGCCGCGAAAGTCCCCTTCACAAAAAGCAGTGACTGGAAAATTCTCACCCCCTTCCGGAGCGCTTTGCTCGCCGTTGGCACCGGTATCCTCGCGTTGCCTATATTCATCGTGTAAGCTACCTTTTCCTACTCTCTTTGCGCAATGCACAGCAGTCCTGAAGTCATAAGCCTTTGAATTGGGCTCCAGCTATCAGCTGGTAACTATCGCCATTCAACGTGATCAGAATGACTTGCGTTCTGGTTGGCTCACAAGAGTTGTGCTCTCATGAAGACAGTGTTATCTTATCCATAATTTCATCGGACGCCATAGGTTTGCGATCTCGTTTCCATGATCGGTAAATTAGCATCATAGAACCATATAAGATATTACAATAAACTTTCATGGCATTAAAAATATATTTCCTACGGGATTTTTTCTACCGAGAATTTTAGCTTTCGTCAAGACATGGAGCGGCAGCGTCATCGACGCGAAACATGACATCAAAGACATATTATTTTTCGAAGAGTCCTGTGAAAACCTCGGCTGGTCTGGTTCGTATACGTCGTAGAAGTCTTTTATAGTGTGCTTTGTCTATTTCAGAGTCGCAAGCGCCGTACAGTTGATATTGTTCGTCGCTGACTCGAATCGATGTCTGATCAACTGCAACTTGGTTTGAGGTCTTACCGCTCGCTGGCTGTAACCCCTTTTTGAATCCAATTGTAAATTCCCATCTGGCCCTGTTTCACGGATAAATATAAAATAGTATATTTGTATATTTGGTTGTCAATTAATCAAAATTGGCGAGTATCTTTTGAACCATCCCCCATACGCTGCGTCCATATGAACTCACAAAAGTGGTGCGTCACATGCTTCCAGCCGGGAAATTCTACCAATCGGAGCATTCACCTCCGTTGGACGGGCGGTACAGTGCTTTACAGCCAGCGACACGGCTTATTTGATTAAGGGCAAGAGGAGTTTAGTCACATTCCGATCTTCTGTTCTGCTTCCACTTTCAGAGCGACGCTATCTTCTCGCTTGCTGCGGATTCAACACCTATGAAAGCCTGCTAGCTCAACAAACCACGTCTGCGATACTATATTTTTCGCCGGGATCAATGCCGAGCTTGGTCACGAGAGAAAATTACAAGCAGGGACGGTAATGGCTCAGAAACCAGCCGGCAGACGGTCAGAACGTGAACGCGTTAGCTGTTGCTCACACCCGCTGCGACCGGCCAATGAGGGCCGCCGAGCCGGCGGCCCTCAGACACTCACCTCTGGTGGATCGTACACCTCCTTTCTGTCGAGCATGTGGAAGATCGACACGAGCAGTTTCCGCGCCGTTGCGACGACCGCTATCTGGTGGTTCTTTCGCTGTTTGAGTCGAGCGTAAAACCGTCCAAGATACGGATCATTACACCGATGAACCGCTGTTTGAACACATTGCACGAGGATCCAACGTAAGTCTCCACTTCCGCGCTTCGAGATCGAGCCTTCCGTCCGCGAGTCGCCTGACTCGCGGACGACCGGATCCAATCCTGCGTAACTCACCACCTGCTTTGCCTCGTCGAATCGGTCGATCTCAC
>LFCJ01001957.1_pt1 | contig 14717 bp, 16 predicted proteins | sample 643141 | NCBI WGS metagenome assembly LFCJ01 (sample SAMN03766243, study PRJNA286221) | soda lake metagenome | biome: soda lake; feature: Kulunda steppe; material: water; isolation source: sample B1-Br-g2 brine of Lake Bitter-1 | place: Russia: Kulunda steppe | collected 2010-07 | reverse complement strand
GTGTGGTTGAGACTGAAGCCACTTGTAATGCTGCCGACCACATATACACTTGTGTGGCTATTATTGACTAGAATTGGTATATATTGCGAGTTGTGTCTTTGATAAGAATCTCAGTCCAGACTTTACTCCCTCTTTGTCTGCTGGATCCGTGTTGGCTTTGTATCACTTGTCGCCATGTAACAACTATACCACGTCTGTGAATACACCTCTCCACGGTCAGGCAAGTACTCCGCTCTGCGCCAGGCCAGCCCAAAAGTCCTGTGACCGAACTGCTCTCTTTCAGAAAGGAGAATCATCGGCACATGGTTTCAATAAGAAAACCAAATCTAAGTACTTACAGAGGCTTCAATTTGCAGACTTCTTTCACGATTCACCACTGGCATACAAAATGACTGTCAATCAGACTGAAGCTTTTTATTTCTCCCAAGCTTGTTCTAAGGATGTCTTCAATTTTTTTCCAGAAACAAACTAATGATTCCTATCGTTTTGTCATTAAGATGATCTCAGAGCTTATGGATGTTTTATGTATAGCTGGTTTCACAACCTTAATAGTCAAACTATCTGGCTGAAGGTCAAACTTAAACTTGTAAAGTTGATTCATATCATTCGAATGATAATTAGGTGTAACACACTGTGTACATACCACACTGGCAGTGATACCATATTCCTCATCATGTGACATGATAGAGCTTTAAACAAATTAGCGACAGTGTCAGGACTTGAGGCATGTTCACAAGTTGCAGCAATAAATCGCAATATAGTGAGGCAGCGATGCATGATTGTTACAGTATGTGTCTAAGGAAGATGAGTTAGAATTACTTAAAAAGATTCAGCAACTTTCAGTTACAGCTTGAAGGCCCTCATTTGAAGACAGGTAAGCTTGCCTTTCTCGTTTCCAGGTAAAACTATCAGCGTGCTTTCTCTCCTTATAAAAAACCACAAAGCCCAATTGTGGCCACCTCTTTCACACAGGCAGGTCTCTCAAGTATGAAAGTACTGAAATTTCATAGCATCTTACACCTCATCATGGTGATCTCAGATCCCAAGCATCCCAACTTGAAGCTTGACGCTTGAGATAGTGGTTTTAGAGAAATCATGTTGGCGCTGTTGTAGTAGACAGGATTATCTGGGATTATAAATGGAAATTCCAGGTCACTTGCTGGAGGCGGGATTGCGTTCATTGATGGATTTCAAGCTGCAGCTGCTCTTCGATGCAGGAAGGAGACATCGCAGGAAGTTGCAGTGAAGTGCAGTTATATGGAGGTTTTGAGGCTTAGATAGAACATGTATATGCAAACGCTTAAATGTTGCAAGAATGGCAAGCGCTGGAAATCTTGTTCACAGAGCGCCACATCTTCATGGCCAACACACTACCATTCTCCCCCACGCTCCCACATAAACACATCTGAGGTAGGCTGCTTTGTGGCACCCTCATACGCAGCGTCAATCTCCAAGAGGTCATCTTCGTCCAAGGTGAACGCAAACACTGTCTGCAAAAGAGGCAGGTAGACTCAATTTGTAAGTGTGCAGAATGCAGAGAAATCGTTGTTCTGAAAGACAAGGTGTGCAAATGTTTGTCTTTGAAATAATAGAATTGCAGCTGTCTAGAATTAAGAGTAATTCAGCCATGCATGCAACACAACATTGAGGTCAAATGAAAGCATGCATGCAATAAGAATGATTTGCCCTGCGCAGCACACTGGTACATAGCAAAGCAAGTCTTAACAGGGAACGTGCAAGCTATTGCAAACATGAGGTATGACACGTGCAACACACAAGATTTGACCTGAACACACGCATGTCCTATTTGATGTTCTTTCCATTAGCAGCTTCATTATTTAATGGATGAACCCGCATTTCAATAAACAAGGCATTGCATATATTCAAGCACGCAAACTATAAGACAAACATGATCATATTGAGGTTGATATAGGCAGATTTTCACAAAGAGCTTGCAGGGACTTCTGCAAGGACCAGGCAGCACCTGCAAATCCCGGACATGGTACGCATTCCTTGCGCCAACTGCTGCGGCGGCAACAGAAGGTTGCTGTAGGGCCCAATTCACGGCAACCGCAGAAGGAGAAACGCCATGCTTCTTGCCGACTTTGCTCAGCGCCTGGAAACATGCAGGTGTGTGTTATGTGTGTGCAGGAGCTTTCTAATCTGCATGTTCTATCATCAAAGCTTAGATTTCCTGAGGTCAAGTGTGTACTGCTTTCTAATATTTCAGAGTGCACAATTTACCTGGACCCTAAGCCAATGTTGTCACAATTTCAATACGTGATATGTTTTGCGACGAAAGGGACGAAAGGGATTGGCAAAGCAAGAAGAAAAAATGCTTCTAAGGAGGGGAAGAAGACAGGTCACACAGTGTGATAAGGCTGGCAAGCAAGGCAGCCTGGACATGTGTTGTGCCCATCTGCAATATGCAGGCCCCTACTTGTGCCCAAGCTTAATGCAACCCCAACACACCCTCAACTCACAGCAAGCACTTCTTGCAGCCAGGACCATCCCCCCATCTCTCTGAGCTGTGGCCCATATCTGCATGCACACAGGTAGCAACAGCATTGGGAGCGGCTGCCAAATTGTTCAACATGCCCTTCCTTGGGCTATCAAAAAATATAATGCAAAACACATGTTTAATGGCAAGGTGGACAAGGAACATGGCAGATCCAAGATCATGGGACTTGGAATTCCCTGTGCTCACTGAAATTGGCATCCATTGCTCTCGCTTGCAGAGCAGCGTTGTGCATACACGTCAAACGTGCAGCTCCGGCATGCAATAATCGCGCAACAGGTTGCTTCTGCAAAAGGGACAAGTTTTTGGCAGGGCGCAAATTCTCCAAGGGGGGCACACATTTTCTGCCAAGGGGGGCACATCAGCAAGTAAGACCCCAGTCAATCTGGTAATGCTGTTTGCAGCAAAGTCTCTAAAGAGCGTTCCCAGGCACGCACTAGTGCATCCATCAACTTTGCAACAGCCTACACACTGCCCCTTCCAGTCTTCTTTGCAGGCTTAACAAGGTTAGCTCCTGGAGTTGCGCTTGCATGCTCTGGTGCTCACCTTCTCGACTCAACTCGCTAACCTTGCCCCGTCATCACCACCTGTCCCTATAGGGTTGAAACCCTTGGTGGAGCTAGAAAACCCAGCCCTGTCTTGCCTACCACAACCTTGCAAAGAGGCAGGCAGACAATCGTGAGGAACCCCTGTGCATCTGCGCACAAGAGGCACACAATTCAGGGACTTGCACTGAACCACTCGCCGCTTACTGACTCACTTGGCTTTGCTCATTGTGTCCAGCACCGCTTTGCGCGCTGGCTTCCTTGCAAACGTCTCAGCGAGCCAGCCTCCAGACTGCAACACACACTCATAACAAGGCAGTCAGTTGGGCATATATGCATGTGCGCATGCCTTAACACGAAAAAAACATGTATGGGGTGTATATACAGCAACGGGCACGTGCCAACAAAAGCACCACCACCACCACCAACAGCAGCAGCAGCAGCAGCAGCAGCAGCAGCAGAATACGCTTCCCAAACCGCGCATGGGCTGTTAAGGGGCGTACCAAAGGCAGATTGTTCATGTCAATGCAGCATGTAGCTTAGCATCTTTGAGTTCTGTGGCATGGTCTATGCTGCATGGGAGAGCCAAGGTCCAGTCTCTCAGCTCCCCCTACTCAGCCTCCAGTGCGAGCATGGCAAGAAGCATGGTGGGCCTGCTCTGAATTCGCTGCACGGTGGACCATGGCCAAGACATGCCCTCTGGACGACACACACACACAAGGCTCTGCAAGCTCTAGGCGTGGCTGGTGGCCACCGCTGTAACAAGACAGAAGCAAACAAGCATGGGCATGCTCCAGCAGTGCTGCCTGGGTCAGCGTGACCATGCAGGCGTCTGGCGTGCCGCTGCAAGCATGCGGGTGTGCGGTGTGCTGCTGCAAGCATGCAGAGGTGCTCGAACATCAGCACTGACATGGCACGAGTGGCCGAATTGGTTGGGTTGACTCCAAAGCTTCAACGCGGTGGTTTTGGGCACGCTGAAGCTGTTCTCTTGGACAATGTTTGCGCAAAAGGATGCACGTGCACAGTGAGGGCCTCTTTGTGCTCTACAGAGACTTGGCATTGGCCCCTGTGCAATCAGGCACACCCACCAGCGTCCCGTAAGCAATAATGGGGATGCCCCGCTTTTCACAGAGGTCCATCATGTACAGCTCAGGCCGCCTGCACGTGTGTTTGTGCATGTATTCATGTGTGCATGTGCGCACGCGCAGTGCATCAAGAAAAGCTCAGCCTGCCTGCATGTGTGCTTGTGTGCATATCTGTGTGTGTGCATGTGTGTGTGTGTGTGTGCGCACTGCATCATATGCAGCCCAGGCTGCTTGCATGTGTGTCTTTGTGTGCTGCATCATGTGCCGCTCAGGCCGCCTGCGTGTGTATCCTTGTGTGCTGTATCACGTATCGCTCAGGTTGCCTACGTGTTTATCCTTGTGTGCTGCATCATGAGTCGCTCAGGCCACAGCTGCAGCCACGAGGTCACGAGCAAAGTCTGGCAGCCATGAGGCAAGGATAACGAACCGAGGTCTGTGCCGAGTCATCTTCATGCACTCCATGGCACATGCTCCTGCCTTAGGCTTAGAAAGCGCCACAAGAGAGCACACCATGCGAGAGCAACTAGTACGCAGTGTGGTGGTGTGGTGCAAAGGATGTGCAGGGATATCAAGGCACAAGCATGGCTCAAGCTGATCTTGTGTTGATGCCTGTGCCAGCCTTGCTTCAGAGAAAAGTCTGAATTTACTTTCCTTGGAGCTCAACAGAGTTCCCCCCCCCCCCCTGGCAGGCATGCGAGTAAGCTTGCAGGCGTGCGGGAAGGCAGGCAACACAAACAAACCACTTATTAGCAAATCATCAAAGATGTTCATACGTTGCAACCATAGGGGCATAATGTGCGGTGTGGCAATGAAGGTCTCGTGGAATTCACCTGTCTAGCACACTGTACTGTACTTGATGGGAGGCGATGCTCACTCCCGAATCCAGCACCTGCAAGCAAAACCAGCATCCATTCATGTCCATGCCTGAACCAACAATCAATGGACCAAGAGGTCTGTGAGTCAGAGTTTGCAACAGTTTCAAGGCGTCAGACTTGAAATCTGCATTTAAAGTGGCTATGATCTTTGGGACATGGGTCAAGAGCTGCATCTGTTGTCACAATGAGATTGTGAGCCAAGGCTTGCAAGCCGAAAGCCATGCAACAACCAGCCATGTCTGTTTTGCACAACCAAAGCAGAGGCAAGCAGGCGCCCTCGAGGGGCACCAAAAGCCATGGTGCACAGGTTAGGTGGCGTGAGTGGGTATGCCATGCTGTGCATCACCCGCCTGGGCTGCCCTCAAGGATATGAATCAGGGAGGCAGAACACCTGTGCAGAACCTTTTGAAGGTTCTGCACAGGTTAAACTCTGTATTACAAAGTAGGCATGCACACATACGTAGGGGTCGGCGTATCGTTACATACCAATTTAGCGTTCTAAACGGTTTTGCAGATCTGTTATAGATCTCAGTGCACCCCCAAGGGCATGAAGTTTATCTCCAGATTATCAAGATGGGTGGGGCAGGCTGAATGCAGCCCATTAACAAAATGGCAAGTTGGAAAAACAATTCAGTCGTGAGCTGCCAGCTTGGAGGTCAGAATATAACGTTACATCGAATCTGGCTGGGCACCCCCTATGGTACTCCCCATTGCCCCAGTGCTATCGTTCAAGCTCATTCAAGTTTCCCACTGCTTCGAGTCTGTCCTACTTATTGTTGCCTAGCTGTACCACTCCTCTGGCATGTTTGCCTTCAAAAGTACTAGTTCCTCCGTCTCAATGCTAAGGCTGTTGCGCGAGCTGGTGTTAATTCGGCCCCATGCACTCCAATTGCGCTTGGCTGCGCGAGATGTGGCTTGGGCTGAGAGAAGCTTGTTGACAGCCACTACTCGGTGGGGGCACAAGTTGTTGGCCTTGATCAGCCAGAAGTTGTGCAAGAAGACAAGCTTGATAGGGATGATCTGTAGCTTGGCAGGGTCTGCCGAGTAGTCACTCTTTACGTGTTACGTCCGATAACTCATGCTGCCTGTGCTGCTGCTGTGCACTTGTGGCGTTGTGCTGCCTGGGAGGTGTCGGTGGGGCTGACATCAGCCTTGCACCTCTTGCACTCCAGCACATAGGGCCCCCACACTCTGGCTTTATCACTGCTTAAAATACTGCCTCCCACTGCTTAGGCTTGCCTGATGTCAGCTTCCTGAATAGCCCTTCAGGCTTCATGTGCCTTTGCAAGTAGGGTTGTGTACCATCCTCGGCCGATTCCATCCAATATTGATCCCCTATTAATATATCTGCCATGCTTATACAAACACGAGTTGCTTGTGAAGAAGATTAGGGGTGCAGAGGGCGCCAAAGGGCGAATTAGGCCCAAATTTAGCCCTGTTATAGTTGAAAAAACCTCTTAACGTTATGTACAACAGCGCCGACCCCTACACATGCGCTGCAGGGCAAAAACAGCGGTGTAAACATGCTCTTGAAAAGCATCTCATACATTGTGCAGGCTCGCATTCAGGAGAAGGCTCGCCCCGATCTCCCTGTGTCTTTACCTTGAGCAGGTGCGGGACATCAAAGTTTGTGAGGCCAACTGCCTTGATCAAACCCCTGCCCTGCAGGTCTGCTAGCCACTTGGCGGCATCCACGCTGCTTGGCAGCTTTTTGGAAGCGCCTTGACTGCGAACCTGCGAGCATGCAAGCATGAGGGAAGGCTCTTTGGCAGAACGCGCTAGGCACAGGAAGCTCTCCCAAGCACAGCAACTGTTGTACCTGCGGCAACTGCAGGATTTCTCTGCTCCGACCTTAGAAGTAGTACGGGTCATACAGTATGACATTTTAACTCGTAAAAAAATAAGCCCTGCAGTGTATGCCTTCTGCCCAAAGCAGCTTTTGAGAGGGCTTTCAACACCAGGCCAATCAGCCTGACAACCAGGCTGGTGTTTGACCCTCACTTGTTGAGCTGTGAGTGAGGTTTTTGAACACTGAGCTAGCGGCAAGGTGCGGTGGTAAAGGCACCAACCAAGGTCAGCTTGCGCAGCATGCCAAGAAGATGTGATCATGACTTCTCATCATGATACATTATCATCTGTTCAGCCGTTGCAGAGCGTGCAAAAAGGAGATTAGCAGGGGTGTCACCTTGTTCCATTTTGCAGAAGGGCTGTAGCAAGGACACCAAATAGACAATGCCTTCAAGGCTCATTTGATATGTGTCATTTCATATGCAGGAATCACACACCTGCGGGCCTCCCCATGTGCCTGACCATTGACATTAGGCCTGCAACACGCCATCAAAAGCCAGCCAGGGCCAAATCTAACACCCACCTCAGCTCCTTGCTGGTCTAGGTTCTCCCAGTGCAGCTGCACAAGATCCAAGCTGGAGACGCCCAGACGAGCCAGCGAGCGGCGCACACGCTACACATTGGGTGTGGCAAAGCATGCTGCATGAGTCAAGCACCACGCGCACGCGCTTTCACATGCAGCACTTTTACATCCTCACTTGCTGTTGCTTTGAGCGCCCAAGATACTCAAGTTCATTTAAAAACAAACCAAGCACACCAAGCAGCTACATACACGGGCCCGACTTGGTGTACTCCCAGCAGCGGCAAACTTCAACTGCAGAACTTCCTCCAGCATTCATCATTGATGGATGATTAAGGGCAAAATAGTGATCCAGCTGGTGCAGGTGTATGCGTGTCTACTCACATACTCAAGCATGTCTTGCGACAAAGACGGCACATCCTCCTCCATGATGGTGACCTGTAGAAATCAAAGAGAAAGGATCCCCACTGAGAGATTTGCTTGACTTGCTCACAAGGCTCGGGCTTAGGCACACAAGGCTCGGGCTAAGGCACACAATTGTGCTGCCTCACCAATCAGATGGGGTTGAGAACGATTGCAGGGCCAGACAAATAAACAGGTTAGCCGGCATGAGCTGGAGAAATGCAAGTTAAAGGCTGGTGTTAAGGAGCATGTCCAAAGAAAAAAACAATGGGTTTTTATGACTTCTGAGCATTGTGAAGAAATGTTTTGCCGCATTGTTCAGGTACATCTGAGCAAAATTCGTGTAAAAAGAAGAGCCCAAAGCAGTGGTGCACCTAAGTGGTGAGTTATGTACCGTACAGAGCCAGGACTGTGTTCTCTCCAGGAATCCTGTATAAAATTAGCACTGCATAAGCATAGCTTTTCACTTCAATGCATCAAATTAGCATTGCATAAGAATGGCTGTCTACTTCAATGCATCATTCGGCATCTGAGTACACAGCAACATGTTGAACGGCTACAGCAGGCGGCAAATTGCATACAAGCAAAGATGCAGTCCTGACACAACATTTTGCGTAGATCCAGCCCCCTCAAAAGCTCATTAGCTGTCACTTTTTCAGTGGCAAGCGATAAGCTGTGGCATCAGCAACAGCAGCAAGTAAGTGTCTGCCAATGGCAATACCTTTGTACAGATTTGCATTTCATCTCTCCGCCATGGATACAGCCGCAAATACTGCCCGATCAATCCTTCACTGGGGCCGTATATGTCCTGCCATGGGCAGGTGTCAGTAACACTTGAAAAGTTATGACTGAGCCCTCAACTGCAGCTGCACATTTGACGGTTCAGGGAAACTGGGGTTTGCCCATCAGCCAGCTACTTAAACCGAGTCAGATCTGTCTCCCCCCCCCAACAAGGCTAGTGATCCTTGGATACTATGCATGTGCTATAATATTAAAGCTCTAACCTTTCCTTATCTAAAAAATAGACTTAGGGTCCAGAACTCACCGCTGTATCAAGGGTGGTGATACCTGCGTGCAAGCAAAGTCAGAAGCCAGCAAACTTTTGGATGGACTTTCTGGTACCTAGCAGCTGGATAGGGGAGACGTACCGTCACCAATATCAAAGAGAAGCACACGTTCTCCACGCATTCAGGCAGTCATCAAGCTGTGTGCTGAAATTGCTTAGAGATGCAGTATTTTCATAAATCAATGTAAGTTGATGCCAGCTGCGCTTATACCAGCAGGTAGATATTGTTAATAGATAACAATATCTTCTCCACGTACGCAATATTCCCTCATCAGCTGCCCAGCATGTCTATGGCAGTAGGTTTGAAGACAGCAAGCAAGCACATGTTGTGCAGGGTTGCAAAAGATCAGAACCTTCCATCAGACATGCTGCATGTTTAATGCGATGCAAATGTCACATACCTGCCATGTTGAAACGCTCAAAATCAGCCATTGCAGCCGACCCAGACGTCCGGTCAGTCTTTGGATTTCCTCTGCACACACGTCCAAAGCGCACGTTATCGGTAGTGTGCATTGCTAGTTCAAAGGCGGTGCAAGATGTGTCCGATCCAGGACCTATTACCTAACACACAGCCATCAGAACACTGAACACATCAATTTTGTAAGACGCGGCATGCCTTCTTATTGTATCTCGCAAACTGCTTTACAGCTTCAGCAACTCCATCCAATGGATGAATGCCATTTCTGGCAATACCAATTGAGTACAGTTGCACACAGTACAGCTGCATTGAATCTAGGTCTATCAACCACAATGCATGCTGACAACAGAGCTCAAAACACTATTTTGCAGGTCGCGTAATAGCTTACTCACTTATGTTCCGCATCAAGTTGCCAGCACCCTTTGATGATCCGAGAGACCTGCCAGTGACAAGCAAAGAAGCACATGCATCAGGGAAAGAAACAGCTTAGCCATTGGATGACACTCTTCCACAGGCATGCTGTGCAAAGTAAATGCTGTGCAAAGAAAATGAGGCTTGACTCAGGCTGCTTTCCCTGCAAACCAAGATGATGGGTTGAGTTTGTCGAGCAAACATTGCTTGCCCTAGATGCTGTCAACCAATGAAGCTTAAAGAATATTCTCAATGACAAGCAGCTGGAGAAGGGGTTTACGAATAGACTTGAAGATGCTTGCAGAACACTCATCTTCAAACTCACTCAATCAGTACAGACCAAAGACAAGCAGAACACAATATCTGAGTGCCAACACATGTACACTGACAGGGACAGAGTCGCAAGGGACAACGCCTTGCATTGCTACTCACTTGTAATGGTGGCAACTTCTTATCACTCTGCCTGAGTGCCACTTTTGGGACAATGTGCACAGGTGCTAAAGGCGGAGGGGCTTTTCTACTGCTACCAGGAGCAGAGTCTGCTTCCTGAAGAGCTGAGGGACTCAAACTCCGGTCGTTCCCACTGTTGTCGCTACTAAGGTCTTCAGTCGCTAGAGCAGGCCTGCCGCCTGCGAGCCAGTGAGCATGAGAAAGGCGTGCCAAGCATGAACGATGAAGTCGCGCCTTCTGCTACCCTGACAAGCTGTCACTATTCCAGCACAATGGTGTGTGGATAGCTAAAGTGCACGGGCATCCTTGAGAACGAACTTCACCTAGCAAGAGTGTGGACGCTCCAAGCTGTGCAAGCTGCCGCCGTGTCACTGATGGATCCTGATCATAATTTGCCAAGCATGCGCATGGCAACACTGGAGGTACATGATTGATGTACAAGCTCCTAAATAGCAAGGGATTGTGCCCATGGACTGCTTTAACATGCTGCTTCAAAGCATGACTTTGAGAGCAGCAGGGGATACTTTGCATGAGTTTAGCGTGGAATTGTCTGTAACTTTGTTGCTTGAGGAGCTGTACAGAAATAGTCTTCACATGGATTTGCAAATCAGTAAGGCATGAATTCTTCAGCAATTGCTTATTTCAAATTTGCTTGAAAAATCCCCGAGAATAAAATACATGTGTCGTCAAATTTGTGTCATTCGTGTAGTTTTTATCGAAGCACAAATTACATGAAGCAAGTTTAATGTGCCCGAGTAAAGCGAATTATTGGAGTTGAGAATCCTTTTTTATGATATTTGGTGAATTCGCATTACATTGGTCGGATTCGCACTAGGCGTAACCCACGTGTTTATTCGGTACTGCTTCGAAATGCTCTGACTCGTTAAAGTACCTTGTCATGACATATCACCGAACACTCAACATGACAGCCTCTTCCGAGCATACAGCCATACCAGTGCTTGCAGCTGCTCATCGAATATGTGGGTTTGTCTGGGACACTGCTCTGTGTGACAGACCTTTTGCTTCCCTTTGGCTTGCTAAGGCATATGTAGTTCCTGCTGGTATGTATGGCTGTCAGGTTTGGAGCTCAGGGTTTTGTGCGAAGGTGATTTGCTTAGACCTACCCTCCAGGCATTGCATTTGAATTTCTTAAAGTGCACACTAGGTGTGAAGCGGTCTCCGCCTAACTGGGCTGTACTATGTGAGTGTGCGCGCACGGTGTTTGCTTGGAGGGCAGCTTAGCCGGTTGTGAGCCTCTAGTGTTATTTGAATCCCCTCCGGCCCATAGGGAAGGCCAAGTCGCGAGCAGAGGAGCCTGGAGACCCTGCCAATTTGTGCGCATTCGCTGTGCAGCTTGCCGAACTGTCCCAACCTGTGATTCCACTCCTTGGCTAATCTTGCCCAATAATCTTAAAAGAAAAGGCTCCGGATAGTCGAGCAGGCGGCGGGGCACCTGAGATGGAAAGTCGATTATCCACCCTCGCAACCAGTGGGTTCGGGGTTCGGACCTCACTGGAGGCCACAACCGGCTAAGCTGCCCTCGTTCGGCGGATACAGCCTTGAAACCTTACCTTACCTTGGCTAATCTTGCCCAATACTCCCTTACGGCTGCTCTGAGCTTGCTCAAGAGGTAGCCCCATCCGAGCAGCTATCCATGGATTTGCCCCCATGGACCTTGTAGTCAGGGCAGCTACCCGTACAGATTGAGCTGTCAAGGCCGCCTTGACTTGCTGCAGGTACCCGTGTACTCAAGATGTTTGGAGGGCTGCATCCATGTAGGGGCCTGCAAGTGAAATGCCCACAGGCCCAATAAGGGGTGGCATTTCCATGTTGTGAGTGCTTCCAGGGCAGCTACCCTTGGAGCGTGTAGCCGCCTCGTGTGTGGGGGTTTGGCAGCTTTCCATGCAAGCATGGAAGTGGTTACGCTGGTATGTTTCCCAAGCAGCAGCTGTGAGGGGCGTTTGGGACGTGCTTTTAGGCTTCCGCAGCATGGCTGGGACATCTTGTGAGCGCATACAACCTATCCAAAAAAACGCTCTCTGGTACTTAGTGTGTCTGCGCTTAGCGCGCCTGCATTGCCTTCAGTACTCCTTTATAAGGTGATTGCAAGCCAGTAACAAATAAAAAATGTCTCTTAATCTGTCTCTTAACTCTACATTCCTTACTCCTTTTTAAGGTGATTGCAAGCCAGAAACAAATAAAAAATGTCTCTTGACTCTACATTCCTGGTCAAACCATACAGGTCTGCGTGGCCCCCTCAACACGATATGCCCAGAGGGATAGAGACATACCAACTCGTTGGTTCCCAGCTGCTTCAGCTATCAACGCACTCAAACAAAAACTAGCTGTTTCCACCTTTTTTTCTCACAATGATGAAGCATCACTGTATTTCTTTGCAGAGATCTCCACGTAAGCTCCTTGCATAGCAGGTTTCCCACCAAGGCCATCTTGCTATTGCCACCTTCCGCCACATGCACAAGGCCAGGAGTAGGGTTCCAATCAGCACCAGCCATAAATCAATGTGCCTACCAACCAGGCTGGCGGTTAACCCTAACTTGCAAACTTGCTGATCATTGCACAGCCAGTCTGAGACAATTCATGATATGAGAGACAATCTGTCTCTTAGACTGGAAAGGGGAAATGCACTTCAAGGAAGTTCCTCAGCACTGCTATCATTTACATAGAAACCACCTTGGCCAAGGGCAGAAATCATGTATTGCAGCAAGTTAGCGAGTTGACCATCACATTTGCACAGGGAACACACACGTCGGGGCACGTACACGTGAATAAAATGTGTACAACATCCCGGATCCTGACTGCAGCACATCTGTCACAAAGTCTAATGTGATCGTGCCTGGTGCCAGTCTCTACACGTTAAGGGGCATGCAAGCAAAACTGCGCTGGTAAGAGGGTAATAGGTATAGTCAGGTAGGGTATTCAAAACTGGAACCACACAATGCGCCAAGACCTTGCAAATGCAGCACAAGGGCAGCTCTACAAACGCCCCGAACAACGCCTGGCGCGCCATGCGGTGTGTCAAAATTGCATTGCAAGGAAGGCTTGTCAGCATGTGTGTATACGTGACTGCTGTCGCCAGTCCTGCTGTGGTTGAGCCCAGGGCAATATAATTCCAGGCCCACCATGCAAGTAGTTTGTTGTTGTACCGAAGCAACCCACAGTTATCCTCGCCTGCACCAAATGCAAGACAGTCAAATCTCTTCCCAGGCGGGAGAAGCCTTACAACTTGGTCTCAGATTTCAGCGGCGCGTATCCGTCTGGAACACCTTCTCCTTTTTTGGGCAGGTACTGCAGCACGCCCTGCGGCATCTCCCCTGTCAAGGGCAAGCACGAGCACGAGGCTACAGCTGTATCCTTGCAGCGCTGTGTTCCATAATTGCGCGGGTTGCTGGGCGTGCAGGAGAGACGAGCAGCAAGACGCGCAGCTGCTGCGGACACAGGGTTGTCACAGTAAGAGACCCAGCACACAGAGGAGCCTTCCGGAGGGGAAGCTGACGGCACACTGAGGACGTGTGGGGATTTGCAAGGGCGGCAGAGGGAGTCGGTCAGGTGAGCCAATCGGGCTTTGAACCTGCGGTCCCCCTTAACCCTGCTCTGTGGCAGCACCACACAGCGGTACAGGGTGCTGCCACTCGACCCACACAAGGGTACAGAAGGCGTGTCCTGATTCCGTAATAAGGGAATCAGGGAGTCAGGTCCTGCTGGCTAAGCGCGCGCACTCCTTCCCAGCTCCCGCCCCGCCTTGTCCCTACAAAATGTCCGCCCCCCATCTGCACCTGCTCATCTGCCTGCCCCCCATCTGCGCCTGCTCACCTGCTTGCTGCTGCGCACCGCGGTCTGCACTCCAGGCTTCGAATGCCTCTCTGCTCTCCCACAGCGTCTGCACCACGTAGTCCTGCAGGTGAGGATTCACCCAGGATTCAGGGCTGAGGGTGTATGGCTCATGATCCAGGCCAAGAATTGAAGAGGGCCGGGTGAGGGCTGAGGAGGGCGGCGCACGAGGCGGGTCACAGTCGCACGCATGACAACACTGGCTGCCTGCTTCAGTCCAATGGCTGTTCCCGAGCGAATGTTCCATGCTTGCATTCTTTGGGCACACCAGCTGCAGGTGTACGGCGTAGGCGCGCCCCCCCAAGTAGTCCTGCCTGCCCAGCAGTCCAGTCTGCGCAACCAGCAATGGATCCCGCCTGGAAAGGAATCATGCCTCTGTCTCGCCAGCAACCGTGCCTGCCAAGCAAGCAATCCAGCCACCTCGGCAAGCGGCAGCACCATGTGCTTGGGCATACTGGCTTGGGATCGGCATTTGCTGCTGCAGGCACCATGCTTGAACATGCTGGCTTGGAATCGGCATCTGCTGCTGCAGGCACCATGCTTGGGCATGCTGGCTTGGGATCGGCATCTGCAGCGGCAGGACACTTCCTGGGTGTGTGCGAGGCCACTCAGGAGCGCTGCACACAGTGCCTCATTGAGGCCTCAAAGCAGTGCGTGCTCCTATGCCTCAGGAGCGCTGCACACAGTGCCTCATTGAGGCCTCAAAGCAGTGCGTGCTCCTATGCCTCAG
>LFCJ01001956.1_pt1 | contig 14719 bp, 12 predicted proteins | sample 643141 | NCBI WGS metagenome assembly LFCJ01 (sample SAMN03766243, study PRJNA286221) | soda lake metagenome | biome: soda lake; feature: Kulunda steppe; material: water; isolation source: sample B1-Br-g2 brine of Lake Bitter-1 | place: Russia: Kulunda steppe | collected 2010-07 | reverse complement strand
TTTTCGAACCCGTCGAAATCGACGTCGAGGACCCACGACGGCGGTCGGTGAAACGAGACCGTCTCGACGTGTTGGCCGAGGATCGTGCCGAGGACGTCACACTCAGCACGAACCTGTGTGCCAAGTTCATCGGGTGTGGGCTCGCTGTCCCAGTAGTGGTGGGTGTTGAAGTGGACGGCAATATCGTGGCCAAGCGCTCGGATTTCTGCGAGGGCTCGGGCGTGTTCGACCTCGAGTAAGTTGTAGATCGGTGTAGTCACTAGCACACAGTAAGTCGATTTGACGTCGAGGCTGGCCTCAATTTTGGCCATCTCCAGGGCGAGTTTCGGCGAGAGATCGACATCGTGGCGTAACACGATTTCGTCATCCTGGAGTGGGCGGCCAAAGCCAACGAACTCGAAGCCGTCAGCGAGTAATGATTCGAGAAGCGTTCGGTACTCCTCGAGTGTATAGGCGAAGCGCCCGAGCGTCGTACACTCAGTCATTCGACTGATCACTCGAGAGGTTCGCGTGGTTATCGGGGCTGTCGACTCGGTCAGGGGTCCCCGAAGAATCGAAACGGTCGCCGACGGCAGGTTCCCATCCCGGTGACTCCCACTCTCGGACGAGAATCGTGCCATCGGCCGTCGCGACGACGAAATCGCCAGTCCAAAACACTTCGACGACGGTTCCTGCGCGTGCTGTCGGCTCGAGGTCCGCAGAAAAGGGGATCGCATCCCAGATCATGATTCGATCGTCGTCGGCGTGTGTGAATGCACCGGGGTAGGGATCGGCGACCGCTCTGACCAGATTGTACACCGCCTGTGTCCCGTCTCCCCAGTTGATTTCGCCGTCTTCGGGGTTTCGCTTCGGGTAGTACGTCGGTTCGCCAGCTTGTGGCTCGAATGGACGCTCACCGGCAAGAATGGGATCGACAACCTCGAGCAACATCTGCTTGAGGCACATCGTGACTTTGTAGTACAGCGTCTCGATCGTATCGTGGGTCGTGATGTCGAATTTCGTGGTCGTGACGACATCTCCCGAGTCCGCACCGGGGTCGAGACGGATCACCGAGAGTAAGAAGCGGTCCCGGCCCTCGATGAGTGACCAGTTCAGTGGTGAACGACCACGTCCTTTTGGGAGACCAAAGGCACTTCCATGATTGCCGAGTGCGCCGTGTGTCGTTGTCTCCAGGATCGATTCCGGGATCAACCGTTGCCAGCCGTTGACGATGAGGAGGTCGGGGTTCACTGTCTCGAAGAAATCGAAATCCGCGTCGGTATCCATCGCATACCGCCGTGGCTCGTAGACCTCGAGTCCGTTTTTCTCGGCTGTGGGCCGCAGTGAGGCGTACCCTGACACAGCGTTCGCGCTCGCCATGTCGCGACCAATCGTGACCACGGCAGTGATAGGGACTCCACGCTCGAGCAAGGTCTCGAGAACGTCTCGAGCCGGGGCCGTGCACCCGACGTAGACGACCGACGGCTCTGCTGACTTCGTCATGGCCGGGTGGAGAACAGACAGGGCTATTGTTAGCGACCGGTTTCCGTTCAGAGTAACTCGAGTTCGATGGCTTTTGCTGTGCTTACGACGAGACCGGTGACGTCTTCCTCGAGGCGTTTGCCATGCATTCGATCGATTGGACCGGAAACACTGATCGCCGCTACTGGGGTATCCTCGACCACGATTGGACTCGCCACACACTGCCAATCAGGCGTTTGTTCGCCGCGGTCGAACGCAACCCGTCGGTCCCGTATCGAACGGAGTTGGCTCCGGAGAACCCCTGGATCTGTGACCGTCCGCTCGGTGAGTGCTGGGAGTCCATGACGATCGATAAAGGCGTCTACTGTATCGTGATCTCGATAAGCCAGGATCGCTTTTCCGGCAGCTGAGGCGTGTAAAGCAACGCGGCCACCTTCGGGAATTGGGTGGTCATCGCCACCGACGCGGTGGATGTACACCCCAGCGTCATCTTCCGGGACGACCAAGTTGACACAATCACCAGTCGTCTGGGCAAGTGTTCTGAGGTCCTCCTTTGCCGCACGGTAGACACTATTGCGTTCGCGTGTGGCTAACCCGAGACGTAAAAATCGGTGCGTCAGTGCGTAACGGCCGTCGGTGCTGGCAACGTAGCCGAGTGTCTCGAGTGTCGATAGGTGATTGTGAATCGCACTTTTCGATCGCTCGAGTTCGGTGGCTAACTCGGTGACACCTGCGTCGTTTCGATCCCTGAGGGCCTCTACGATCGCGAACGTGGTTGCGGTCGCTTGAACAGAAACGCGATCGTGTTCGGGCATCGTTCGGTACTGGTATACGTGGGGGGAGGTACAAAACTGTTGTTCTCTATGGGCGAACAGGAGGTGTATTCGAAACATATATTCATGAAGGAAGAGGGACAAACATAGATAGTTGCAGCAATTTTTGCCTTAGAATCGCCAATTCTGCCGCAGATTAGTATATAAATAGAGGGTGTTTTCCCCTCGAGAACACACCATAAGTCGACAACGGTGGCGTGTTCGGATCCTCGCCCTACGAAAGGTTTAAGTATTCATGCCAGTAGTGTGTTGATAGCCAGTGAGAATCATGCCAAGTGATACCACAAAATTTGGCCGGCGACGGGTGTTGATCAGTGCTGCGGGTGCGGGAACAGCCGCGCTTGCGGGATGTATTGGAACCGGCGACCCCGATGACGATGGGGACGACACAGGGGACGATGACGCAGCCGGCGACGAAATGGCCGATCAGATCGATGTCTGGGGCTGGGACGTTGCCGCGAACTCCCTCGAGCTCACCGCCGATGCGTACATGGACGAATATGACGCCACGGTCGACGTCGAGGAGTTCGGTCAAGACGCGATGAAAGAGGACCTTCGGAGTCGGCTGACTGCGGGGTCCGGTGCACCGGACGTCGCCATGCTCGAGTTGATCGACGGCCCGGCGGACATCGGCACGGGCGCTATCGCGGACATTACCGACCGCGTCGACGAGTCCGGCATCGAAGGGGACTTCGTCGAGGGCGCGTGGGCCTCGCTCATCGAGGACGACTCGATTTACGCAATCCCGTGGGACATCGGCCCAACGGCGGTCTACTACCGACGCGACGTCTACGATGAACACGATCTGGACGCCGACAGCATCGAAACGTGGGAGGACTTCCAGGAAGAAGGAGAGAAGCTACCGGACGACGTCTACATGTTCAACATCCCGGAGAACGATCTGGACGGCGTCTGGCGCTATCAGTTCCGCCAACTCGGTAACCGACCGTTCACCGAGGATGGCGAGGTCAATATTCACAACGACGACTCGCTGATGATCGCAGAAACGTTGAAGCAACTCTACGATAGTGGCATTGCCTCGACGTACGACGGCTGGTCGACTGAATGGTTCAATGCCTACGGCGAGGGCGAGATTGCTTCGCTCCCGTCCGCCGCCTGGATGGAAGGAACGCTCCGCGCTGAACTTCCGGACACCGCCGGAAACTGGGGCGTCTATCGCATCCCCGCCCACGAAGAAGGCGGCCCACGCGCCTCGAACTGGGGAGGCTCGAGCCTGATGATCCCGTCCCAGATCGACGACGCCGAGGCTAACCGAGCCTGGGATTTCGTCAAGTGGACCCTCGCCACCGATGAGATGCAACTCCTCATGTACGACGAGTACGGGCTCTTCCCGGCGCTCGAAACGACGTACGAGCAGGATGACGTCTTCGACGAAGAACTCGACTTCTACGACGGCCAAGCTGCCCGCCGCGTCTTCGCCGACGTCGCCGAGGAGATGCCCGAGTACCAGTACTCGGTCGATACGCCATACGTTTCAGACGCGATCAACAACCACTTCCTCGCGATGCTTCGAGACGACGAAGACCCAGAAGATACCGTGATGGCGGCCGCCGAAGAGGTCGCCGACCGAACCGATCGCGACCTGGCCTGAACCTGGAACGCGCATGGCTACGAAACGTTCTTCAAGCAGTCCCGAGCGGTCCTCGAGCGTGCGGGATCGACTGCGCTGGGCCCGGCAAGATATCAGTTCTGTCCTGCCGAGCCTGACGTTCGCACAGGTCGCGTACGTGTTGATCTCACCGTTCTTTTTCCTGTTCGGGCTGTTTCTGTTATTCCCGGTTGTCTACACCATCTATCTCTCGTTTTTCCGTTACGAGGGAGTGAGTGGCGACACCCTGTTTTTTATCGACTTCGGACCGTTCTTCATCGAGTTTCCACAAATAGCTGAGCTCACGTTCATCGGGTTCGGAAACTACTCGCGGATGCTCGGTGATGGCCTGTTCTGGCAGTCGATGTACAACACGACCTACATCCTGTTGATTCAGGTTCCGATCATGATCGGGCTCGCGCTGGCACTCGCACTTGCATTGAATGCGGGTTTCGTCCGGTTCAAGGGCGTGTTCCGCACGGCCGTTGCGCTGCCTGTGTCGGCGAACATCGTTGCGTACTCGACGATTTTCCTGATCCTGTTCAACGAAACGGGGTTCATCAACTACATGCTCACGCAGGTCGGCATCGAGCCGGTCGAGTGGATGCGTAGTGAGTTCTGGGCCCGAAAGACGATCATCTCGGCGGTCACCTGGCGATGGACCGGCTACAACATGATCATCTTACTTGCCGGACTCCAGACGATCTCCACGCAACTCTACGAGGCGGCCGAGATCGACGGTGCCAGCCGGTGGGAGAAGTTCCGCTACGTGACACTCCCACAGCTCCGTCCGGTGTTGTTGTTCGTTGTCGTTCTTTCGACGATCGGGACGTTCAAACTGTTTGCCGAGCCGTACGTCATCACCGGCGGCGGTCCCACGAACGCGACGATCACCATCGTCCAGTACATCTACGAAGAGGCGTTCGTCGGCAGCCCCAACCTGGGCTACGCAAGCGCGCTGACCGTCGTCTTCGTCGCGATCGTGAGCGTCATTTCGATCATCCAGATCAAACTCGGGGGTGACGACTGATGCGCGAACAACGACGCAAAGATGCCGTCTGGAAGTTCCTCACCTACTCGTTCATCATCGTGATGACCATCGGAATGATGGTCCCGCTGTACTGGATGATCGTCGCCGCGACGCTCCCACAGGAGGAGTTCATCCGCTTCCCACCACGGCTGTACCCCGGCACGGAGTTCTTCGCGAACTTCGCCGTCTTGCACGAGGAAACACAGTTCGTGATCTCGATCTGGAACAGCGTGTTCATCGCCGTCGTTTACACCGCGCTCTCGGTCATCCTCTGTTCGATGGCCGGATTCGCCTTCGCGAAGTACGAGTTCCGGTTCAAAGAACCGATCTTCTACCTGATCCTGGCGACGCTCGTCCTGCCCATCCAGTTGCTCGTCATCCCCCTGTTCTTGATGATGGCACAGATCGACTGGACGGACACGTTCAGGGCCATCATCCTGCCCTGGCTCGCAAACCCGATCGGGATCTTCCTCATGCGCCAAAACATGAAATCGATACCTGACGCCCTACTCGAGTCAGCGCGCATGGACGGGGCGACGGAGTTCCAGATCTTTTACCGGATCGCACTCCCGGCGATGCGCTCGTCGATCGCCGCACTCGCCATCATCCTCTTCCTGTTCCAGTGGGACCTGTTCCTCTACCCGCTGGTCATCCTCGAGGACCCGGGCAACTACACGATCCCGGTTGCCCTCTCGGGATTAGAGGAGAGTCGCCGGATCAACTACGACCAGATCATGGTCGCGAGTTCGCTCGCGATCATCCCGATGGCGATCCTGTTCCTGGTCCTCCAGAAACAGTTCGTCAGCGGGATCCTCGCTGGATCGCTCAAAGAATAATGAGACACCCACCACACACCACACCGAATCCGACACCACCCACAAACCCATGGCACGCATAACGCTCGACGAACTCACCAAAGTGTACGATCCAGGCGGCGAAGCCGTCGTTGCCGCAGATACCGTCTCACTCGAGGTGGCCGACGGGGAGTTTCTCGTCCTCGTCGGTCCCTCCGGGTGTGGAAAGTCGACGACGCTCCGTTGTATCGCTGGCCTCGAGGACATCACCGACGGAACGCTCCTGTTCGACGACCATGACGTAACTGACTACCGTGCGAGTGAGCGCGACGTCGCGATGGTCTTTCAGAACTACGCGCTCTACCCGCATATGACGGTCCGCCAGAACATCGGGTTCGGGCTCAAGCTCTCGACGAAGATGACGGCCGACGAAATCGACGACCGCGTCGTGGGCGTCGCTGAAATGCTTGGCATCGAAGAGCTCCTCGGCGACAAACCGAAGGCACTCTCGGGCGGCCAACAACAGCGTGTCGCGCTTGGCCGGGCAATCGTGCGTGAGCCGGAAGTCTTCCTGATGGACGAACCCCTGAGCAACCTCGATGCGAAACTCCGCTCGGATATGCGAACGGAGCTCCAGGAACTCCAGCAAGACCTCGACGTCACGACGGTCTACGTCACTCACGACCAGACAGAAGCGATGGCGATGGGCGACCGGATCGCCGTAATGAACGCCGGTGAACTCCAGCAAGTTGGGCCACCGGAGGAGGTCTATCGTCACCCATCGAACGAGTTCGTTGCCGATTTCATCGGTTCGCCGAGTATCAACCTCTTTAGTGCCTCCGTCAACGATGGCACGCTCATTGGGCCCGGGGACTTCACCTACACGCTCGAGGACCCGTTGCCGGTCGATGGTCACGACACCGTACGCGTGGGGATCAGACCAGAGGATATCACGCTGATCGAAGACGGCACTAATCACGCCACGGTCACGGTCGTCGAACCCATGGGGAACGAGAATTTCTGTTACATGGACCTCGAGGACATCGAGATGACCGCTCGTGTCGAGCCGACGAAACGCCCCGTCGCTGATCAACGCGTCGCCTTTGGCTTCGAAGAAGAGGCACTCTACCTGTTCGACGCGGCAACTGGCGACGCACTGAAAACGAAAACTGACGACTCCACACCCGATCTCCACCCTGAGGTGTCTAACTGAATGCGCATCACTGATTACGAACTGTTCGAGGTCCCCCCACGATGGCTCTTTTTGAAGTTGACGACGAGCGACGGCGTCGTCGGCTGGGGAGAGCCAGTCGTCGAGGGGCGGGCCCGAACGGTCCGAACGGCCGTCGAAGAATTGCTCGACAACTACCTGCTCGGCGAAGACCCGAGTCGGATCGAGGACCACTGGCAGGCGATGTATCGCGGTGGCTTCTATCGCGGCGGGCCAGTGTTGATGTCGGCTATCGCTGGCGTCGACCAGGCGCTCTGGGACATCAAAGGCAAGACGTTCGGCGCACCCGTGTACGAACTTCTCGGAGGGCCGGCCAGAAACCGCGTTCGCGTCTACCAATGGATCGGTGGCGACCGGCCTCGAGACGTTGGCGATGCGGCCAAAGAGAAAGTAGACGAGGGATTTACCGCACTCAAAATGAACGCGACTCCGGAGCTCCGAACTGTCGACAACCCGCGGGCAGTCGCCGACGCGGTCGACCGTATCGCGGCCGTTCGCGAGGCAGTCGGGGACGAAGTCGACATCGGCGTTGACTTCCATGGACGCGTGGCCAAGCCGATGGCCCGCCGGCTGGCCGCTGCGCTCGAGCCCTATCATCCGATGTTCATCGAAGAGCCGGTGTTGCCCGAGCACAACGACGCCCTGGCGGATATTCGGGCGGCGACGACGATTCCGATCGCGACCGGAGAGCGGATGTACTCCCGATGGGATTTCAAGCAGATTTTCGAGGAGAACGCCGTCGACGTGATCCAACCAGACCTCTCTCACGCAGGCGGGATTACGGAGGTCAAAAAGATCGCCGCGATGGCTGAGGCGTACGACGTCTCCGTGGCCCCACACTGTCCACTCGGGCCAATCGCCCTCGCGTCCTGCATCCAGGTCGATGCCTGTTCCCCGAATACGCTGATTCAGGAACAGAGCCTGGATATCCACTACAACGAAACGAGCGACGTCCTCGATTACCTGGCCGATCCGTCGGTGTTCGAGTACCGCGATGGGTACGTCGACCTCCCGGACGGTCCCGGACTCGGGATCGAGATCGACGAACGCCACGTCAGAGAACAGACCGGCGGCGTCGACTGGCACAACCCGATCTGGCGTCACGACGACGGCAGCGTGGCGGAGTGGTAACGTGACGATCCGCCCACCTTCACCGACCGCACACGCGGTCCCCGACCGATTTGACGGTCAAACGGTCATCGTTACCGGCTCTACTCGAGGGATCGGTGCCGGTGTTGCCCGCCGGTTTGGTGCCGAAGGCGCGAACGTGATCGTTTCCGGGCGGACGGCCACGGCTGGCGAGGCCGTCGTCCAGGAGATTACGGAAAACGGCGGCACTGCTCACTTCGTCAGCGCAGATATGCGCGATCCGGACGACATTGGCGCACTCGCTGCAGCGGCTGCCAACACCTTCGGTGGCGTGGACGTGTTGGTCAACAACGCCGGAGTACAAACCGAAACAGGCGTCGACGAGGCAACCATGGACGACTGGGCGTTCGTCCTCGAGACCAACTTTCGGGCGTACTGGCTGGCCGCGAAAGCCGCCCTCGAGCACATGGACCGGGGTGCCATCGTCAACGTCTCATCGAATCACGCACACCAGACGATGCCAGCCCACTTCCCATACAACGCCGTCAAAGCCGGGATCAACGGCATGACGCGAGCGATGGCGGTCGACCTCGGCCCGAAGATCCGGACGAATACCGTCGCCCCCGGCTGGATCGAAATCGACCGCACTCGTGAGGAACTTCCGGACGGCCGACTCGAGGCCGTCGAGTCGATCCACCCCGTTGGCCGGATTGGCGTCCCCGCCGATGTGGCTGGGGCCATTTCGTTCCTCGCGAGCGATGATGCCGCGTTCGTGACCGGGACGACCCTCCTCGTCGACGGCGGTCGAGGAGCCGTGATGCAAGACGATGTGCTGCCGGACTACCGCACACTCGAGGAGTAGCCTCTTTTCCCGGTTTGAGAGACGCCGTAGTACCCAACGCGTGTCCCACACGCTCACGAGTGTTGAGTAAAAGAGTTTGTCCGTTGGCAGTGATAGAAGGGGCCGATGAGGGAGCCGGAACCGAATTACTCGGCTTCGCCGTGGACGTGCACCACGAGCCCGTCAACGACCGCTTCATCTACGACCGCGACGTCGAACGGGCCGACAGCTGAGGAGCCAAGCACGACCTGCTCGTCCGAGATATCGATCTCGAGTGACTCACTCGAGAAATTCGTCACCCACGCATATGGGCCGCGACGGCCCACGCGGACGGCGGTTGGTAACCGGGCGGTGTGCTCGATGTCGGCTCGCTCGAGCAGCGAGGTGATGAGGTCGTCTGCCAACTCGGGCTCGGGCCAGACGCCGCAGTAGACGACGTGCCCGTCCTCAACGGCGTGTTCGACGACAGCAGGCCGATCCGTTGCGACCGTGTCGCCAGCGTAGGTGTATCGAACCGTTGCCGTCGTTGGCTCGAGCCACTCCGCCCAGGTCCTGAACGCGTACTGGGTGTCCGTCTCTGGGTCCTGGACAGCGGTCTCGAGATGGCTCGGCAACGATTCGTGTTGGTCGACGGTAGCACCCACGAGATCCGTGAGTGGTCCGGGCTGGAGGGTCGGCCGAAGCTTGTTGTACTCGTCTTTGACGCCTGTCCGAGGCCCAAAGAGAAGGTGGCCGCCGGTTTCGACGTAATCAGTGAGCCGGGCGGCAATCGCCGGAGTGACCAGATGGAGCGCGGGGGCGACGACGGCGGCGTACTCGGCCAGCTCTGTCTCCGGGTGGACGACGTCGACCTGAACGCCCCGAGCACGGAGTGCACCGTAGAACGCGTTGAGGAGGTTCCAGTACTCGAAATCGGGAGCGTGTGGTTGTTCGGAGAGCGCCCAGAGGTTGTCGTATTCGTGCAGTAAGGCAACGGGGGCATCGACGTGCTCGAGGGCAGGCCGACCAGCGGCGTCCGTCGCGTCCTCGTGTCCCTCGAGAAGCGTCTCGAACTCCGAACCGGCCGCCGTTGCATCGATGTAGCCACGGTCCGGTGAGCCATCCTGCTTTCGCAAGCCGGCGTGGTACTGTTCCTGTGCCTCGAGGCAGCGTCGCCAACGGAAATAGAGCACGGCGTCCGCTCCGTGTGCCGTCGCGTGGTGGGCCCAGAGGCGCATCGCCCCCTCACCCGGCTGTGGGCAGTGTGGTGGCCAGTTGACGTCTCCCGGTTGTTGTTCCATCACCCAGAACGGTCGGTCGAGGGCGCTCCGATACAGGTCGTGATCCATGCCGACCTGGTCCGGGTCGCCCGCCCGGAGTTGATCGGGCGTCGGATTGGTCCCCTCCTCGAGACGGTCCTGCGCAAATCCGGTCGGATAGGAGTCCCAGGTGACCAGGTCTAGATCCTCGCTCACGCTGTAGGCGTCGAGAGAATCGAACCGACCCATGAAGTTGTGGGTCACGAACCACGAATCGTTCGCCTCCCGGAGGCGGTCGGCCTGCAATCGGTTGTACGACACGACCGAATCATTCGAGAAGCGATAGTACTCGAGCAGCCTCGACGGGTGGTGTTCGGTGGCGGAGTGACGTGGTGGGTCGACCGCTTCGAAGGAGTCGTACTGCTGGCTCCAGAAGGTGTTTCCCCAGGCCTCGTTGAGTTCGTCGATGGGGTCGTATTTTTCGGCGAGCCACGTCCTGAACCCTCGCGCACAATCGTCACAGTAACAGCGGACCGTGTCGTGACAGCCGTATTCGTTGTCGGTTTGCCAGCCAGCGACGTCCGGATGGTCGGCAAAATGATCGGCAAGCTTGGTGACAATTCGCTCGGTTTCTTCCTTGTACGTCGGTGAATTGAAACAGTAGTGTCGGCGACTACCGAAGGCCCTCACCGTTCCATCCCGCTCTGCTTGCAACATGTCGGGGTGTTCGTCCACGAGCCACTTCGGCGGGGTTGCCGTCGGTGTACAGAGAATCGCCTCCATACCGTGGTCGCCGATCAACGACAGGGCTTGCTCGAGCCACTCGACCTCGAACGCGCCGCGTTCGGGCTCGAGAACACCCCAGGAGAACTCGGCCATACGGACGTATTCGATCCCTGCCTCGGCCATTTGAGCGATGTCGGTCTCCCAGCGTTCGCTAGGCCAGTGCTCCGGAAAATAACAGACGCCAATTCGCATAGCGAACCGACGGACGGGGACTACCTAAACGTTCTCAAAGCGGCCGCATTCATCCTGACTTACGCGCTGTTTTACCGGCGGCCACTGGGGCACTCGAGGCGAGTTGGCCTAATGGGGTATGAGCGTGTATAGCGGCGCACACCGGACCCCTTTTTATCGTGGATTGAGTGTCCCCGGTATGGACCGTATTTCACACGAAGAGACCACGCTGTGGGTCGATACAGAGGGGGGCCACGTCACCATCGGTACTGGTTCCGAGGAACTGGTGGGTGGCTCACTCACACTCGACAGGCGAGCGCTCGCTGAGGCAGCGTCGATCTCCGCCACCACGGATACACATACCGGCGGCCTCACCCTCAGTCTGGTAGTCGAGAACGACGGTGCCGAGCCCCTATCCGTTGATGAACTTTCTTTCGAGAGTACTGTCGAAGCATTTGGCCCCGACACTCGGGTGTTCGAACACGGCTACCAATCCTGGTCGCCAACCGCGAGTGTCCCCGTCGGTGAACGATTCCCCGAGGAGAGGGACGACAACGCTCCGATGATGCTCGACCTGGCCGCACCCGACGACCGGCGGACCAGCAACTTCCTGACAGCCGTCAGCGACGGCAATCAAACGCTGACGATGGGATTCCTCGAGCACGACCGTGCCTGCACCCGCTTCGATATCGACGACGATTCCTCCGGCGTCCACGCGGTCGACGCCGTCGCGGCGTTCGACGGGATTACGCTCGAGCCCGGGGAGACACTCGAGGTTCCCACGCTCTGGATCGATACCACTCGCGACCCGTCCGAGGCCCTGGACGCCCTGGCAACGGCCATCGGTGAGGAGATGGATGCCCGAGTGCCGGAAACCGTTCCGACGGGATGGTGTTCGTGGTATCACTACTTCACTGACGTTACCGAGGCCGATGTGCGAGAGAACCTGTCCGAACTCGATGCGTGGGAGATTCCCGTCGATATCGTCCAACTCGACGACGGCTACATGCGCGCCTTCGGCGACTGGCGAACGATCGACGAGGATTTCGACGATCTGACCGTGCTCGCCGACGATATCGAAGCTGCGGGTTATACGCCGGGATTGTGGCTCGCCCCCTTTTACGTCGAACAGTCCGCCAACCTGTTCACCGACCATCCCGAGTGGTTCATCACAGACCCGGAAACCGGCGAGCCGGTCGACGGCGGATATCGAGCTGGTGACCATCTCTACGGCCTCGACACGACACATCCCGAGGTCAAGGAGTGGCTCAGGGAAACGTTCGAAACCGTTGTCGACACCTGGGGGTTCCAGTATCTCAAACTCGACTTCCTCTTTGCCAGTGCGCTCCCGGGAGACCGGTACGACAACGACTGCACGCGGATCGAGGCCTATCGGACGGGGCTCGAGATGATCAATGAAACGGTCGGTGACGACGTCTTCATCCTCGGCTGTGGGGCTCCGCTCGCGCCGAGTATTGGCCTCGTCGACGCGATGCGTATCGGCCCGGACACCGACCCTGTGTGGGAAACACCTGGTGAATCAGCGAGCCAACCCGCGCTGAAAAACGCCGTTAGAAACACCTTGACCCGGCAATTCCTGCATCGAAAGTGGTGGATCAACGACCCTGACTGCCAACTCGTCCGTGAAACCAGTGACCTCACCACCGCTGAGCGCGAATCGTTCGCAACGCTCGTGGCGATGACCGGTGGCGTCAATATCTTCTCGGATCGGATCGCAGAAATCGACCCGGCCGGAAAGCGATTACTCGAGCGAACCCTCGCACCGGCAGAGACAGCAACAGTCGAGTCACTCCTCGGCAGTGAGTTTCCAGATCTCGTCCGATGTGAGCGACCCGGTGATGGTGCACCGACAGTCGCCGTGTTCAACTGGGCTGACGAACCGCAAACGGTGTCGGTCGATCCGTCCGATCACGTCGAAGGCGGCGTTCGTATCTGGGACGGCCTCGCCGGCACGGAGGTGACTGTGGATGAAACGACAGGGCTCCTCGAGCGGACGCTTCCGGCACACGGCTGTGCGGTCTTCGCGTTCACCGATGGGACCGATCCTGTCGGGGATAAATCGACGCTCCTCGGCAGTCCGGGTCTCGAGTAACGGGACACGGGTGTGCACACGGAGTACACGACCGCTATACCCCTATACCTATTTCTACTCGACAATCACGTCGATGGCAACGTCACACGAGACTGACCGTGAGTATGTAGAACTGAGTCTGAATTATTGGGCCGCCTTCATCGTTTCGGGGCTGGTCGCTGGCGTACTGATGGGATTCGTTATGCACGAGGTCATGGGTATGATCCAGGCGGTCGGTGCGCTCTACGGAACCGAGGGAACCACGACTGGCTGGGCGTTCCACCTCTGGCACGCCGTCGTCTTCGCCCTTGTCTTCGGCGGCTTTTTTATGTGGTCTCGAATCGAACCGTTCCACGACCGAATCCTGGCGAGTACGACACTCGGAATCATCTGGGCGACGTTCCTCTGGCTCGTCGCAGCCGGTGTCGTGATGCCACTCTGGCTCGACGGCGTCGGCGCTATGGCCCCGGACGTGCCCGCACTTGACCCCTGGAGCGGGCTTGGGCACGTGCTCTACGGTGGGACCGTTGGCGCTCTCGCTGCAGCAATCCACAAACACGGCGGCTGAATCCGCCAGCAATTGCCTTCAGTTGGGTATTGCAACGGTGTGCTCGAGCGTGCCGACACCCTCGACTTCGATCGTGATGGTATCTCCATCGCTGACTGGGCCCACGCCTTCGGGCGTGCCGGTCGCAATAACGTCACCAGGCTCGAGGGTCAGGTACTGTGTAATCTCGGCGATGAGTTCGGGAATCGAGAAGATGAGTTGGGCGCGGTTGCCATCCTGTTTTCGCTCGCCGTTGACTGTTGCGCGGACGAACGCGTCAGCCGGGACTTCATCGGGCGTCGCGAGGACTGGCCCGATGGGGGCCGCGCCATCGAAGGCCTTTCCTCGTACCCAGTTCTGTTCCTGGCGCTGGTCGTCTCGGTTCGAGAGGTCGTTGACACAGGTGAACCCACGGACGACGTCCATCGCGTTCGCTTCGTCGACGTGTCGACACTGTTTGTCGATCACCACGCCGAGTTCGGCCTCGTAGTCGATCCGCTCCTTGCCCGCGGGCAGGGTAACAGTATCACCATGTGCCGCGAGCGTGTTCGGCGGTTTGAGAAAGAGCAGTGGCCGGTCAGGGACGTCCGAGCCCATTTCCGCAGCATGATCGGCGTAGTTGCGGCCGATACAGACGATTTTGCTTGGCTCACACGGCGGGAGGATATCGATCTCCTCGCTCTCGAAGTCGTATATCTCCTGGCCGAAGTGAATCGTACCCGCCTCGAGGTGGCCCTGACGGACAGCGCCTGCTGGATCACGGAATCTCACGAAGTGCATGGACGAGTGGTCGCCAGCGGGGGCTAAAAGCGTTGAGAACTCGGCGAGTGGTGGATGGTACTCGAAGGAGTGGTACGTGGTGACATCGTCGAATCGGAACGGAACGCTTTTTACTAGGCCATGGCAATCGATGATTGCAGCCGCTCCGTTGGTGTAGTCCGGCCAATCATTTCGGCCTTTCGAGCCGATGACCTGGGTTCAAATCCCAGACGGAGCA
>LFCJ01001955.1_pt1 | contig 14721 bp, 13 predicted proteins | sample 643141 | NCBI WGS metagenome assembly LFCJ01 (sample SAMN03766243, study PRJNA286221) | soda lake metagenome | biome: soda lake; feature: Kulunda steppe; material: water; isolation source: sample B1-Br-g2 brine of Lake Bitter-1 | place: Russia: Kulunda steppe | collected 2010-07 | reverse complement strand
TATTGCCCAGAGACATCTCCGTCACCCGTTCGAAGGCTCTCACAATCTTCCATAATTCTGATGGTTCGAGAATTAATCATGATAGCGAGTCGTGCATCGTCCGGGTATCGAAATCGGCAGAGACAGGCTTTCTTGCTCACAGAAACGGAATGTCAAGATAGTTATTCTGACGCCATCTTGCGATCAACACGGCAATACAACGTCTGGGTTGAAGCAGTGAACACGATCTACTCCGGTGACGTTGAGCTCGAAGAGATGAGCGATACCAAGATGGGGATCAGGATGGGTAAAATCGAATTTGTCGGAGACGGTCGGCGTCGGTTCAACGGCGATGCTAGGCCATGCTATGCTGGCATCCAATTGACCGATGAGGGAAAGCAGTTGCTTAGGCTATCGTAAACTAACAGACAGTATTTTCCTGACCCATTCTCGCCGCTCCGAACAATGATTTTAACTCCGGGGCGTAGGAGAATCAATAAATAAATTCCGGGCTGTTCAATAATTACGAATACTCGGAAACGGACTTCGAATTTAACCCGACTAACCCCTTCTGCCTCCTGAGACCCCCTGGAGATAGATTCACGCCCAATAACTCTGTACTGAAACTGCGAACTGCTCCCTCACAAGGGTTGAACACTACCCCACCAAATCGCAAGACAGCGTCGGGGTGTTCAACCCTTTTGATTCACGTGACAGGCCCGTAAGTTGCTGTTCATAGAGATTCGTATAGATCTTCTCACCCACTACCCACATTATTCCCACAAATACACCGGTGGAAATTGGGGTTGGTGAAAATCGTGAAAATAACTATACGGCACTGCTGTTCAACCCTTCAAAATCCCTAATATCCAAGGGTTGAACACCCCCTCAAAATCGCAGGACAGCGTCGGGGTGTTCAACCCTTCTTCCCCGACTTTATTTCAGCCTCAATAGTCTGCTTGCTGATGATTATTTCCCAAAACGTGAAAATAACCATACGGCGTCGGGGTGGCCAGTTTCAGAACCCGGAAGACAGCAAAGGGTTGAACACCCCCTCAAAATCGCAAGACAGCGTCGGGGTGTTCAACCCTTGAGGCATCAGAATTCTGCTTTTAGCCTAAAACCATATTTTACACTCATACAGGGCTTCTACTACCCGTTTAGATCAGGTGTTCAACCCTTACTTAATTTCACGGTTTCAGAGAGGGGGTCAGAATCTACTCGGCGTTCTAGATAGACCCCTATATACCACCCCGAAGGGGGGTCTGAAGAGATTTTAGATCTCTCAGACTCTCTAGATAGCTCATGGACCAGCTGGCCATGCCTCCCCCCTTGGTGACCCCCTGGAGGGGGTCTGCTGTGAGAGGGAGAGAAGGTGGGGAGGTGGGGTGTTGAGTTGGTTGAGTAGGTGGTGATCTCCAGTCGGCCGAGTGGCCTCGAGGAGGGGGTGGAAGGTGGGGGTTCTGGATCAGGCGGCGGCCACTGTCTTGGCCACCTTGTGGTGGCCGGTTCTATCGAGAAAGTGATACAGGGTCGGGTGGTATCTCGAGGCCGGTTGGCCGGTCAGTCTCAGGCCGGTTGGCCAGTGGGTTCTCGGGCCGGTTGGCCGGTGGGTTCTCGGGCCGGGTGGCCGGTGGTTGCTCGGGCCGGTTGGCCAGTCGTTCTCAGGCCGGTTAGCCAGTCGTTCTCAGGCCGGTTGGCCGGTCAGTCTCAGGCCGGGTGGCCGGTGGGGTCTCAGGCCGGGTGGCCGGTGAGTTCTCGGGCCGGAAGGCCGGTGGGTTCTCGGGCCGGTTGGCCGGTGAGTTCTCGGGCCGGAAGGCCGGTGGGTTCTCAGGCCGGTTGGCCGGTGGCACCTCGAGGACGCGAGGTCGGTTGAGGCTTGAGGGGTTGGATGTCCGGTGGAAGCTCGAGGACGTGGAGGGGTCGGCCGGGTTTTGGTCCCAGTGGTGGTACAGGAAACATCTCTGGTGGGACAGTTGGTCCTGTTGCTGTGGGTGGTTGATTTCTCTCGATGTGATCGACGTGGTAGTGCCCCTTCTGTATGGGGCCCGGAGGTGGTTGCTGCAGCTCCGGTGGTGGTCTCGGTGGTCTCGGTAGGGGACGATCTCCACTATGGGCGTGGTTCTGCTGGTCCTGGTCTTGGTAGTAGGGCGAGTTCTGCAGCGACGACGACGCCGCACACCACTCCCGAACCCCTCGGGCCGCTCGCGGCCGCTCGTCGGGATACCTCCGCTAGCGCTCCGGTAGTGGCCCGACGAGCGACTCCGCTTCGCCGCGACCGTCCCTCGCCGTTCGATCCCACCCAGGGGGCGTGGTTTGGTGGGGCTGCTGTCTCTCCCCCCGTTTGTCGAGTCACGATGGGTGCATGTCTGATGGGAACGCCGACTGGCCTTCGGTTGATGAGTTCGACACGATGACCGATACCGAACTGCTGGAACACGCGGTGGACGTCCGGCAAGCGAAGGCGGATGAACGGGAAGCTGGAACGGCCGAGGACGAACGATTCGGCTACCTGTGTGATCTTCGCCGAGAGCAGATCCGCGACGTCCTCAAAGCCCGACTCGCGAACCGAGGTGGCGGCTTCGATACCGATCCCGACCTCGACGACTACGACGGCGATCTCGAGGCGGCCGTCTTCGCCGGCCGCTCGATCACCGACGCGTCCTGTTGACCGACGGTCGGCAGTCTCGAGCTCCCCTGTTGGCCGGTCGGACCTGGTTTGTTTCGTGATCTGGACTCACTACGGTTCAGCGAGGTGCATGCAGATACGGACGAAAGACAGGTGGGGAAGACCCGCAACTGTGGAACGAAAGGAAGGCAGTAAGAGGGAGGTTGGCAGCTCGAACCAGAGAACGTGGAGGCCCCTGGTTAGGCCACAGATTGTTGCCGACGACCGAGACGAGGCCTTCCAGGGGAGGAAGGCCCAGGAGACCAACTATGAGTGTTAACACCGATTCCGAGGTTGTCCGAGACGAGAAGCCCGATGAGTGTCCCGACTGTGGCGGTCACGTCTACCGCGAACCGATGTGTGTCCACGGCGGCCGGTACGACACCACCAGCGGGTGGGCCTGCCTGGACTGCACGTGGTACGAGGTCGACGACGACGACGATGACGACGAGCCAGAACCGTGGATCGAACAGGGTGCGATCGACCTCGGCCGTCACGGTCGTGGGAACGTCGAGGACGACGAGTTCGACCCCGATGATGAGGTCTACGTCCTCGAGGGCGGTTGCTCCTGTGGCGACGATCTCCACGTCGCGGTTTTCGAGGTGGACCTGGAGGACATCTGGCAGCCGGCAACACCGCAGTTCCGGCCGATCGGCGAAGTGTGTCCGAGTTGCGGGACTCAAGGCTGATACCAGCCTTGAGCCCTTTTTTTGCGCTGGTCGACCACCCACGACAGGCGGGAGTGGTTAGAAGAGGGAAGCTAGAGAAGAGAGGAAGAAGAGACGGTACGAAGGACGTGGATTGGGTGGCCAGCTGTAGACGATCCTGGTACGACCTCGAGGAGGACGTGGGTTGGTGAGGTCTCGAGACACCACGGATTGTTGCCGACGACCGAGACGAGGCCTTCCAGGGGAGGAAGGCCCAGGAGACCTAGTATGACGACTGTCACATCCACCACGATCGACGAGACGTTCGACCTCACGACCAGCATCGACGACGACCAGCAGTGTGCCTGTCCCGGCTGCTCGGAGACTCCGGCCGAGGGCCTGTCGCTGCTTCTCGCGTGCGACATCCGTGGAATGCTTGCAGACTATGGCGAGGTCGGGTTCTGCTCGATGACCTGTGCCCGCGAGTTCCTCGAACTCGGTGGCCTGTCCGAACTCGAGGACGACGTCCTGATCGAATGGGACGAGCCGGTGGTCGCCACGATCGATATCGGCGGCACGACCCGACACGCTCTCGGCTACGATCTCGGTGCGGCCACTCGTCGAGCTGGCGAGGTCGTCGACGCCGTCCCGGACTTCCTCGAGGCCGACCAGGTCTCGATCACGTACGACCGACTCGAGCTCGACCGGTGACCAGCCCAGGCCCTTTTTTTGCGCTGTCCAAATCCCTACGACAGCCGGGAGTGGTTAGCGGTGGGAAGCTAGAGAAGAGAGGAAAGAAGACGGGACGAAGTACGTGGATCAGCTGGCCGGCTGTCACTCACGACCTCGAGGACAGAGAAGACGGACGGAGTCTCGGTTACTCGCCACAGATTGTTGCCGACAACCGAGACGAGGCCTTCCGGGGAAGGAAGGCCCAGGAGACCGATTATGAGTGCAGATCCAACCGTCGACAACCTCTAATCGCATGGCTCTGGTGAATCACTACACAGCGGTGACTCCGGGTGAGAAAATAGGTCTCTCGAGGCCCCACGCTGGAACAACCGTAGCTGCAACCTCGACAAACCCGCAGATGACGAACTGATTTGCCGGACTCAGCAAGAGGCAAGACAGTACAACTCGGCGCAGTATGGCGATTCACCAGAGCCAATCGCATGGAACCAGCTTATCTGAACACGACCTCTTAGCTCTCCGATAGATATATGTAGTGAACCCTATATTCAGAAATATGGTCAATGTTGACACGAAGCGTTTTGAAGAGACATTTCGACAGTATTCGGAAATTGGTCAGACAGAAAACAATGGCCTACATCGGCTTGCACTTTCCCCAGAAGATAAGGAAGTCCGAGATCTACTTGTCTCCGATCTTGAAGGACTAGGCTTGGACGTCAGAATAGACGAGCTAGGAAATATCTTTGCGCGTCGGAAAGGGACCGACCCGGACGCTGCACCGGTATTAATTGGATCCCATTTGGACTCTCAGCCATTTGGTGGGCGGTTCGACGGCCAACTTGGCGTGCTAACGGCGCTGGAGACGCTCCGAACCTTTGACGACGAGGGTGTTGAGCATCGTCGGCCAATCGAGATCGTCAACTGGACTAATGAGGAAGGCTCGCGGTTCAAGCCTGCATTAATGGGAAGTGGCACCTTCGTCGGCGAGTTCGACGTCGAGGACGTTCTCGCTCGGACCGACGCCAAGGGTGTCACCGTCGAGGAAGCACTCGAGGAGATTGGCTATCGTGGCAATGAACCGTGCGAACCGTGCGAGGAGTATCACTCCTACCTCGAACTACACATTGAGCAGGGTCCAAAACTAGAAGAAGATGACATCTCTGTCGGCATCGTCGAAGGTGTTTACGGGATGGCCTGGCTCGAGGCGACTATCTATGGCGACTCTGATCATGCGGGTCCTTCTCCGATGTATTCACGCGAGGATGCGCTCGTCACCGCTTCAGATATTGTCGGGGCTGTTCGTCGACTCTCGAACCGGTTAGCATCGGACGTCGTCACAACTGTTGGCGAGTTCGACGTTTCTCCTAGCTCGATTAATGTTGTCCCATCGGAAGTTCGATTCACGGTAGATGTTCGGAGCTATGACGATAGTATTGTCGATGAACTGGTCACACACGTTGATCGGGAGGTGGAAAACGCCTGCGAACGTGAAGGGACTGACTACGAGCTTGAGGAAATTTGGCGGATCCCACACACCGAATTTTCGCCGATGGTTGTCGAGGCAGCGCTCGAGGCAACACAGGAAATGGATATCTCATACCGTACCATCATCAGTGGGGCGGGACACGATGCAAGCTACTTAAACGACCTTACGGAGACAGGGATGCTGTTCGTCCCGAGCGTCGATGGGAAAACACATAACGAGGCTGAGTATACTGAGTGGGATGACGCCGTCAACGGGGCGAAGGTGTACGCTGAGACAGTCAAAAGATTAGCTAACTGACAGCATATCGCCAACGGAGGACACAAGGAGTTTTGTACAGACTTCACAGTGGGCAGTGATCGACTTCACAACGAGCTCTGAGATGACCATGACCTGCAGTCACAGTCACTTCTCAATCCACCGTCAACCTTGATTAGACCTCTGCAAAAGAGCGATACAGCCCACAAAACCGCAGATGAAGAATTAACTTGCTCGCTTAAAATGCGGCTTCAATACCTGATTCGAGCGCAGCGATTGCCTCGTCAATTTCAGATTTCTCAACACAAAGTGGTGGAGCGACGATCAACTGAATTCCTGGCCGACCGAGTCCGAACAGTACGCCGCTCTCGCTAGCGTGTTTCAGCACCTGTTTAACGGGATTATCAGCGTCGGAAATCCGTGGATCAACAAACGGTTCACCAGTGTCGGGGTCGGCGAACTCAACACCCCAGAGTAACCCTCGACCGTGAACAGAGCTAACAATGTCAAACCGTTCACTAATGGTTTCGAGACCGGCTTCCAATCGCGGTGTGACCGCCCGCGTATTATCAAGCAGTTCGTCGTCGTATGCGTCGATTGCAGCCAGTCCGGCCGCACACCCGACTGGATGACCGGCAAAGGTCTGTCCGACAGCGAAGCCATCTTCCTCGAGGTGGGTTGCGAACTCCTCTCTGACCATGACGCCCGCGAGGGGAACATATGAACTTGTGACGCCCTTCGCAAACGTTATCATATCTGGACTGATTCCCTCGCTATCGACGCCAAACCACTCTCCACAGCGCCCGAAGCCAGTGATAACCTCGTCAGCGATCAACAGTATATTGTACTCATTACAAAGCTCGCGGACGCGTTCATAATATCCCGGTGGGGCGGTAAAACCCCCACTGGAGCCAGCGACGATCTCAGTCAGGAGCGCGGCAATCGAGTCTGGTCCCTCGTTACGAATAACAAATTCGAGATGGTTCGCAGCTCGCTCGGCGAGTTCTTCACCCGTCGCACCTCCGAACGCGGCTGGGATCGGCGGGAGGAACTTGGCGTTTCCCGTGGTCGCTGCATGGGCTTCAATAGCAGTGTGAGTGTCTGTATCACCGGTTAGACTAGCTGTTCCATATGTTGCTCCGTGATACGAGCGCCAGCGAGTGAGGACTTTTGATGAGCCAGTGTACTCTCGAGCGATCATCACTGCAGTCTCGTTTGCCTCACTGCCTGAGATAGAGAAGATGGTCCTGTCCATTGAATTCGGGGCGATATCGAGTAGACGTGCCGCTAATTCGCTTCGCGTGTTGTTGTGCTTGGCCGAGGAGACATACGGAATACGAGCAAGTTGGTCAACAATAGCGTCAATTATCTGTTGGTTACTATGTCCAGCATTGACACAATATAATTGTGACTGAAAGTCAAGGTACTCGTTTCCTTCGCTGTCGTAAACAGTAGCGCCATCTCCATCAACGAGCGTCACTATCTCTCGTTCCGAGGCGTACCAGTGTGGAATCGACGTTGAGGGATGCTCCTCTGCTGCTCTCAATCTTTTGAATGCCATGTAGTCACATTCGACACACTTTCTTATAAATATACCGACTGGTCGACAGAACAAGTATAAACAGCATTAACCAGACCACGTGCCAACGGAGCACTATCATCGGACGCGACTATGCCAGAGTGATATTACAACGAATAGGGGAAGATGTACGATCCGATCAAACCGGCCAGAACTCGGCGTGCGCATCACAGGCCTCCTCAAGCGCGGTTTCGAGCGGCTCGATTGCTTCGTCGAGCCATGCGTATGGATCGGACTCCCCATATGTTGGGAGATCAAACGTACGATCTGTCGCTCCCTCAAGCACGCCAAGGGTAGCAAATGCCAGATGGCTAACTTGATACCCTCCCTCCTGGATGAGGAGGTATCGGCCGTCGGTCGTCGCCTCGGCGAGTTGTCGGGCACGCTCGCCGAGTGTCCGAAATCCAACTCTCGTCACGACGTTTCGTCCGAGTGGATCAGATGGACCGGGGTCTTGGCCGGCGCTGTAGACAAGTAAATCAGGTTTGTATGCGGTAACAATCGGGTCGATCAGGCGGTCGAAAATAAGTTCGTAGCCTTGGTCACCGGTTCCCGGCGGAACCGGTACGTTGACTGTATACCCCTTGCCGTCGTCAGTACCGACCTCTTCAAGGCCACCTGTCTGTGAGTGGTACGTTGGGTCCCAAGCGCCGTGATCGTTATGAATACTCATGAAGAGCACGTCTTCGCGATCCTCGAAGATTTCCTGGGTACCGTTGCCGTGGTGGACGTCCCAGTCAATGACCGCAACCCGGTCGAACCCCTCTTTGAGCGCGTGCTGGGCGGCGATCCCAGCGTTGTTCAGGAAGCAAAAGCCGTCGGCGCGATCGCTTTGGGCATGATGGCCACTGGGTCGAGCAAGGGCGTACGGTACACCCGGACGCTTTTCAAGAGCGTGCTCGGTTGCGGCGAGTGCTGTGCCAGCGGCGTGCCGTGCCGCATCGAAGGTCGCCTCACTGGCTGCAGTGGTCGTCTCGTCGATGTACCCGCCACCGTTTGCGGCGAACTCATCAAGCCAAGATACATACGCCGGATCATGGACGCGTTCGATTGCCGACCGTGGCGCCGGGTTGGCGGTCTGGAATACATCAGTCTCGAACGTAGCTTCGATGATCTGCTTGATATTTCTCGCCCGAGCTGGCTTATCCGGATGGGGTTCGTCAACCGCCAGAAACGGCATGGACGGGTGTTTAAACGCACCATCCGGCGGAGCGTGATCGAAGGTTCGCGGATGCCAATAAACGCTGAGTGGATTGAAATGGGACATGGGTCTTGGTGTTAGTTTTGATTACTTTTTAGTGCCGTGTCAGTGCAGTTGGTTGGAAGGTGATGTGGCCTCAGTAGTTGATTAGCGCATTGTGACTCTTTGGATATTTGTTATAGCAATTGCCAACATGATCATTCCGATCGCAACCAGCAGGAAGACGACGCTGATCACATTCACCTCTGGTGATGCCTCAAACCGGATCTGGTTCCAGAGGTAGATTGGCAGCGTCTCTGTGCCTGTGTCCCGTACGAAGTAGGTGTAAACGAACTCGTTGAACGAAATCGTGAAAGCGAGTAAGCCACCAGCAACGACACCGGGAAGAATATTCGGAAGTCGGACGTTCAGGAACGCATCGATTTCATCCGCACCAAGGTCTTTCGCAGCTTCCTCTAGGCTCTCGTCGAATCGAAACATCGTTGGGATGATGATGAGCGCAGCGAAGGGGATGGTCCGAATCACGTGCGCGATGACGACGCTCCAAAAGCCAGTCCCTATGTTGATAGTCCCGAAGAACAGCACCAACGCGACCCCGACAACGACAAGCGGGACAATGATCGGCAGCGTAACGATCAACTGCAACGCGTTCTTCCCAGGGAAGTCGTACTTCGCGATGGCATAGGCGAGAATCGTCGAGAGAATGACCGTGAGGACAGTGGCGATTGCGCTCACCTGAAGTGAGGTGACAACCGCACCAATCGCTGCATCGTTCTGGATAAATTCGCCGTACCACTGAAGCGTCAGTTCATCAGGTGGGAACGCGAGTGCCCGATCGGCAGCGAATGACATCAGCGTCACGATACCGATTGGTATCCAGAGGAGTGCAATGACGATCCACATCACCGTCAATCCAAGCAAGCGGCCACGGCGGTCGATGAATCGCTCAAGCGTGTTCGGAATCATTGAGTACCACTCCGTCGAGTGACGATATCTCCAGCACCGAATTTCACAGCGATTAAAAGCATGATCACAACGAACACAGAGACAATGACACTCAGCGCTGAGCCGAATGGCCAGTTAAATGCTTCAGTGAACTGGTTCTCAATCACCATACCAATCATCAACTGATCGGTCCCTCCAAGTAGCGTCGGCGTGACGAACGCGCCGAATGTGGGGATTGCGACGAGAACGATGCCGCCAATAACGCCATTTTTCGTCATCGGGAGAGTCACCGTGAGGAACGTCTCTACCGGACCTGCACCAAGGTCTTTAGCGGCTTCGATCAGGTTGTCATCCATGTTCGCCAGCGAGGCGTAAAACGGCAGCGTCGCTAGCGGCAACCAGACGTAGGTAAGGCCGAGCAACACAGCCGTGTGCGTGTACATAATACCGCTCGGATCGCTACTCAGGCCAAGGACGATTTGGATCCAGTCAAGCAGACCATCCCGGCTAAAGATATTGATCAGTGCATACATCCGAACAATATAGTTCGTCCAGAACGGCAAGATGACGAGCAGCAACAACATCGTCGTTCGCTTGGAAAAGCGCGCCATACTGTAGGCGAGCGCATATCCAAGAACGACAACGAGTGCCGTTGTCTGAACAGTTAGTACCGTTGTCCGCCAAACGACACGTAGGTAAATGTCTGTCGTAACGACGTTTAGATAGTTTTCCAATGTAAGCGACGCTGGTGGCATGCCGTCATGGAGCGACAGCCAGATCATGTACAGCAGTGGGAGGATAAAAAATACCAACAGTACTAATGCTGGAATGCCTGCGAGGATCAGAATCCGTGCGCGTGGTCGATCCCGCAGGTACCGGAGTCTTCGCTTGAGATGATGGCGTCCCCGCTCTCGGATAGGTGTGGAGGTTTCCCCGGGATCAGGTGGTGGTGTCGTCATTCGGTCATCCCTCAAGTTGGACGAGTTGCTCGTCATCGATGCCGACATTGTCGCCATCTTTGAATAGGAATGTCCGCTCGCTGCCCCAGGCAAGATCGACAGCATCACCAGTGTCGAACCTACTAGTTTTAGTTTCAACTTGGAACTCCTTGCCGTCGACCTCAATGGTATATACTGTCTCGTCTCCGGCGTAGAGGTTGTTTGTGACCGTTCCAGTTAGTACGCCACCGGACCTAGGGGCGACGAGGTCGATGTGAGTCGGTCTGATACCGGCGTCGATTACATCGTCGACTTCGATCGCGTTCCCTGCGTTGTTGACCGGGACGGAAGTGGTTGTCCCATCGGCGTCGAGTTCAATAGTGCTCTCCGATTGGGACGTGACTTTTCCCGAGACGACGTTGAGATCGCCCATGAACTGGGCGACAAAACGTGTTGCTGGTTGATCATAGATCTCTTGAACCGATCCTTTTTGTTCGATTGCTCCTTCGTTCAAAATGACCATCCGGTCAGAGATCGACATAGCGACCTCCTGATCGTGGGTGACATAGAGGAACGTGATGCCGGTCTCTTCCTGAATTCGCTGGAGTTCGAACTTCATGTGCTGTCGGAGCTTCCGATCAAGCGAGGCGAGCGGCTCGTCAAGGAGGATAATTGAGGGTTCATTAACGATCGCTCGAGCGAGCGCGATCCGCTGTTGTTCGCCGCCGCTCATTTGACTGATTTCTCGATCACCGTATCCCTCGAGTTCGACGACTTCAAGAATCTCTTCGATCCGTTCCGCGCGATCAGTTTTCTTAACACCACGGCGTTTGAGTCCAAACCCGATGTTTCTAGCGACCGACAAGTGTGGGAATAATGCGAGATTCTGGAATACCATGTTCGTGTCACGTTCGAATGGCGGTACTCCAACGACGTTTTCGCCGTTGATATGGATCGCACCATTTGTCGGCGTCTCGAACCCTGAAATCATTCGCAACATGGTGGATTTTCCCGAACCACTGGGACCCAAGATCGAAACGAACTCCCCGTCTTCCACTGCGAAGGAAGCACCTTTGACTGCCTCTACCTCACCGTACTCTTTCCGAACGTTTTCGACGTGTAAAACAGACATAGGATCTAAGATCAGCCAGCAACAACAGTCGTCCAAATTTCGTCGTACCGGTTAAGCGTTTCTTCATCTAGTGGTTCGATGAAAATCATCTCGTCAGGGTCTAGCCAGTCGGCGAATTCCGCTTCTTCTTCGGAGACAACTTCCACAAGTTCCTCCTGAAGATTCTCAATTGGCGGTACATACCCCATCTTTGAGAACAATTGAACCCGGGAAGAGATTTGTCCACCATGGTCGATCCAAGCCGCACTCGCGCGTGGGTTCGGCGCACCTGTTGGGATGACGAAATTGTCGTAGGTGTACATCATCCCCTCCTCAGGTACAGCATAATCGATCGGTGCGTCGTTGAGAAACTGTGCCATCCACGTCCGCCCATCACGAAGTGGACCGACAACAACTTCCTCATCAATAAACATCTCCATTGCTGATGAGAACTCATCCCAATATGTAACGTTCAGGTCACGCTGTTGGACAAGTACTTCCTCAATCTCCTCAAAGTCATCAGGATCGTTCGGGTCTTGGCCAGTATAAAGTGCCGCAATGCGGCAGGAGACTTCTGGCCAATCTTCCATGAACATCATCCCTTCGAGGTCTTCGTCCCAGAGGACACTCCATGATTCCGGCGGGCTGTCGAAATATTCTGTATTGTATGTCAGTGACGGCTGCATAATGACGGCCTCTGGAATTGCATACACTTCGCCGTCTCTACTGAAGTATTCTTCAGCGTCTTCCTTTGCCAAGGTATTCAGGACGTCCCAGGCCTCCATCTGCTCAACTGGAAGCGGTTCTAGATAATCGTTGTCAATCGATCTAACAACCCACTCGTTAGTCGCACTTATATTGTCGATTTCGTCGTTACCGGCTTCCAGTCTGGAGTACCACTCGCTTGGGCCAGAATACGCCTGCGCGTTCACCTGTTCAACCCCGTTGTAAGTCTCCTGAAACGGTTCTGTGTGCCAGTCAACCCAGTCAGTAAACCAATTCCATACATTCACTGATGACTCATACTCTTCAACTGGGAACGACTCGATTTCAATCGGGGTGACGTACTCTACATCCTCCCCATCTCCCCCGGTACACCCGGCAAGAGCAACTGTACTAGCACCACCGACAGCCCCAAGGACTGCCCGACGGCTTACACCTTTGCCATCATTAGGCATGCTCTGATAACTCAAGTCAGATCATATAAATCCATCGGCATAGTCAAATACAACTGGTATTAGGTCATATTATATTATTATTTTTGTGGTGGTGTTCAATCCTGAACCGCAACGTCAAGGACTGTCGGTCCTGCTTGATCGACCGCCACCTCAATCGCATTGGCAAGGTCCTCATCCGGGTTGACAGTCTCGGCAGCAGCCCCGTGGCTGCGGGCATTTAGCGATAAATCAACTGGCGGATCGAAAGTCATTCCGGGAAATAGATAATCGTCGAGTTCGCCGCCGAGGAGTTTGACTGTATTTTCCTTGAGAATACGGTATGTTTGGTTGTTAGAAATCACTACAGTTAGATCAATGTCATACCGTGATGCTGTATAAAGGGTGTGTGGATAGTAAAGATATGATCCATCCCCAATCAATCCGATCACAGGCCGTGAATCGTCGACTTCTGATTCGGCGACTGCCGCGCCTGCTGCGGCCGGTAGACCGTATCCGAGCCCACCGGACTTATTACCCACGTAGTTGCCGTGTCGAAGAGGCCACCGAGAGAGCAGTGCATAGCGCGTGGTAACACTTTCATCAACAACGTATCCCTCGGGGACCGTTTCGGCGAGCACGTCAATAAGCTCGGCCTTTGACCGACCAGTAGTCGGTGAGTCTGGATTAGAAACAAGTACTTCATCAGAGGCCCACTCCCGAACAGAGTCATGGGCGTTGAGCCTGCGTGTGCGCTCAGTATCGTCCAGTGCTCCCTCCAGATCCGTCCTTAACTTTGCGATGACCTCGCCAGGATCTCCGACAACACTGATGTTCGCTGATTCGTTCTTCCCAAGTTCCCAGGGATCGTCACCAATGTGGATCGTTGTTGTTTCTGGATCGACAAGGGGATCCTCATGCGACATCATGGCAACAGTTGTCGAGCACCCAGCAAAAACCACGGTGTCAGTTTTGAGTAGTGCCTGGACCGACCCAACCGATTCCGGCAAGTGACATATATATTGTGGATGATCCATCGGAAACGGACACTCCGCCAGCAGAATCTCACCGTGGACACGGGCACCAGTTTCTTCAGCCAGCGAGACTGTTTCAGAGACGGCTTTTGGTCCACTGCGGGCGATCCCATCGCCGACTATCAGAACGGGTTCTTCAGCCTCCCGAAGCTCCTCCGCGGCTGTCTTAATTGCACCTCGGTCGCCCTCCCCAGCAGTTGGGATCCGCCCCATTGGCTCGGGGGTCGCATTTGTCTCAGCTGTCATAACGTCAATCGGCAGACTCAGAAAGACCGGTCCGGTCGGAGGTGTAAGTGCAAACCGGGCTGCACGGCGAATCATTGTCGGCAATGCGTTAATGCTCTGCACCTCGGCAGTCCATTTCGTGAATTGCCGGGTTAGTTGCTTAAGATCGCCATGTAGCAGCGGTTCCTCGTGAATGTGATCGGTTGCGTGATTACCAGCCGTAACAAGCACCGGCGCACCACCGATATACGAGGCATACAGATTGCCGAGGCCGTGAGCAGTTCCCGGAGCGATGTGGAGATTCGCCACGCCCAGCGGGCAGATATCCGTTTCATTGTGAGCGTGGTAGCGGCGTGTACTCGCGTACCCACCAGCCATCCCGACCGCAATATCTTCGTGAAGGGCCATCACGTATTCAATTTCCGACTCCCCTAGCGCCTCCAATAGCGGTATCTCGGTCGTTCCAGGATTCCCAAAAACATGAGTGACGCCGTACGAATTGAGTGCTTCAGCAAACAGTCTAGCACCGGTTGTTGACATACACTACATCTTATACGACAGGTATGAAAGCTTTTCCCGTAGTGATTTTCCACGAGTTACTCGCGGGATAGTTTAGTTTGGGCACTTATTTCTTTGTAAGATGAGAATCTCGTCGTTTACTACCAACGCTCTTGTGGAGCACGTAGTTGGATAGCGTGACCAAGATTCACCGGTTAGTGATGCCTCTCATCCTGATCTGAGTTCCTGCCCACCGAGGATGGACTGGAGCTGTTCAGGTGGATCAAGTCCTCGCCGTTTCCACGTCGCTA
>LFCJ01001954.1_pt1 | contig 14729 bp, 25 predicted proteins | sample 643141 | NCBI WGS metagenome assembly LFCJ01 (sample SAMN03766243, study PRJNA286221) | soda lake metagenome | biome: soda lake; feature: Kulunda steppe; material: water; isolation source: sample B1-Br-g2 brine of Lake Bitter-1 | place: Russia: Kulunda steppe | collected 2010-07 | reverse complement strand
TATATATGTACATGTGAGAACGTATAGGGGTGGTTATAGGTAGCTGGGGGGGCAGTTGGGGACCCACAGGCCCTCCTCTACCCACCCTAACCACTACCCTCAAAAATGACCCCTAAATGCGGACGCATTGACGTTAAATACGCGAATTGTTCATATCATACACGCATTGGTTTGGGCAAATGGACGCATGACCCAACCTTGATTTAATCCATGCACACGGGTCTTGGCCCCACTTGAGATGTGGTCACGCATTCATCTCACAGGCATGAAATGGGCAGGACAGGAAGCCTGTGAGCCTGTCATAGAAACATATTGAAACACAAAAAACACGGATACCGCAATTTGAGGTGCAATCAGCGCAAGGGAGCTCAAAAGGGCTGTGCACCCTCAGCTTGAAAAGAACATCCAAGCTGGGCGCAGAAGCATGAGCTTTTTCCTGGCTTTGGGCATAGAACCACCAGTTCTTACAGCTGCTCCACGCCAGTTGGCAATCCTCTCTCGACAGCTTGGCACAGGCGCTTGTGAGCATCTGTGCTTTCCTGCGTGATGAACATCCAACCTGTGCACACCATGCCATAACATCAACCTACCAGTACAGCCCTTTGCAATATTATTCCCAGCTTGCTATACTCCTTTGCTCCATATGCCTGCATTGAGGACGTCCGGAAAAGAGGCGCTTCGGCTAAGCGGTTCATGCCAGGCTGACCCTTGTCAACGTGCATGTTTTGACCCAACTTCAGGGCTTGAGCAGCTCCATGCTCAGCAAAGGGCAATTTATCAGCTACTCACCGACCCTGCCAGTGTGTCCATGCCCGTACTCAGACCCTGCGATGAGGCCAGGGCGTTCAATGACGCAGCAAGGAAGCAGGTGACCATTGGTGCCAACAAACTCTGGCCTGCACTATTGGACATCTTCATATCACAAGTGTGTTCAGACAGCGTAAGGGGCAGGTACCAAGGCATGCCTCAGCAGCAGGCTAGCCTGTCCATGCGGGGGGCACCTCTTGCAACCTCAGATGCTGCATGGCCAGTCCAGGATTACAAACTGGCTTGCCGTTCCAGTAGGCATCCTTACCAGCGCCACGGACAGGCCTGATACATTGTACACGGAGCATGCCAGCACGTACGCAGAGAGCTCCTGCGGGGCATGTTGACACATAAGACTCTCAGACAGGAGGGCGGTCATTTTGCTAGGAGCGCAGGGAGCAGGCTGACGATACCCCCTGTGAGTCCCCTATCACTCGCGTTCATGTGTCAGCTGTTCCTGTGGAGCAGGCGCATTGCAGCTCACTCACCACTGCCCCTATGCCTCCAACGGCGGCCATGCTGATCATGCAATTGGCAAAGCCCACAACATTCTGGAACATAATTGGAGTGGAAATCTGGGCAAGCCTGCACAAGAAGGCACGCATGAGTGCAAAGGAGATCAGATCTTGCCGCAAGGGCAGTGGATAAAAAGCGACTGTCGAACCAGCAAAAATTGCCTACTGGCTGGAGATGCTAGCTGGGATCCAACACCTGTGGCAGCAGCCACATTCTAGCTAAACCAAATGAAGGGCAAGCAAGGTCAATGTGCAGCAAGTCACCTCTCCAGCGGAGTCTGAGCAGCACTCGTGTCTGCTCCATCATGTTCAACCGAAAGGAGAAAGGAGCCTGATGTCGCATCTTTCAGATCTTTTGGATGCTGGGGGTGGTCCAGGAGCTCCGCCTGGCTAGGCTCCAGCAAAGGGTCTCTGTCCTGAACTTTGAGGCCAGGCTCATAGGCGATGTGCGTGCTCGAGGGTGCATGATCACCGCTAGCCTGTGTGCAGGAGACAGTTGCATCACCAAAAAACCTCACAACCTGCAAGGAAAGCCTTTGCAAAAAAGCCTTACATAGTTGTACATAAGTGCACTTGGTGAGCGCAGAGGAATAGGCAGAGGTCCCAGAGCTCAGGCAGAGGGCTCGACCTCGTGGCACACAGGACAGGGTGGCCTGAAGGTCTCAAAATCACCCGCCCTACACACACAGCAGCACACAGCGCCATGCGTGGCCAGCAACACAATACCAACAGTTCGAACTCTATGAGCATGCACCACCTTCGCACGGAGGGCCACTCTCCGCGGGTGCATGCCAATTGGCCTAATTTGACGGTTGAACGCGCTGCTGCATTGCTGGGTCGCGTTCATCAGCTTTCAGGGGGGTTTGGTCATGTACGTCAAGCAGGTAGAGGCAGCCTTCTTAAGTAGAAGGGTGCCTTCCAGTAAGCCAATAGTCAAGTTATTGAAATGGACAATGGGAAAGCGAGTGTTCGAGTTGAGCACCTACAGAAGTATGGTTCGAATGGTTTTATAATTGTTGATGTCTCCATTGCTTGTTGCATAATTTTCGCATAGAGCTTTATCAACAGCCTCAGCATGGCCGTCCCTGCTGCGTATGCCCAGCACTTGCAGGTGAGGGTGCTGCAAGCTGGCTGCATCACCGCGCTGGTGCCGTGAGTTATTCATGGCTCGAAGCATGCTCGGTTTAGTGCGGAGAGGCCCGTCTGTCTTTGCAGACGGACCTGGGGGAAATTCCCAAGACCTGTGCTGATTCTGCACAACTGTGGCTTAACCGTTGTGCAGGTTATAAAGGGCTTCAGCGAGAAAGCAGACGGCAAAGACAAGCTGACTGCACTCATACAGGTGCTTCTTTTTAAGAGCTTCACATGTTGCTGTGCCCATTATGCAAGAACAACCCTAAGCCGGTGACAGCTGCAGCTCTCATGCACCCTTGCCTTGACTGCTGGATCACAACTTACGAATGGAGGCCTCCTTAATGCCTCTTAGACTCAATCTTCGTGACTTTTTCTGACCTCACGCGCAGTATGTGTGCATGTTCTTGTCCGCCAACGAGCCAGGCAACATAAAAAAAGTGCAAGCCTCCGTAACTGCTGCTCGTAAAGTCTTCCGCATCATGCGTGTGAGTTGAAGATGTTGGGACGAGGATGTCTGTCATGGCATGCTCCCTGCCACACGGCTCATTTGTTGCTCCCACCGCTCCAATTCTTCCTGCAAGCCCACCGGTTCTCGCCACTCAATTGCCTGGGGAGAGAGCGCTTTTGAGACTGTGTAAGAATGTGCTTGGTTCTGTCTGCACACCATTTCTTGTTGTGCCTGATGCGTTCGCCTTGCCAAATTCCTCTTGACCCTGTGCGTGCTGCCCCTGCAGCCTTTGGAGTCTTTGACGCCATTGCTTGTCAACCCCAAGTTTAATAGTGCGGAGCCAAAGTCCCTGCAGGCAATCAACAGGGTAAGTGGCACATTTTTTGTTGCAAGTTTGTGCAGCACTCCTGGCCTGCAGCACTAGTCTATGATCTCCTCCATCCTTGTGCCGTGCCGTCCCCATCTGCGCAGGCTAAGTCAGTGCTGATGGCCATCTACTTTGGGGCAGACCACTTTGTTTGGGCTTACCAGATTGGTCTTGTGAATGATAAAAAGACAGGAGAGCGATTCCAGAAGGTAAGGACAGCGTGGCTGAGGGCCTCAAGCAATCAACTGCTGCCAATGATTTTGCCGTGAGCATTGCTGCAGCAGTTATATGCTTCTATAAGCACTGGTCGGAGGGCCTTTCTAACCTGGCGATTCTGCATCAATTTTGCTCGTTTGTCACCCTCTCACTCAACTCGAGTATTGGAAAGTGCACAAAAGCACAAATATGTGCATGTATGCGTGCTCTTTGGTGCCTTGAAGCACATTCACTGCACATATCTGCCTCTTTCCTCCAGGTCTCTTTGTCTGCCTGGGCCTTGGGATCTCTATGCACAATTGTCTCAGAGTCTTGGCAGATAGCGAGGCTGTCAGTAACACGCAAGGAGGTGGGTGGGTCCTGTGTTTTGCGCAGCTCCAGTAAGTATTCAGATTTAGTGAGGTTACCCAGGGTGCCTTGGCTCATGTATTATCATCCATGGCCTCATTTGCTTGTGGCCCACTGTATGCGGGGAATCTCTTCTCTGAAACTATTCCCAGAAGTGGTAAGAGGCAAGGATTGCAAGCGGCGCTGGTTGCGAGCGTTTCATGAAAAAACAAGTAAATTGTGTCACTCTGTGTTGCTGAAGACCTGATGTTTATACTCATTCTTCTCTACATTGTTCAGAATGAAACGGATGACAAGTATGAGGCTCGGGTGGAAGAGGCGCGGAAGCTGATCAACCAGCGCATGCTTGTGCTAGTCCATGGTGTCTTTCAGGTATGAGCTTCAGCACTTCCATAATGCAAAGACCCCAATCTCAATATCCTTTGCAGCTCAGTACATACCAAGACATGTGAGACCTTTATAATTCACCTGCAATACACAATAAGCCATTGGGTCGTAGGAGGGCTATCTGTGACTTGGTGACGTTTGCAGCTTGCTGCTAAATGTAAAAGTGGAAGTCAGGCGTACAATGCCTGCGTTAGGCCTGCTTCAGGGGGATGACGCCCTGAAGGAGCATGCTATATCTTCCTGAAGTGGCTGCTATCCACGCTGCTTCAACAACGTCCTGCTTTGGTCAGCTCGGAACTGGCCCCAGACCTTCCAAGAAGGAATTGTGTTGCCTTCTGCTTGCAGGCACTTCTCGCTGCTGGCTTGCTCCAATATCTGCCGTTCAAGCCTCGCACAACAGGGCTCCTGGGTGTGATTGCATCGGCCATGAACTGCTACATGCTTCTGCCTGCATACCCCAAGCAAGCCAAGACCAAGGAGCAATGAGTGCATGCCCATCAGCAGTCCGGAAGGAGAGCCCACGCAGCATCCTTGAAGGAACAGAATAAAAAGAAACTTTGGCATTTGAACGTAAGAGAGATTTGCCTTATTGTATCGGATTGGAGCGAATCGATGATAATTTTACAATTTTAAGTTATAAAGCTTTATTTTAACATGATATTCAGGGTTTGACAGGTAGTCAGATCAGTCAATCCGGTCAAAGAATGGTGAAGATGGCAAAGACTGCCCCGGCGCCAGATGAGATTAGTCTGATGACTGCAGTCAAAAGTGGGCGTCTAGGTGAACTCCTAGCTCGGGTGGCGACGGTAAGGACGAGGAGGGAGCAAAACAGAGCTGAGAGACAGTGCGGCTAAACGATTACTGTACTCAGCAAATTGCCCATGAAACAATGCAGGGGCGTGCAGCGGCAGCTGGGCTCGTGGAATCTATAAAAGAGCTCACAAAGAAACAGCTGCAGGAGGTGTGCGCGGCACTGGAGCAGCACCTTTCAGAGGCCATCCAACTGGCTCTCAATCCTCCGCAGCCGCAAAGTGATGAGGAGCAGATATCCATAGAGAACCAGTTGGTGAGATTGTCACGTGTGCTTGCTGGCCTTGACAGATCGTGCTTGCGGGCAACCTGGCCAGAAACCTGATGCATGCAGCAATGATGCCAGCTGGTTATAAGACTTTGGGATGTAGTATATTATCTGCTTGCTGTCAGAAGCCTTGACTCAACTATAGCAAGTGTATGCCTCTTTAGTTTGACCAAGTGTGTGCACTAAGGATCACTGATTGACCTGCTCACACATGCACATTTCAGGATGAGGCCTTAAAAGTGATGCGAGCCACAGCCATTTTGGCTACCGACATTCTGTGCACCTGCCACAGTGCTCCTCCAGAGAAACTCCAGCACATCGCTACCCTTCTGCACGACCATTGCATCCTGGTGGGAGCACAGCTTGCTTGCGAGGAAAGGACCATATCTTGCCAGCCAAACTTGTAAAAATGACTTGCTTTGTTTGTACCTGTATGTTTTGATCCACAAGATCCCAAGCATTCAGCGTGTATGAACAGCAGGCAAGAGGCGCAAGAGCAATGGTGCGAGCAGCAAGAAAGCTGTTCTGTGGGGAACTTAAGCGTTGATGATCACCACTTTGTTGGAGGTGCGCTATGAGCGATGAGTATGTAAGCGTGCCATAACAGAGGCATGCCATAACAGAGGCACGCCACACCTTAAATGCGCAGGCGCTTGAGGACTTGCCAGAAGTGCAAGACCCGGTAGTGAAGCTGTGCTGCAGCTGGTGGGAACTGAAGGCACCTGGCAGGGAGAACTACGTGCCGCAGACGCTGCCTTACTTGCTGGTGCGTGGCAGGTCAACAGCTCTGGCTGTACTGGCCATGCTTCTCTGTGCCTTGCTTGGCAGCATGGGTTTCTAAAATGCAGTAGACTGCGCACTCAGAGGCCGGGCACTGACAAGTTGTCCTCCCAACCTTCTTTCTTCCCCATGCTGTGCCTGCTTGGCTTGTGCCAGGTCCGGGCCAACACATCCGGCCGGGCTATGGACGTGAAGGCCTGCTACACCATGCGCGAGGGCTTCAGCATGCTGGACTTCGAAGACCCCTGCATCGAGGTGCCTCCCACGCGGCCGCCGCCACTGCCCGCGCATGCATGGCCGATACTCCTGCTGCAGCTCTGTCCTGTCCTGGGCTGATGCATCTGTGCTTGTCTGGACATTGAGGACTCGCCTGTTTCAGGACCAGCGCTCTTGCCGCAGCTGCGCACCATTCGTGCTTGAGCCCTCTGCACAAGCGCTCTCTACACAAGCTGTGGAGGCGGCACGCTTGCAGCGGGCCTGTCCGCACCCTGTGCTGCTGTTGACTGCTGCGTGCATGGCATGGAAGCTGGAGCGCCTGTGACTCCTGCCACGGCCGCAGCATGCGTGCACGCCCGTGCCAACTTCCCCCCCTCCCCTGCTCCTTGCCCGCCACGCCTGCCTGTGCCTTCAGGACATCAGGCGTCTGCTGCTTCAGTCCGCCATGCATCCTGCGTTCCTCCACAAGCCCGAGGGCCGCAAGTTTGTGGCGTGCATCTTTGGCATGGACCTGTCCCTTGTCAGCGACCTCACCGCTGTCATCAAGAACCAGGTGCGCAGTGGTTGCAGCGCGGCACCCTGTGTGTTGCAGCACGGCACCCTATGTGTTGCTCCAGCCCTTCCCACTGCCCCTGCGCGCGGTGCTGCATCACCTGCCTGGGGTTTGACCCTGGTGCGAGACAGCTGGAGCTAGGTGGTCCCAAGCTTCTGGACTTGAAGCCCAAACACAGCTTGAAGACAGCGGAAGCTGAGCCTTTGCTAGCCAAAATGCATGCTTCTCGCTTTGTGTGGTTGCAGTGCGCTGTCCACCGTTGCTACCCACAGGTGAACATGCACAAGGCCGTTCATTTCTCTTGGTTGCGCGCCCACTCGTGTGCAGATCCCGTCTGGCAGGAAGTCTGCCTTGGACGCGTATGGCGAAGTCATTTTCCGGGCTTGGAAGGAGTCTGTGGGATCAGCCACCCAGTTTGAGATTGAGAACACATGCATTCTGGTGCGCCTAATGCCAGCTGAGTGTGCCTGCGTGCCCATAAGCAGGCCCTGGCCCTACCTTGTGTGCACCGGCATGTGTTGCGCTCCTGTTCATGAGTTCGGCCTGCTGTTCAGCGCAGCCTGACGCGTGCTGAAAGGACCCCCAACCTCATGGGCCAAAATAGTGCTTGCCTGCATGCTTGCACCTCCGCCGTGCTCCTGTTTGGACATTGCTTCAGAGGTGGGAGCCGCGCCAGCTGCCTCTGAGTCTGTGTGCTTCATGCTCACCGGCTCTCTCTGCCATCCATGCTGCGCGCAGTGCCTGATGCAAGCTGCACTTGTGGCTGCAACACCCCCCCTCAACGCCGCCTTGCGCCAGGTGAGCCGCACGCTGGGTTGTGTCAGGCGCACGTCGCCCTGTGCTTGCACCCCTCCTTCAGGGCCTTGCGCTGCTGCACAGCACTTGCTGCTTCACAACATGCTGGCTGCACCCGGATGCAGGAGCACCCATGGCTCAAGCTCCGCCCTCGTCACCATGCCTCCCCCACACTCTGCGGCATGCAGCCCCAAATGCTTGCTTTTGCCACGGCCTGCCACTCCCAACCACATCCCACGGACTCTGTTGCCCTCCTGGCGGGCCCTTCCCCCCCCCTGCGCAGGTCCTGAACGGCTTGCACTCCCAAAAGCGCGTGCCTGGAGTGGACGCCATGCTGCTGCGCCTGTACAGGCCCATCCTATTCCGTGCCCTCACCGCTGCCAACGCGGCCGTGCGGCGCAACAGCCTGCTCGTCATGCTGGACACCTTCCCCCTGCGGGTGAGCGCGCGCGCACAGTGCACACTGCACACACACGCACGCATGTGCTTGCACATACGTGCATGCACGTTCTCAAGTACATGCTCACTGCAGCCTGCTGGCTCGCCACGCTCCCGACAGACCGCAGGCCAGCCATGTGTGCAGCCCCCTCTTGCGGCGCTTGCGCTGTTAAGTGAATGCTGGTGGGCAGGCCCTGCATCCGCTTTCACGGCCCTTGCTGCAACGCATGCATGCGCCAGGCTGCGCTGGTTTGGGGGTGTGAAGAAGAGCCGCAGAAAGCGTGCCGCATGCAGCACAGGCACGTGTGTCTAGTGCGCTCTGTGCCCGCCGGCCTGTGCGCGCATGTGCAGGACCCCGACACTGACACGGAGGAACAGGATGAGCTCATGACGCAGCAGTTTGCTGCGCTATCCGACTGTATGGCCGACGAATGCCCGGTCGTTCGGGCGGCCGCCGTCGCGGGCGCTGCGCAGGTGTGTGCGCTTGCTTGCCTGTTTGGGGGGGGGGAAGGAGCTATGCTTGCAGGCCTGTGTGAGCGCCTGACATGGCCATCGGGAGCATTTTGGTCGACTGGTGTGATTTTGTGCTGGCGAGCCGCATGGGCGCATGTTGCTGGTGCGGACAGCAGAGGCAGCAAGGCTGTGCAGTGTTGTGCTGAAGCAGGTGGCTGCATTCTTGGCACGTGCGCACTTATGTCTGCCGGCCACGCATGAAACCTTTCCCTGCTTTGGTATCTGAGGAAGCGATAGGTTGTGCAGCGCTCTTGACGCGCCCACAGGGCACGCACCAGGCGATCGGACAGGTGGATCAGACCTGCAGGGCCGCTTGCGTGTGTGCTGGATTCCTCTAACTCTGGCAAGGGCACTGGCGCTCTGCATGCATGCATGTCCTCTGAGGGAGGGCACCAAAAGGCTGCCCATGACCCGACCCTGCCCAACCGCTGTCACGCATGCGCAGGTGCTGAACAACTACTGGGAGATCATACCAGCGGCTGCCACGGCCACCTTTGTGGCCAAGCTCACAGGTGGGTGCACGGGAATGCGTGGGTTGCTGCGTGCGCTCTGCCAGGCTCCTGCGCTTCAACGGCAGCCCCTCATCAGCAAGTGGCACACGCTTGCGCGTGTGTGTGTATTTCCGTGCGCACGTTTGTGTGCGCGCGCGTGTGAATGTGCGTGTGTAAATGTGTGTGTGGGTGTGGCTTTGCCTGCCCGCTCCCCGAACGGGGGCGAGGGGCAAGTGCTGAGCAACGACTGGATTTCCACTCGGTCGCTGTGTAACCAACTCCCATCTGATCACATGCAAATCCGACCAGGCTCTCCCGCCCAAATCATGACCAAAGTGAGCGCCCTCTCCTGTGTGACTGGAGTCCCATGTGACTGGAATCAGCTTGGCACTAGCTCCCCAGCCGTCCGCTGTAGAACCAACTCCCCTCCATCCAAGAGCATGACGCGTGACTCACGTGATGCTGGCTGTGGCACTGACTGCCTCTTGCGCTGTAGATGCCCGGTTGCCGTGGAATGCGCAGGCCTCCAGCCGTGGCGTCCTTCCCTGGGCAACCATCTTGCCCACCCTCATGTGTGGCATGCGCTGGGAATTTGTACCACAGCTGCGCTCCATGCCATGCACAGCGTGTGCTGCGGCCCACCCCTCTAACGTGCATGCTGCCTTTGCCTGTGGTGTGACCCTCGCACGCAGGCGACCTGGCGTACGACATGGCCTGGCCCAGCGTGCGGGTGGCGGTGCTGGAGGGCCTCACGCTGCTGGTGGACAACCCGCACGCGCAGCCCGTGTTGAAGCGCGCGCTGCCGCAGCTAGCCGCGCTGCTGGGCGATCCGGCCTTGAGGGTAGGCACCTGGGGCGGGCTTGGGAGCGCGCGTGTGCGCTGTCAGCAGAGTGTGCAGCTGCAGACTCAGGCTTGACAGCCCCCTGGCTGGGCTGTGCACGCAGGAAATTCTTGTCAAATCTTTTGGCCTCCTGCGGGACAGCCTGTCCAGAGTCGTCCTCACATGCCGACTGCCATCACTGATGCGGTCGCCTGGGCTCATCAAGGAGCAAGCATGCATGTGTGCGCGTGCTCCTTGCTGCAGCGCTGCGCTATGTGTGCACGCACACACACGTCTCCATCCCTGTGTTAACATTCACAGACCTGCGCACTGCATGCACATGCGCCCACATGCCCATGCTGCACCTGGCCACACCCGTCTGCAATCGTGCACAGGTGCGTGAGGCCATGGCCGCGCTGCTGGCCGCCGTGCAGTGCACGCGTGCCATCCACTTTTATGATGTGGTGCCGCTGGAGGACTTGCTGGCGGTCATGGCCTGCGACGCGCCCAGCGTTAGCCACAAGATCCAGCAAGTGCTGGTGCCCACGTACTTCCCCAACCCAGAGGAAGGCTCGGTGGGTGGTAGCATCGACACCGATACGTGCGTGTTGCTGCCGCGCCTTAAGACTAGCTCTGCTGCAGCAGTAGCAGCAGCAGCAGCAGCAGCAGCGGTGCGTGCTACTTAAACTCCCAAGGCCTGTGTGTGCAGGGTGGGCGCTGCTTGCCGAATATGTCATTCATGCATGTCATTTGCTCGCAAGCCCATTTGGTGGGCACAAGCAGGTGCAGCCCAGCCTGCCCTTAATTCAGCTGATGGCTGCCTGTGTGTGCAGCGCATCAGGGGCAGTGCCTGCGTGTGTGCCTGCGTGCGTGCCTGTGCAGCGCATCAGGGGCAGTGCCTGCGTGCGTGCCTGCGTGCGTGCCTGTGCAGCACATCAGGGGCAGTACCTGCGTGTGTGCCTGCGTGCGTGGCTGTGTGTTGCGCAGGCCATCGTGGGGCTGCTGCTGAAGAGCAACCCAAGCGCAGGCCAAGCATTCTGCCAGTACCTGGTCAGCGCGTTTGTGGGTGATGACAGCTTGGCACAGGGGTACAGGTGAGTGCACGGCCCTGGCCATGCGAGCGCGCCCCCTGTGCTGCCTGCTCCACGCGCGCACGGCGGCGCCTGCGCTGCCCTCTGCGTCCATGGGCATGCGTGTGTGTATGCCATCATCATGCTGTTGTGTGTGCATGTCTACGGAAGCATGCCTGCACTGCTGTGCTCGCCCCGCACATGTGCGCACGACCGCCTCTGGCACTGGCAGCCTGCAGCTCCGCACGCAGGGCCCTGCACGCTGCCCCTTTCCCCCCAGAGCCACGAATATGGGTGCGTGCGCTCATGCCTGCCTTGTGGCTGCTGCCTCTGCTGCCTGCGCAGGGTTACCGTGCCCATTGAGCACATCCTCACGCTGGCCGCCGCCCTCAAGGGCCACCTGCTGGCCACCTCCACGCAGCTCAGCGAGCCGCCGCCCGAGCCGGCTGAGCCGCGCGCGCGCAAGAAGCACCGGGGGGGCGCGCCAGGCAAGGCGGGCGCCAAGGCCAAGGGCACCAAGAAGGCAGCCACAGGTGCGGCGCCGCGGCAGCGGGCGTGCAGCTGCTGCTGCTGCATTGCGTGGGATGGGGTGGGGTTCACGTGGACGAGGAGGCTGCGCCACAGGGTGGCAGGCCTGGCCTCCTCCTGCGGGCCGCTTCAGTGCTGTTGACCTGGTCATAGCAGGGCTGTGCAGCGCGCCGGCCTTGTAGGGCTGGGCTCTGCGCCCCTCTGGCCTGCCAGGGTTGGGCTCTGTGCAGGGCACGCGACAGGGCATATGCGTGTGCGCTCATTGCTCTGACAGCCCACGCCCCCTGAAGCTTGAGCCTGAGCATGGAATGCGCAACAGAGCGTATGGTCTTGCAGGCCCCACGCATCACACATGTGGCAACGCGTGCGCTTGTGTGCGCGCATGCTCCTTGCGCTGCTGCTGGCTGATGTGCAGGCAAGCGCCGGAAGCAAGGAGGGGGTGGCGATGAGGCGCAGGCAGCCGAAGTGGAAGGGGAGGGCGAGGGGGAGGAGGCGGAGAAGGAGCAGGAGGTGAGGGGGAGGTGGAGGGGGTGGATGTGAGAGTTTTTGCGCGTGCATGTGTTCGTGCGTGCGCCGGTAGCAGGGGCTTGGCATGCGCAGCGTTGCAGGTGCGGCGTATGCGTGTGGAGTCCGACTTTTGGGCCTAAGATGTCTGGCATGGAGGGGGACAGCTGCCGCCAGGCCATAAGGCTTGGCGCAGCCAGTCAGATGGTTGCGGCTGCGCAGGACTGCTGCAGGCAGGAGATGACGGAGGCAGGCCATGCCATACCAGCATGCGTGCATCCATCATGCGTGCGCACACTCACACCTGCACCCGCACTACCCCCGACTTTGGTCCCCAACACAAAAGGCAGCGTCCGAATTGGTCCACACATTCTCGGGTGGGGTGCTGCGAGGCCATCTGTGGCCGTGCCTCCATCTGTGTGGGACGCAGGTGGTGGTGGAGGAGGAGCGCGAGACGCCGGCTAGCTGGGCTTCGGTGGCCGCAGGGCTGGCACACCTGGCGCACGGCCTGGCAGGCGCAATCGGGCAGGAGGAGTGCAGCCTGGCAGACGCGGAGCGCGTGTTTGCGGACGCGGACGAGCTGCTGCTGCTGCTGGAGGCGTGCCCCAGCGACGACGCCAGGTGCGTGTGAGTGACGGCCCGGCACCTCTGCCCTGCATCCACCTGCAGTGCCAGTGTGGCCAACGTGGTCGGGGCAGCAGCAGCGCGTTCCGTGCCGCGCATACGTGCGCCACCTTCCGTCCATCAGCCCACCGCCCCTGCTGCTGCTGCTGCTGCTACTGCTGCTGTGTGCGCCCACCCGCAGGGTCAGCGTGCTGCGCATAGCCACGTCCCTGCCTGCGCTGCCCGCCTCGGCCATGCTGCACGCGCACCTCATGCAGCACCTCGCGGCGGGGGGCAAGGCTGCCGCACTCGTGCCCGGGGCAGCTGCCGACCAGCAGGTCCGTGGGGGCACATGCGTGCTTTGTGTACGTGTGTGTGCGTGCGTGTACGGCGTGTGGACCTGTATCCTCGTGCCTGTATGTGCGCTATCGTGTGACATTGGGCGTGTGTGCGTGTGCACGCGCTCGCGTGGATCCTGCGGCAGAGGAGAGCCCTGCGTGCTGCTGGTGCGGGGCAACAGGCTGCATGGCCAGCAGCTGCCCCGTACGAGCCAAAGGTTAGTGCGCGCAAAGCTCAGGCCCTCTGAATCTCCTGTGAGGGAGTGGGCATGCGCGCACGCACGCATGTGCGGGCCCCCACCCACCAGCCCACCCAACACCCCAGCTTGGGGCACGGGCGGCACACCTGCTACTGCGCAAAAGCCCCCCGACGGCCGTTCATGCAGGGCATGCGTGCGCTGTCTGACGACCATTGCACACAACTGCTCTGTGCTGCGCTGCGCGGCCGCAGGGCACCTGCAGCGGAGAGGCGCACGCGGTGCAGGCCGCGGTGTTTGCCTGCCTGTGCGCCGCGCCGTGTGCCGCCAAGCTGGTGGCCATGGTCATGAAGGGCCTGGGCCTCAGGCCGCCCAGCACCATCCACGTGCCAGGTGCGGCCGGCTGCGTCTGCTCTGTTGTGTTGGGCCGCCACGCGTGCAGAGCTTGTGCATGTACGCGCGCGCGTGTGTGCGTGTGTGTGTGTGTGCATGTGTGTGTGTGTGTGTGTGCCTCTTGGTGCACAGCCTGTTCCCTTGGAGGCCCCGCCCCTCCCCTCTGTGCGCAGGCCAGTGCTGCGCTGCGGTTGCTGCCTGGCCATCAAGAGCAGCCTGTGCCCATGCCGCTCCTTCACCCCGCAGTTGGGCATGCCCAGAGGCTGCAGGAGGATGAGGCGGACCAGGAGGATGACGGCGTGAGGTGAGGAATTGTTGGGGTGCAGGATGCTGGTGGTGGTGGTGGTGCGTATGTGTGTGTGCTGATTAGTGTGGACCTTCATCCCTTCCCCCACAAGGATGGTGGAGGCGGCCACTAAAATGCGCCCAGCCGCTTACGGTTTGCGCTGCTTACTGCCCCAGCTTCCTTTCGGCGCACCCATAGCGAAGGGGCGCAAGCCTCGTCCGATCAAGCGCAAGCGCAGCAGAAGCTCAAAGAGTTGCCGCCGCGGGTGCGTCACCACATGCTGGGGCTGCAGGGCTCCGCGCTCCCAAGCCGGGGAGCTGATGTGCTGCGTGTGCGTGTGTGCCTGCATGTGCCCATCAAAGCAGAGTGCATGGCGTGCTTGATGCGTCATGCCCGTCTAAGGGTGTGTGTGCGTGCCTGCGTGTCATCACAGGTGTGGGGCGTGCGGGCGCTCTGAGCCGGAGGACAAGCTGATGCTGTGTGATGGCTGTGACGCCGCCTACCACACGCACTGCCTGAAGCCAGCGTTGCCAGCGGTAGGCGGACATGAATGTGCGCGCATGTGCGTGCGAGCGTGTGTGCATGCACAAGCATGCTGCCACACGTGCACGCGAGCGTGTATGTGTGCTTTTGCATGCACGCGCGCACGCCTGTGGCTCGCCCATGGACAGCCACCCAAATGGCGCCCGCTCCTGCTGCAGAGCCCTGATCCAGTTTGTTTCCGGCCCCCATCCCCGCACCCTGATCTGTCGTACTGGGCGGGGCAAGCAAGAGGCGCGCATATGCTGGGGAGGGCAAGCAAGAGGCGCGCATATGCTGGGGAGGGCAAGCAAGAGGCACGCATACGCTGGGGAGGGCAAGCAAGAGGCACGCATATGCTGGGGAGGGCAAGCAAGAGGCACGC
>LFCJ01001953.1_pt1 | contig 14739 bp, 16 predicted proteins | sample 643141 | NCBI WGS metagenome assembly LFCJ01 (sample SAMN03766243, study PRJNA286221) | soda lake metagenome | biome: soda lake; feature: Kulunda steppe; material: water; isolation source: sample B1-Br-g2 brine of Lake Bitter-1 | place: Russia: Kulunda steppe | collected 2010-07 | reverse complement strand
CTGTGTTCCATCGCTGTCTGTTGATTAGGTACTGTATCTATGTAATAGTTTGTGCCCGCGTTGTCGGATTCATCCTCGGGGTCAAGCCCCGAGGTATTCTCCTTGACCGCCGATAAATATTGGAGGGTCGGGCTCCGTATCAGGAGGGAATAGGTCGGCCCCGTGCTACTCTTCTCGATATGTTGCGACAACGTATCCCGGTTTTCCTGGTTCTGGTGGGATAGATTCTTCGACGGAGAGGCCATCAACACTTGAGATATCGTCTTTTAATGTGATTGCAACACCTAGGGATTCGACTTCGGCCTCGATTCCCCATCGGTTATCGCAGTTCGAAAGTCTATCGACATTTTTGATCCTGCCGTTCAGTTCTGATAAGTTGTGCCGAGTATGGAGGTCGCCGAGAGCAAGTTCCAATCCCTCTGGAATGTTCTTGTGTTGGTTATTGCGTTGTTCTACACTAACTTCAATGAGACGCTCGATCTGTTCTATTGAGTCTCGAAGGACTGCGACCTGCTCAGTGGTGAGTGTGTCTGAGAGCCGGTAAAAATCGTGGAGTCTCCGTTTCCATATACGCTCAAAGTTGTCATTAGTCAATGGTTTGCTTTCGTTTTGGCTAGTGCTCATTGTTTGCCCTGGTATGGTTATCACATGGAGGGGTGTTGTATTAAAGTTTCTTGCGGAGAACTGCGTGGTTTGAGTTGGTGTGTCAAGTAGAGAGTGGGCCTGGAGATAGGATGTTGACCAAATCGGGATGTTCAACTAATGGTGAGTGGTTTTTCATTCTTCTTTTCCCCTCTCTATTCTTTGTATTGTTTCAGCCCCACAGCACAAGCGAAGCACGAGGAGGGAGGGCTGTGTTTCGAGTACCACGTCCCACAGTGAAGGCACTCTTGGACGCTGCCTTTACCGTACATTTCCTCCGCTTTTTTCTTTGATGTTGGTGGTGAAGCTCTTCTTGGCATGTGTTTCTCCCATTTCAGCCCAAAAATAGTGCGGCGTTACTGGATTGTTTCTTCAACCATTTCACGGAGCTTTTCTTGTCGGGTTTCTTGTTCTGGGAGTACATTTTCTTCGTAGTACTCGTAATCAAAGTATTGATTGACGCTGTCCCTGATTAGTTCTCTGAGGTCCTCTGGAGGAATGGCGTCAAGTTCAACTGCCAGATCGCCATGATTCTTGACGAACTCTTCATACCTGGAGTCAGACTTCTTCGCTGGTTGGGGAGGCAGCTGGAACTTATCGATTTGCTCTCGAGTGAGGGCAATCCGATCAACGATAACAGGGACGCCGAATGTGTTTTGCAATTTATCTCTGATGTTTCGCTCGATATCTTGGCCGGAGGGGTCGAAATCACCGAAGTACAGGATTCGAGGGGATTTGATCGATAAGGATGGGGTAATCATTACTGGACGGAGGATTAGCCGATATTTTTTGATCGTTTGATTTGATATGTACTTTTCGTCTTCAACACCAGCTGTATATCCAGCGATCACACCTTCGATGTCGTCTCTTGATCCCATCGTTTGGTGTTCTGGGACCGATGCCAGATCATATTTTTCTCCGCATGTGTGGTCCTCTCGGATTGTCATACAGAAGGTTTTGTCTTTATGTTTGAACTCATAGTCTCCGATGACGCCTTCTTCAGAAAGCATACTCGGTTTGAGGTTTGTCAGACCCGTGATATCAGTTGTTTTTCCAGCTTCGTTGGTAACACTGTGATGGGCTTCTTTTGTGAATTTTTGGTACGAAGTAATTGAGGGGAGAGGAGATTTATTGACCGTTTCGATCATGAGTTGCAGTGCCTCTCTCAATTTTGGACTCTCCTCCGGGACACTTAAGCCAGATATATTGTGATGGACTTCGGCTGGTGGTTTTGGCATAGGGTCTATGTCCCTCATGATTTTCCCCAGTGGGAACTTGGTTAGGAATACTCCTCGAGGGCCAATTATCCCGATATATGGCTCGTCACAGATGAGAATGTATATTGAGTCTTTTTTGAATCGGCCCTTGCCGTTGGCTAACCTGACAAGTCGTTCTAACAGCGGATGTAGTGGGGTGGGGGTGTTCTGTTCTTTCACCGTCAGGGGATGAACGGTGAGTATTGGGGCGTCTGCAAAAATACGTGGCCACCATCGTTCTCTGGACAGGCCATACTCTCGAGTTTTCGCCTTGCTTGATTTTCGCGTTCCATGTGGATGCCCTCTCGAGGCGTTTGAGGATTAACCGGCAAGAGGTGGCCTTCTTTCTCTACTCCACACCATTCATTGGGCGTGGCCCCACAGGTAGTACAGCTGCATTCTGAGATCGCTGGGTACTCTGCAAAGTACCATTCTTCCCCGCAGTGGTGGCATTCCACTTTCGTAGGGCCGTGACGGACGGGCTTAAACGAACGTTCTACTGAGTCCGTAGTGCTCGAGTATTCCGTGGCCGCTTCTCGGTCGATGGTGATGTACGTATCTAGTTCGCAACCAGGATAAGAGAACACGCCCACAGCTTCTCGTGTGTATTCCATCCCGTCGGACATTTTCGATGCTGGCATGAGGGTCGTAGTCGGGCCGATCTGAATGACCGTGCCATTCTTGACGAGTAGGGCGTCGATTTGGTCTTTGATAACTCGATCTGTCCCTTTGCCGTTTGTCTGCTCTCTGAACACACCGTTAGTGTTAGGGGCGAATATGATCGAGCTGAAACTCTGGGACAACGAATCGGATATTTCTGTCGGAGGAATAGAGAAGTGGAGTCTGTCTGACCCGGTTTCATGTTGGGTCCCGTTTTTGAATATTTGAGGCTCGTAAAGAGGGAGCGGATTCTCGAGGGGGAGTAAGTCGCTCGTCTGATCAGTTGAGTAGAGGTCTAAGGTTCGTCCGGGGGGGATGTGTTCGGCAAGGAACGATTTCATCGCGACGAATTGTTCTTGCTTGGATTTGGAGAAGGTGTAAGTTGTATTGATCGGGACTTGTTGAGTTGGGCGGCTTGAGCCGTTTGTCGAGTTCGACCCATTCATGACGATTTTCTCGTCGTAGAGAGGTCCGTAGGTTGGTTTGCTGGCTGGTTTGTGCCTGTCCACCGTAATCAGCATATCGTACATCCTACCAAAGACGTTTATAATACAGATTTTGTCTCGAGTGTAGCCAAGATCGAAAGGCATCCCGTCAGATGTGTAGCCAAATTGGATCAGTTTTCCACCTGGACGTAAAAGAGCGTGAAACACTTCTTTTATATCACGACCGTAACCCGGAAAATCGGTTTCATAGAGGTTTTCCGCCCGGCTTTTTGTGAACGGAGGGTCGTAGATGATAGTGTCGAAACTGTTTTGAGAGTAATGTGAGAGGAGGTTTGAAACGTTAAGATGGGTGTCAGCAGGGCGATCGGGGTTAATATCGTTCCGCACGATCTCGGTTGTGTGTGAGAGTTCCGTCTCCCCAGCGGTCGCGTTCAGTACTTTTCCTTCGAGTTCTCCTTCGACGAAATTTCGTATTTTCTTGTTCTCGAATGTCATTGCTGATATTCGAGCTGTTTTGTAAGACAATGACGAGTCCCCGAGTTCAAATGTGTCTCCGGTTAGTGTGGCTTGAGACATGGTCTGCCAGTCTTATCTGATAAATTGTGGGGCGAGAGAGAAAGACAGAAAGAGGCTGGTTGTACCGTTTGTCTGGGTCAAATTATCTTCTTCGGCTCTATCGTTCCGTCGTCTGCTTTTTCGCCCCTTACGGTAATCTCGGTGCCGAGAGTGACATCTTTTGATGAGGACACTGTTTCCGTACCCTCTTTGGTCTTTATTTTGATTGGTCCCCCCTTTTCAATCACTACTCCAGTGTACTCTGTGTTTTCTGATTCGTCTGTAGTGGAGTTATCCGAGGAGTCTTGGTCTGATCCATCTTGTTCTGACTTTCCTTCTGAGAACCTTGAGAGGCCGGTATTTCTCCCTCCTATCTCTTGTGCTCTGTCTGTGATGAGAATTGATGATTGCCAACCGACCGAACCTTCTTTGCCTCCTTTCCACCCCTCTTGAATTTCTGCGCTCCCAACAAAGATTTGATCTCCTGGTTCGAACGTTTTGTCGGCCTTTTCACCCCAAAGCGCTAACCGAATTTCTCCGGTGTCGTCTTTGATCGAGATGTTTCTGACTTGGCCCGTTGACCCGTTGTCCCTGTCGAACGTCCGTTTGTCATTGGTTTCAACAACGTAGCCAGCGAGGTCAACAGAGTCGTCGATTTCTGTATCTGAAATCGGAGTTGCGTCTGTTGTGATATCGATTTTTTCTTCTATGAGTCGGATGTTTGTACCTTCCGATGAATAGAGCTCGAGTTCTTCGTCTTTGAGGTTTGCTGAGAGGTTCGTTACAGTGACGGTTTCTCCAGCTTTGTATTGCTCGAGGAGTTCAGTTTTGGTGTCCCAGAACGCGATCTTGATGCTCCCAGTTGCGTCTTTGAGTGCGATATTTGCGACCTGACCTTGTGAACCGTCGTTTCGGTTGAAGGTGCGAGTCTCCGTTATTTCGAGGATGATGCCCTTGACTGAGATGTTTGTGTGTCCGTTCGACAGGTCAGATATTCGTGTTACTGATGACATTGCTATTAGTTAGTGATTGTTGGTAACTGACGTATGTTTTACGCCCGATTCTATTCGAAGTCCGATGGGGAAGCGGCAGCGAGTGTTATTTCGGTGGGGCCGCTTGACCACTTGATTTCGATTTGGGTGTCGTCTGCATTGGGGGTCATCGCTATAGTGTCTCCTCTCGTGAGAGTTGTGCCCGATGTATCCCAATCATCTGCATTGACTACATCGAGCTTTTCGGCTTCAATGCTGTCCCCTCCGTTATGGATTGCAATGAGTTGGTCGCCGTCTTCTTCGATCTCGAAGGAAGTGTTTGGAGCGTCTTCACTACCGATAATGGCAAACGAATATCCGAACCCAATAATGATTCCAAACATGATAACAGAAAAGAAGGCGACCAGAAGGACATTTGAAAAGGATACTTTTCCTTGGGTTGATCTGATCATTGGTGTGGGCACTCTTTGGTCTCGATTAGATTGTTTTTGATAAAGGTGTGATGGCTGGACAGCGAGTTTGACGATCTCAGAGTGGCCTTAATCGTGTACGCAGTTCTCGATTTGAAAACGGTTAGTTGCCCATTGGTCTTCCGGGATCGAGCGGTGCTTCGAAGGGATGAACTCTTTATTGCAGTGAGTGCATTTGAAGGCAGTTTCTTTGTCACCACTCCCTTGAACAGCACTACTTGGAGAGACCTTCATTACGGAGTGTTTCCCGACTTTGATTGGCCACCCAACAACATCCTCTGTGGGAGAGTATCTCGAGAGACTGGTTGGTTGAGAAGAAGACATGGTGCAGAGATTGACCCTGAAAAATGGTGTTTGGAGGGACTTTCTCGAAAAAGAACGGACCCCCTCCCCCCACATTTCATGAGTGTTTGTCTAAGAATGGGGCGGGATAGGACGCTTATTGTCAGGGAAAGTTATAAGTTATACGTGTTATTATTGGACCGTAGCCTCGAAAATAGATTTAAATACAGAGAGAGATTGTGCTAGTACAATTGACTTTTTGTTTTCCCAAGGTTTGGCGTAGGGAAAACACTCGTGAAAAGTGGGGGGTATGGTCTCCGATTGCTACAATACCCGTTGGACCGGGGTTAAACAGGGTGTTCTAGACCGGGGCTGTTCAAACACTCGTGAAAAGTGGGGGGTGTAGCTTAGGGCTGTTCGGTTACTCATGAAGTTATAGAAGCTCGTGAATCTCGTGAACAGGTGGTTTTATTATCTCTCCGCAAAGAAACTTTGTTCAATGGGACTTGAGCCGTTTACTCGTGACACAACAATATTCGAAGATGAAAATCTCTTGCGTGATAGTCATACTCCTAAGACATTGATCCAGCGGGATGAAGAGTTGAAGCAGTATCAATCTGCACTCAGGCCGGTTGTAAATGGGGCACAGCCAAAGAACCTGTTTATTTATGGGCAAACTGGGGCTGGGAAGACTCTTGCTACCAAATTGGTTCTTGATCGCCTCACAACTGATCTCGAACCTATGGAAGATGTCGAACTTCATAGTGTCTTCCTCAATTGCAAATCACTATCATCAAGTTATCAGGTTGGTGCAAACTTGGTTAATGAGTTTCGGGAGCCTGATGATCGGATTAAGACAACTGGGTACCCTTCGGGTATGATAAATCAGATGCTTTGGGATCATTTGAACGAACTTGAAGCTACGCATTGTCTTATCGTACTTGATGAAGTCGATTCTATTGGGAACGATGACGACATTCTTTATCAGGTCCCTCGAGCAAACAATAATGGTCTAGTTGAGGGTACTCAGATCGGCACAATTGGTATTTCAAATGACTTTACTTTCCGTGACAATCTTTCGGCTCGAGTTAAAGACTCTCTTTGTGATGAAGAAATCTTATTTTCGCCTTACGATGCGAACCAACTATGTGCTATTCTTCAACAGCGGGCTGATAAAGCGTTTTATCCAGGTGTGCTTGATGAGAATGTGATTCCGTTGGCTGCTGCTTTTGCTGCTCAAAGTAGTGGATCTGCGCGACAGGCCCTTCGCCGATTGTATAAAGCCGGGGATATTGCTCGCGATGAGAATGCTGGAATGGTGACAGAGGGGCACATTCGAGAGGCAGATCGTGTTGTAGAGCGTGACAAGGTGGAGGAGGAATTACAGCAAGTTCCAACACACTCAAAACTCACATTATATGCGATGTTAACACTTGACGCTGAAGATAAACTTCCTGCGAAGCGTACGACTATTTTCAAACGTTATGATGTCGCTGCGAAACGGATCGGTATCAATCCTCGGACTGACAGAACAGTTCATGATAGACTTTCCCAATTGACGTTGAAAGGCTTTCTTGATGTGGAAGAAAAAAACAAGGGGCCAAAGGGAGGATCGTACTATCAGTATGATTTTTCTATCAGGTGCGAATTGGTTTCTGAGGCTCTGTTGGATGATTCACAAATGAAGAGACTATTTGAATGACTTTGGGATTAGTTCTGTATGCTAGAAATGGATTTGAGAGCTACCTGTTCCCATCCGTTTCCACCATCAACGGCACCGTAGACTCGGCCATCTTTGATTTTGATGCAGTACCAGGTTTCTTCTACCGGATCGTATGTGAGGACATCTGCCGTTTCTCCACGGCGTGAGACAGTCTCAACAGAGACTCTTGGATTTCTTGTCGCTGCATTTGGCGTTCCGATGACGTCTGTTTCGATCTCGAGTTGTGCATACCCAGTTTGAAGGATTTTTCCAGCTGCGCCGGCATCAGAAGACGAGACCTCCACTCGAGTTTTATCATCGGGGGAGAGTTCTGTTAAGGTGATTTGATTGTCAAAAGTAACTTCTGGGGTGACGAACCGACCCCAGTCTCTCATTGTTTCTAAGACACGTTCGGGGACATCACCGAAGCACAAAAATACAGATGGGAATCTCGGTGTGGTGTTGGCGTCTCCAAATTTAATACGCTCGTCTGCCAAAAGGACGTGAGTAGCTTTTGTTCCATAACTGTGGAACCAGTTAGTTGAGGTATCCCCTCGAACTAAAGCAATGATGAATTCGACGTCTGAAGAAGTGGAGCTTTGTTCCATTGCAGCACGTTTTACCCACTTTTCTGGATCTGAGTAAGGGGGATTTATGATCATTTTCCCGTACCACCGTTTTGACAAACCGTCATCCTCCTTTGTGTAGGTTGTTTTGGCTATCGGAGCAGGTTCGCACCCAGAACAAGGGTCAACGTCAAATAGCCCGCCTATGGCTTGCTGCAAGGGTTCAATATATTTTCGAGGAGTGTACCACTCATCTGATCCAGATGGCGATTGGGGCGGGGCCTCGTGCTTCGATTGGGTTTTGTCGTCGTGTTCACTCCCCAAGCAGTTCTGTATGGTTTGTTGAGATGGCATCTTAGGTTTTGGACCGGAGAAATGGTGTTGTCTTTCGCTCGAGGCCTTGAGGTGCTTCGATTGGAACCCTGTTAATTGGATTGCTTCATCAGCTTGAGGACCTTTTCTTGCGACGTCTTAGGAACTGTGACGATCTCAGAAGACGTTTGAACAGGGTATTTGGACCAGTGGCGAGGTTCATATAGTTTGAATAGTACACCTTTTGATCCGGAACTGAAGGAGGCAGTGCAAACGTCTATACGAGACCCGGTTTGCGATTTCAAGCTCTTGATCGTGGTGTCTGAAGGGTAAACCGGCTCGAAAATTTCCCAACCGGGGAGGAGAGGGATTACAACTTCTCCGATGGGCGTACGCAAGACTCGCTCAGTTTCTATCGATGTTTCACTCATGGGCTTCCCTGTTAGTTTGCTTGATCGTCAGGATTTCTCCTTCAAAATCTTCTTCTGCGCGGAGACGTGAAACTGCTTTGGCCGTGTCTGGATAGTGTTCTGTCTCCGCTACGACTACACCTACGTTTTCGTCGGTTGCTAATCCCCCGATGGTTTCGTAGATTCCTTCGGCATTGTACCCTGACTCGTCGACAGCTGACGTGGCTTCTCCAATGAGTTCAGTTTTTCCGTATTCTCTCTTTCCGGGGAATTTGCTGTCCGAAAAAGGCCAAACGATAACTGAATCGCCGGTACTTTCGAAGTCACAGATGCCGAACACTGACAGTTCAGATCCGTCGGGACGGGTGATGTTCACTTGCATGGAACTCAGTTATCACTGAGGTAAAAATTGAGGTAGCGGGAGGATTAAGCGAAGTCGGCAACCGAACTTTGCATGGGGTCATACTGAGCTGGGAGTGATTTTGTATTGTCGCTTTCTTTGTCTTCTAATTCCTTTTTTAATGCTTTGAGCATCGTGTTCTTGTAGGATGGGTTGAGGAGATCGGTAGCGGATACATCGAACTTTTCTAGTAGAGGGGAGAGTCCTGCGTCTGCTACCAATCGCTCGACTGTGGGGGTTGTACTCAAGTACTGATCGAGGGGGTCGACGTTTTCAATTACCAACTCTGTTATCTCATCTACTGTGACGGCTTTTTGTAGTTCTTCGAGCGTGGAGATGATATTTGTTTCATCAATATTCTCGTGTGGGATGATAGAGCTGAGAACGCCGGGCTCAATATCAATTAGATTCTTTAGAGGTTGACCATCAGTGGAGTTTGCAACAAGGCTGTCGAAAGCGTCAGATGAGATTCTGTATTGTCCCGTTTCCGTGCAGTGGCTTACTCCGGGAATATCAGTCTGTTCGAATTCATAATTTTGCGTTGGGTCCACAGACATATGTTTCTCCATCCGCTTCTTTTTAGTCAACTTTGGATCGGTGTAGTAGACACTTTGATCTGCACTGGGGGGCTTCCTGTGATATATCTCCCTAATATCCCAGTTTATTATACCGAGATAGGGTACTCCAGGAGAAGCGGCGTGTACTTCTTTTCGGTGAGCGATTGGATCGTCGATGATGGTTTCACAGTCGGGGCAGAAGAACCATCGGTCATCCATATCACAGTGGGCGTTTTTCTTCAGTGCTGCTTCTGCAATTGTCGTGTTTTCACTTTCTTGGATTATGGCTGGCTCACAAGAGTCTTCACAGTCCATACAGAGCTCCATTTGTGGAGCGTTTTCTGGTTTTTTCGACTCTTGGATGTTCCCGTGGCCCCAAAGGGCGTATTCCTCTGGTACATATCCCCTTGCGACTTGGCTGTTGTACACCTCGTACTCGAGGTTTTCTAGTTTTCGTGCAGCGTCTGTGAATCCCCATCGCTTCAGCTTTTCAAGTTCTTCTCGAGAGCCAAAGCAGCCGCAGAGGCACTCCCCAGACATACCGAGAATGTCGCTGACGGGGTTTGATGGGAGGTCATTGAATCGGCGGTAGGAGGTTACATCTGAATCGCTCCAGTAGGCGATGGGAGAGACAACAGGACACTCTCCCCAGTTGTACGAAATGCCATCATCAGAGATATTTTTTGCCCGCCGATCACTCTCTTTTTTCCGAACGCCGGAAATAAACGCGACTGTTTCATCTTCGTTATGATAGTCCTTGACGAAGGTTTTGATTGGTTTATGTTTTAGAGCTAAGTACATCACCCAGTGGTAGGCTGGACCTGGAAAGCCCATCTTCTTCGTGATCTTTTCGTAGTGGTCGTTCTCACGCCGGACGCCGTAATAGTAAGATTCCAGGTCGGCGTAGTCCTTATCTTCGCCATGAATTCGCTCATGGGTGGAGAAGCCGTTTGTGAGCCTCTTTTGATCGGCGTCTTCTACTCCGGTCAGCTCATGGTATGGGAGGTCCCAATCGATGCACCGTTCCATGACATACCGACGGGTTCGTTCGATTCCAGTTCCGGTGTTTACGTGAACGACACCAGAAAGGTCTAATCCGAGTTCTTGGGAGACCTCGCACACTGTGTCACTATCTCCACCTCCAGATACGAGGGCATAGAGGTGGTCTATATCGTGCTCGTTTTCGAATTCGTCGACGATCTTTTGCGTTGTATCGAACGGTATTTGATCGATAGAGGTTGAGCTAATTGTTTTCATTGGTGTGTTGGATGCGTTTGTCTGGGGGTCGGTCTATTTGTGTGGTGTCGGGATTGGGGTGCTGGAATGTCTCAATGCGGAGAGGGCGTTGGGGGACCTGCCTCCACAAGCTTTCGTTCTTGATTGGGGTGCTGATTCTTGACTGCCTCGGAGTCGGTTATCCGAATGAAGGCTGTATCAGACTCCACTTTCAGCGTGAATCCCGTCTTCATGATTAAAGGATTTGATTGGGCTATTTGCGTGGTGACTCCGTTGATCTTCAAAAATGTAGTGTGGGCGTTTTCTTCATTCACGAGCGTACCGTTTTTGAAGTGCTTCGCTTTGATGTTAAACGCCATGCCAGACTTACTTACCGTTAGGTTGTTGAACCAGCTTGGGCTCGCTTGAGGGACGGACATCTTAGTTCGTAGGTGGTGTTTCTTTCTCGAGGGCTTCTTCGGCAGTGTCGAGGTGGTCGGCGAACTCTGACATGAACTCTGGGTCTTCGTTTTCGAATCCAATATTGACGCACTGGCGGTACTCTGACTGTGCTCGTTCGATGAGGAACTCGAGGGTGGCTTTTGGCAGCGATGTTTGTTCAGATTCGGGCACTTCTGGCAGGTGAGATACGTTATGAGGAGAGTCGTTGTTGTTTGGCATCAGTCATTACTATTGATAAATGGGGGCGAAAGGCTTGTTAGAAGCGGTGAGCTTGTCAGACAGACTATGCTAGATGAGTGAACTACCCCACCCTAATCGCTCACCACTTACGCGGTTCGCTCGTCGAGGGTGGGGCTTCCTGTTTCGACGACGCACTTTGCATCCACGACAGTGGACGAGCCACCAGTCGTGGACGTAGGGAGTGCAGTCTCTGCAGGCGTGACTTCGGCGTGTCCCAAACCTAACTCCTGAATACCACGTTGTAGCACGTTGTACGCGGCGTTCTCGTCACGGTCAGTCTCGAACCCGCAGGTCGGGCAGGAATGCTCGCGCACCCACAACTCCTTCTCAACCTCGACACCACACTCGGCACATTCTTGCGTCGTGCCTTCGGATTCGACTTTCACGAAGTGCGTGCCCTCACGCTCGCACTTGTATTCGAGGAAGTCGATGAACGTCCGCCACGACGCGGACGCTCGGTTCCGACTGTTTGACGGCAGTTGCATCATCCCGTGAACGTCGAGGTCTTCCACGGTTACGAGGTCGTACTCACGAGCATAGTACGCTGAGAGTTTGTGCAAGAAGTCTCGGCGTTTCCGCACGATGCGAGCGTGGATGCGAGCCACGCGACGGCGTTGCTCGTGCCAATTCTGCGAACCTTCCTCTTTGCGGCTCAACGCTCGCTGCTCGCGTTTGAGTCGCTCGTCCTCGTCTTCGAGGTCGAGGCTGCCGACCATCGTGCTGTCCGTGTCGTGGGCGTACTTGATGATGCCCACGTCGATGCCGACCATATCCTCACGGTCAACCTCGTCCAATGTGAGGTTCTCGGGCGCGTCAGTTTCGGTTTTGATGCCGAAGGTGGCGTACCACTCGCCCGTTTTCTCTTGCTTGACCGTGACCTGTTTCACGCGGGCGTCGTCGGGGATGGCACGGTGGAGATGTATCGGCATCTTACCTATCTTGGAAAGGGAGAGGCGAGTCTGGTCACTCGTGTTCTTGAGTTCGAAACCAGACTGGTTGTAGGTGAGACTTCGATACTCTCGCGGTGACTTCCACTTCAGCATCCCGACTTTGTGCCCGTTCTCCTTCTTTTCTTTGAGGCGGTCAAGGTTGTCGCTGACGCGACGGGCGACCATTTGCAACACTTTCGAGTACACGTTGTTGAGGTCGTTCCACCAGTCTTTCAGGTCGGGAAGCATGTTCTGCATCGCGGTGTACGACAGGTACTCGTCGGTGTTGCTGAGTTCGTACAGGAAGTGATTGTAGAGTTGCCTACAGGTATCGATATGACGTTCTAACGCGGCTTCGACGGCCTCGGTCGGCTCGATGCGATACCTGTAGTTGTAGTTCATCGTGTTACTCTTCGTTTTCGTCGTCGGTTTCGTCGGGGTCGCTGACGCGGATGACTTTCACGTCTGCGCCGCGCCAGTCTTTGGGAACGGTGACGTGGGCACTCCCGCCGAACTCTTTCGCCTCACGGTCGATGATTTCCTCGCCTTCCAATTCGAACGTGCCCATACATGACTATATATCAAGTATATATTTATGCGTTTCGGCTGAGAGTGACAATAGCTTACGGCTGTATCCCCGCCCTACTGCGCTACTCGACCTTCGGTCTGCGTTGCTCCTTGAGGACGGGGACTTAGCCTGCAAAAGTTAAATAGGAGGTGTACATAGTCCTGTATAACAAGATAGGACAGGAAAACCGTAGCTCGCATGTTAAACGGAGACCGAGGCGGGTGGTGCAAACACCCTCGCAACCCTACCAGGTTGACTCTGACTTCGTGACCCATCGAGTTAAAGTTTGCCCTTCTTTTGAGCTTTAGCTCCATCATTCACAGTTGATTGCTAAAGCCTCTGGAGGGTGGCACCGGGCGATTGAAAGAGAAGAGAGTAAACTATGATGGGAACTGAAAACGCAGTGAGTAGCGTTAGTGGAATTGGCAAAGAACTAGAAACGGACGGGATTGAGGAACTTGTATTCGACTCAGAGGAAGGAAAGGGCGATGGATCTGGATTGGTCGCTCTCGTCTTGAATCTGAAACAGAAGGTCGAAGACTTAGAAAGAGATCGTGACCGGCTTCTAGAGAAAGTGAAGGAGTTGAAATCTCAGCAGAAGGAAGGGGAAAAGAAACGGAAGAAGATGGCGAGGGACATTTCTGAGATTGGGCCTAAAACAGAGGAGAACAAATCAATGGCTAAGAAGGCTGTTGCAAGTTCTTACCAAGCGTTAGAGAAAGTAGAGAAGGGAGAGGCGGCGGTTGAGCAAGAAAATAAAGAGACGATGGGCGAAGGAGTCGAATCATCTTCGAGCCCTCTTGATTTCTTTGCTAACATCTGGGAGCACCGTGTTAAAGCGCATATGGTCGATCAGGGGATAGCTCGGAGGAATAGGTACAGGGCAGTTCTTGTATCGAAACGATGGGATGAGTTTGCGACTCGAAGAAAAGATGGTAGCGGGATTTTTTGGACGGAAGATGACATCAAGCAGGCACTGACTGCGATTTTGGGTGAAAAGCCTCATGGGACGACTGTTAAGCGTGTCTGGGATGAGTTAGTTGCTCTCGGGGGGTCCGATTTGGAACAGAATAGACGGGTAGTGTCGGCTAAGAAAGAGCCTGAGAAGATAATCGCTATGGATATTGAGACAGCTGATGGTTTGCATGATTCCAGATATCACCACCTCGAGCTAATTGACAAAGACGGGGTTGCGAAAGGAGTCACACCCGTTGTGATGCGACAATAGAGGATGTCGGTGTGATATATGAGCCATAACGCCCGAGAGGGAGAGAATCTATCAGGACGCTAAACGATCCGAGAAAGATGCTGTTTGCCCGAGGCTATTGTTGTCTCTTGGTTAGTTGTGACTCTGGGACAGGACCCTCCTGATCTAGAGCGAAGAATGAACGGGTCGCAAGGAATCCGGTACTATCCTCTCTGGAGCCATCACAACAGGTGTGATTTATTGGGAACGAATTTGCGCTGAGAAGACGCTTGTACAAGCGTCTAGCCAGAGACGGTATCGGTCAATCTGCTGTGGCTTCAGGTATCCCGTTATCCGAGGGGGATTTGTTGGAGAAACTGTCGATAGTTGGTTTGGACCCAACGAGCAGCTGTTCGCAGAGTGAAGCGGCTACATTGACTGGGACTGCGTTTCCGATCTGTTTCACCGTTTCTGTTTTAGTCCCCTCGAATTCATAGTCTTCAGGGAAGCCCATTGCTGCTGCCAGTTCTGTTGGTTTTAACATCCTGAAGTTCACGTCGATGCCCAGTGGGTAGAGTTCAGGAACAACGAGAGCGAATCGGTCTTTTGTCGTGACCGTTGGGAGGGGAGAGGTGATTGGTCGATAACTTCCTTCTCCGTAATATTCAACAAGGAACGGTTGTGAGAGTGTTTGTTTGATGGCAGAGGCGACGATAGTTGGGGTCGGTGTATGGATCGAGTGTGTTCGTGGTTTTTGTCCCTCTCGCTCGCTATACAGTGGGACGAGGTACGGGTTGATCGTGTAGCCTTGGTCAATCCGACCGGCCACGATGGTATGCAGTTGACGGCTAGATGCAGGATATGATTTTTTGGAGAACAGACCCCCTTT
>LFCJ01001952.1_pt1 | contig 14742 bp, 10 predicted proteins | sample 643141 | NCBI WGS metagenome assembly LFCJ01 (sample SAMN03766243, study PRJNA286221) | soda lake metagenome | biome: soda lake; feature: Kulunda steppe; material: water; isolation source: sample B1-Br-g2 brine of Lake Bitter-1 | place: Russia: Kulunda steppe | collected 2010-07 | reverse complement strand
TCTGAAGCAGCAGTTAGCTATGGGCGTGGGCATGGGTAGGAGCAGTGCACTGGTGTACAATAAGAGTTGCAAAATACTGCATTTGTGCAGAGAATGAATAACTTAGGAGTCATGCCCAGCAACAAAGGCACACGAAGGGAAGCCTAGCCATAGAAACTGATCATGACTTTTAACTTCAAATTTAAAAGACAACTTGCTAGACAGATCGATGGAAGTGGGTCTGCATGCGAACCTGCGCATGTGTGAGTGCATAGATGAGTCGATGGGTGGCGTGTACATGTTGCGTCTCATACAAGTGTTGGTGAGTTGCTGCTCATGCTCATGCATGTGTAGGGGTCGGCGTATAGCGCTATATGGAAAAATATATAGTGCTATCTAGCGATATAGCGCTATATTGCGCTACATTTCAGGCGCTTCATACGCCAGATCGCCCCCCGCGAGCCCGAATTTCGTCATCAAACTTGAATGTCGGATGGAATGTGATGTATCCACCCCTTTTGCAAATTTAGAAAGGAAAATATTCATTTAGGCGCGTTCTATGGCGTCGCAGGCTCCTATATAGCGCTATATTTGGTGCACCTGTGCTACCAGTAAGGGCCAGGTGCCTCAAGTACACCATCCTCTCTGCACCCCTGCACCCCGATTTTGGCAGCTTTCTACTTGGATGGGTTACCCACACTCATTACTGGCATGAATACATGTGCCACAGCTTTATAGGGCCCTGTGCTCGTGCCCATAGCACAGCCGCACCAGCGCGTGAAGGCATGCGGAAGTACTAAGGTTGCGTGCATGTGTCCTCATGTGCAGGCATGCCAGTGTAGCTTGTGTATTGTGTTTGCTATTGTGTATTGATGATACGTAAATGTTGCAATCATACCATCGCAGCAAAGGGGCGCGTGCAGGCGGGTGTGTGCAGCGCTAAGGTCAAGGCAATATCAATGCAAGCTTGCAAGACGGAAGCCTTTGTGACTCTCTGCATCCTGCCAACGACACCAGCCCTGTTTGATGCTGTATCAGTGCTGGTGACCCTTGGTATGCAATGACATCGCAGACTGCTTGCTCTCTTTGGGTTGCCAGCGCTGCAGCAACGCTGCGTGGCTGGTACGCGATGCATGTGCGCATCCATGCAAGTGCGCACAGTGCATGCACGAGTCACAGCATGCGCTGACCCCCCTGCCTACATTCCTCCCATCCTCTCCTCTCTTGTCAAAGGAGGGCAGGACAGAGGGAGGAAGGTCAAGATCGGTGTGCGCCAGCGAAGTTGCCCACTCATGATGCCAAGCTGCACTTTGCTGCTCCTGGCGCTGTTTGCACCCATTTATTGGCCGTGAGCTCCAGCTACTGCATCTGGTCAAAGCTTTGTGCGCTGCTTGCCCAGCTTGTTCACCACAGCAGCATGTTTAAGTTGACACACATAGGAACCGTCTGGGGCAACCCGGCCAGACGAAGATTTTCCCCATATACAACATTGATTTAATAATTCTGATTTGTAGAATCGATTCAGGCCACAGTCACTCGAGGGGCGCCAGAAACGAGCGAATCAGCAGGGCACCATTTTGGCATGTTATATCCTGAAAAATTTATAGCGCTATAAAGCGCTATATAGCGTTATATAGCGCTATACGCTATATAGCACTATAGGCCAACGCCGACCCCTATGCATGTGCACTTCTCCCTTTCTTGCTGCATAGCTACAGCCTCAAGCAGCTCCACCATGTAGTGCACTGTACAGCAGTCTGTATGCCATACTGTGAGGCTGCAAGCAGCCCTGTGCAAAATAGTAAATTGAAAACCCAATGAAAACCCAATGAAAAGTAGTTTTCGACTTGTTGAGATAAAATTTCCATGAAAATGTACTGGGCGAGAATGTGGGCATGGATGATATGAGCACTGGAGGTCATGAGGCCAACAGAGACAGTGTTCCTCTAATAAGTTGCACAGATATGGGCGTTTCCAAGGACTTTGAATGAATTATGAAAAAACACGTGTGACCGCTGAAAATTTTTGGGAATTCGCATTCCCAAAGATTTGGGTGTCACCGCACTTTTTTTGGTAATTTGAATTCCCAAAAAAAGCCAAAAATTTTTGATCTTTTTGGACTCTTTGCTTCAAGGGCTAAAATTGTCACGCAGATTTACGTATGCCTCTTGTCAGCTGGCTGTGACGTCATTTGTGGCCCATGTATGCCAACATTCTTAAACATCAAATTATTATGGAATATGTATTCATGTATTCTTGCTGTTTATTTTCTGTTATACTTTGAATTCTGATTTTCTTACTTTGAGGTTGAAGCCCAAGACTGACATGGCCTTTGCATGCTGACAGCACATACACCCATGTCAGCATATAAGATGGAACTGCTCAGGAAAAGCTCCTAACACTCACCTGAATCTTGTAATGGCACAGGGTCTTGGTTGACCTGCGCACCTAAATGGTCAAACGTCCACAATACAATCCGAAAAAAAAATCAACCCCTGCACACAGAAGCACAGCACGCAAGCATTGCAAATTGATCCCCCAGCATTTGCTTGTGCACATTGCTTTTGGCATGGGCATGCAACTATGCCTGTAAGCTCAACCACAGCCGTGACAGTAATTCTTTACTATAACAATTTTACCATTCTTTCTTTACTATTGCAATTTTACTGCCAAAGATACTTATGGCACGACACAGGCCAAACGTTCTGGCATGCTCTTTTCTTATGCAAATCCTGATCCATATTCTTTGCTTTGGGTCCAAATTTGATTTGATGCCCGCTCTCTTTACCTTGGATTTCAGATCACCATGGATCCCGAGTTGGAACATCTGATCCAGCGCATGGCATGCAACCTCAGGGAAAAGCTAGTGTCCCAGAGGGCCCTCTATGCCTCTCCATGTTAAACACTTACCATTATGCACAGCCATCATTCTCAGCCTCGTTTATGTCTTTGCCGTCATCCCTTGTTCCAAAACTTATCATCTGGCACACCACGATTGTTCATGTCATAAAACACGAGTTCAGACTTCAGAAGTTCACCCCCACTGCTATGATAAGTTACCCTAAACTTTTGGAACAGGGGCACCCTCAATCTGCATACAATACCATAGATGCCTAGCCACTGCACTCACATCCAGCCTAGAGCATCCTTCAATGAGGCATCGCACAATCACCCTCAACCTTCTCACCAAGCAAGCGGCGCAGATTCATGGTCTCACCAAAGATTTCCTATGCACAGGGGAAGGAACCAACTGACATATCAGGCGACAATTAAGTTACTGCATGCAGCTGCGACAACCCATGTGCATCCACTCAAGCGAACTCCACCTCATGAAATGCAGAGAGAGCATGTACCTAGAAGACATAATTACCATAAATGAAACTTTCTCACTCAGCAAGCCACCGCCCCACACCCTCTCTACTGTGATTATCTGCATCACCAAACCTCTCTTGAGTCTTGGCATTCATGGGCTCCATGAACTCACCAACCACAGTGAAATTTGTATTCCTCCAAAAGCACAGGTTCAGTCCCAATATCCTAAGATATTAGCTGAACGCAAGGTAGCACTCAATAAACAATCAGCTTTAATCGATCTCCCTCCTAGAATGGATCTAACTGCAGCTGTGATCCACAATATTCCCAGGTACAAAAACACCGAATCCAATACCCTTTCTGCCAGCAGCAAAATCAAAAATGCGCACATCAGCCGACTTGTAGGCACCCAAGGTTATGGAAAAAATAACTAACCCTAAACCCTGCCTCCACTTCTGACTCAGATCCACGTAGCCCATCAACAAGCTCCTTGTAAACGCCCCCAACACTAGTGATCCTGTCCCCAACCATGATCCACAACCCACTATACACACTCATTGGATGCCGCTTACCCCATCCCCCAACCCAACCAACTGCAATATTATCATACTCTGGAAAGGCAATTCTTTAACCAAGATATCTTCCCCAAAACACAGAGCAACAGACAAGCACTTCCATCACCAAACAAACAACACGACCAACCAGATGCTGTGGGGGCACCAGATGATCTATCTGCCGATACCGATCCGCCTAGTTAAATATTGCGTTCCAATTCTGGACCAAATACCACAACGACCGCCTGTATAAACGGCCTACAAACTCAGCCTTTAATCCACTCCAACATGCCACCCAATTAATAAAACCAGGGCCAAAACAACCACAGACAAAAAAAGAGGAGATCTTACACATAGAAATTGAACTTCCCTGCCCTTCAATCAACCTCCTGTATCCCTCATGCTGGAGCATGAAGCTTTGGAATTACAAGAGAAACAGTCTTGCAGATAGCAAGAGATACAATACCCGATAATGCCATCAATATTTTCTACCATGACCTAGATATCACACACATTGACTCATGGAGGATTGTCTAGGACAAGAAAAGCATGACAATATGCCTCTTCAGCAGACACAGTACCCCACCCATTATGCGCCCATGATTTAAGGAAGGCGGTCGCTCCCTATCTCCAAAAAAGCTGGCTTCTTGCCTGACAGCACTCATCCAATGCTCAGTCTGCCATTGAGTGTGCAGGCTGTGAGGTTTTCTTCCTTTTCTATGGCCTTGAACCTGGAAGAGCTGAGCCACCCTTTGATGATATGTACATCTTTGACTTTTGCAACCAAACTTACCACTGGGTATACGTCAAGAACAACGGCTGCTATACCAAGAGCACCACAACATAGCCTGCAGACTTATCATAAAAGCTATTGAAGCTGGCTCCCTAGGAGGCTCTTAAACCAAAGTGGATATTGGCAGCTAAGACCGCCGAGCAAAACTTACTAAGCCCTAAAGGATAAACATATAGAACCACCCCTGAATGGCTATTCTCTAGCCGCTTCCCAGTGGCCTCCATACTGTCTTTCTGGGAGTGGGTGGCACCATCTACAGCCCTTATAGTTTAGAGCCTCTTAGACATCTTGCTCTGGATCCTCAGAAAGTTACCAAGCTTGCTGTGAAACTTCATGCTCATTCGGTTCAATTTGCTTTTCAACTTGTTAGTACCAAACGTGCCTTGAAAAAACTTTTGCAACGAATCATGACCAGGAGTGGGGTTTTGCTAGCCACCCCCCTGATCCCCACTGATTACTTTTGTTTTCTTTGCTGGTGGATGAGTCATATGGTGCTTAGGCCCAAGGTTCCTTTAATTGATATAGATATTGAACATCTCACTGCCTACGTAGTTTTCTCTTACTTTCCTTGCTTCTCTTTTCTTTCTGAAAAGCATTGGCAAAATTTGGTCCAAAATAGACGACCCTGGCGGGCTGATGGGTGCGCTGCCTGTGTTTTTTGCATAAACCCCTTACATATTGAACCAGAACGACCCAACCAGAGCCCTTTTCGCTTCCTTTGGGTATAACTTCACTTTTAATACAAAAGGATCCTGGTTGCTGAAAAACAAGGGAAAGTGAAGGGATGCAGGTCTTGACCAATTTAGGCAAAAACTGCGCTCCAAAGCCTTGATGCTGTTTTTCCAAGAAATGTAATAAGTCAGAAATGGCTTAAAAGGCACATACCGCTAACGACCACGTCTTTTCACTCCATCATGTATGCAATGCAGTGCAATGCAATTTGTTTGTTACAAGAAAATCATTACATGAAAGATCATGCAGTGTGGTGCAGTGTGTGATCTATTTTGTAGAGGAGATCTGGGGGTAAAACAATGCTTCATGCCATGACCAATTTGGAATGTGGCCATGATTGTCAAATTTCTAGTTAAGCTGGTTTGGGGCCCTAGGAAGCAGGGCTAAATGCAATCAAAAACCCTGAAAGATGCCAGCCTTGGCCATATGCCCCAGGAAAAATTGAAAAGCATACCCATGGGCTTCTGTGTGTGGAAAAAGGAGTAACTGGAAAATGAGCATTTGCATTTCTTATCAATAAACCAGTCTGGTTGTTGGCGTGTGGGCTGCACATACCTTCATGTGCACATAACTATCAGAAGTTAAATTTGGGCCTCAAGGGTGGCTTAAGGATTGTTTGGGGCCCTTATAAGGTGGGAAATTCGGTCTTCCACAAAACACATTTGCTGCCCTTGCCCTTTGAGTATGGCTTTTGTGTCAGGGGCCTTGATAGATTTATGGCTGGGCTGCACAAGCAGGCCTAAAATTGATACACACTGCCATTGTAGGTCGCAAGGGCCAGCGTGGGTTGCAAGACGGGGTGAAGCTTTGCATGGAGAATTCCCATACTGGGCCTAAGCGGCTCCCCTTTGATGTAGAATAGGTGTAGGGAGTTGTTTTTTTAAGTGCACAAGCAACAAGCTACCATGCGCGCTGTCCACTTAAAATCACGAGCATTGAAAGTTTTCACCTGAGAGACAATCAATCCTTTTCAGATTTGAGCTCAGATACACCCCCTTGTGCCACAAGCCAAGCGCTTGATTTTCTAGTTGAGTATCTGTCATATTGCTGCAATTGAGACTGCCAAAAGCCTGCCACGGCCATGCACGTCAGAAGTTGAGCTATGCAGACAGCCTTGCCAACAGGCGCGTCTTGTGCACACTGCATGTGCACCTCCCGATTATTAGAGACCTGATCGGTCCTGCAATCTTGATGTGCTATACTTTTCTCCCTGCATACAATTGATCATTAGACACTGGTCCTTGCAAGATCCAGAAGCAAACAAAGGCTAGCATGTGTGATTCTGACTCGCACTAGTAATACAGTAAAAAACAAGTTAAGGAAAACAACCTACCTTACCCACATATGTTTGCAGGTTTGGAGGATGGACGTTGCTTGCTATTCTATGGACTTTCCTTTTCTTGTTTTACTCTTATATGGGCAAGGATTTGAATGGCAAGGATATCTGGGATTTCCAGCGTCATCCTTTAGCAACAAACACTGAATTGTATGCGACCATCTTTATCTCACTTTTGGTCATAGCCCCATGGCTTGTGACACGCAAGGTGAACCTTGTGGCTGGAATGCTTAGAAGAACACGTACAATGCATCCCTCGTACAGCTCCTCGCCCACCTTCTTGAACTTGTAGTCGTTTGGGTCCTCCTGCCCATCCTTCTTTGGGAACATGTTGTTGGACAAGTTGTTGCCCCAGACCGAGAACGCGTACCCGCGCTTGGCCAAGTCCAGGGTGTTGATCATGTGCGCGTTCATGAACTTGCACGAGGTCTCACACATGATGAAGGGCTTGGTGTCAAGGCAATTCCAGGATTACATGATGCCTTTCAGCATTTGATAGGTGCATTCCTAGATTAAGAATTCTTTGCTGGAAAATTGCTGTTGGACAGGCATGCAACACAATCAGATTTTCATCTTGCAACGAGCCTAGCACCATTCCAGATCAAGTTATGTTTATAAACCATGCAGATTTTGTCTATAATATGTGTGCGCATACCCAGGTGGATGTCAAAGTTGAATCACCTTCTCCGGCCATCTGTATCCTAAGATTCAAAGGCGCTGTCCCTGCTGGGTACTTTGGTCGCATAAGCAGATGTCCTGTCCTTGAATGGCATGCGTTTGCTCTTATCAGCACAGCAGCAAACTTGAATGGCACCGCTCCAGACGAGCATCTCATGCTGATTTCAGCTTTGGGAGACTTCACAAAAGGCCTCGTCAAAGACCCACCAACAGAGGTGTGTTGGAGATGCATGTGATTTCTTCACGTCAAATCTGATGTGGTAGTGCTCGTAATTCACCTCTTTGCCAGGTCTTGTAAGGAAATGAAACTGAATAAATCAATAAGCAATCATGCAGCTGGCCATTTCCTGTGCAGGATGTGCGTTCTTTGTATGGTAGGCTTTTCTTTGCAGACTGACATGTTGAATACAAGCATAGCACTTTTTTTGCTTACTCTGCTTAGCAGTAAATCTTGTGCTTTGACATTGAATGCTTAGCATTGGAATCACACACAATAGTGTGGACAGCTTATCTTTGTAATCAGTCAATTTAGAGTTAGCGATGATCCTCAAGTCTTCACTGCATGACAATTGCCACTAGTGACTGCCTTCGATCCATTCTGCTTGAAGACACGACACTTGTTCCTAGATTGCGCCTTGCCTCAACCCGATGCTGATCTGTTGCTTGTAGTTGTGGACCAGAAGTTTCAAATTTATTGGCCTACCTTACATGACACGACTTTATAAAAGGCCCATGGTCATTTGCACCGGTGCTGGCATTTCGGTGGTTGTTCCTGCTTTGCTCCAGGTATATACAAGACACTTCTGACACTGCATATAAAGATGATTAAAGAATGATTTTGCACACAAACTTGCTCTTTCAAACATGTGCGGTGATTGTCGTCCACAGAAATTCAAGTGTCACATAAGTAAGGTGCTTTAATAGTCAGAACTATGCTGTCAACTTAAAAATTGCAAGACAGAGGTGATATCCTGTTAGGTGAACCCAAACTGCAATGCTTGCCAAATACTCAACATACTGTGGGCAAATATAAAGATATATCAAAAAAAGGGAAGAAGAGAGGGGAGTTACCAAAAAAATGAAAGAAATGCGATACTAAGTGAGTTAAAGGCCGGAACAAACGACCCTGGGGGGCAAAGTGGGTGCGCTGCCATTTTTAAATATTTGGCATATTAGTCCAGAACAATCCAACCAGACCATATGTCACTCTCCAAACCACTATCAATGTACCTTCTTGGTACGCAACCACTTCTGCACCCCTGAAGCTGATGTTTGCTAGGTAAAATGGTTGAAATGTGCATCTAAGCCGACACAGTGTCTTCTTACCCCATTAGGCCTGCAATGACATCCATTTTTACAAGAATAAGATTGCACAAATACTAAATAATATAATGTAATATGGTAGAGTGGGTGATACGGTGCAAGCATTTGGGGTCAAAAGGTTTCATACTGCAGCCAATGAGGCATGTGCCCCATGATTGGCAACAAAAAGCTTGACAATCTTGACTGCTTTACAAACCTTGGAAGTGCCTGCTACATGCCAGTGGTGAGCTTGCAAACTCCTAATCATGGGGCTTGCCCCCCATTTAGATTTTAGAATTGCCACTTTGGGCGTCAATTTTCTCCCTATTGGATATGACCTTTTTTCTTGTAGAATTTTTGGGGTAAGGTTTTGCAGGGGGTTCCTGTTGAGGATATGAAATACACCCTTTTCATGCAAGTTACCTTTCTGAAGGGACTTGAAATTTTTCTTTTGCTTTGACTTGAATGGCATGTTGAAGCCATGCGTTCGACTTATCCTGTTCCAAGATCAAAATCTTTGATGTGATTTTGTTACAAATTGGTATCATATGTACATACCTACTGTTTTAAATGAGGAAGGTTGCACACACCATGCATTCCCAATGAATCATGTTTGATGCAGGCAATAAGGGCACACATTAGACCCGGCACTGGCTGGCGAGGAGTTACGCTGAAAGGATTTGAAAATTTGAATACTTTATCATTGTGAATTTGATTTGCTTGCGTGGCTGTTATTGAGGCAACATGCGCAATGACCAAAACAGCTTGACCTGTCCAACTCGCTTTGCACACCTAACCTTGACCAAACCAATGAAAATTCACTGATGTGCACATTTTGAATACAATAGAAAAGATGACGTTACAATTCAGAGGCGGCCATGGTATAAGCTGGCAGAATTGTGTCAAAGAAAATGTTGAGTTCCAATCTCTTATGGCTCTTTAGTATTGCTACATTTTGCATATTGGGGGCCAAGATCAAGGCAGAATACCTGCAATTTGCAGCATATGATAGCAAGGTACCTGTTAATACCATATAGACCTTGCATTGATATTATTTACGTTGCATGCAATTTTCATTTGGGGATGGATGACGATGTAGGAAGTCACCATGAAAAGGCAACTCAGGAATCCAAAGGAATATCAACTCAGTCAGAATAGCGAAAAATGTATCGTGCATTCCTATTCTACCAATTTAGAATTCCTCAGGTGGCATGAACTCCTTGGAAAACAGACTTGTATGTCCTTTGTGAATGCTCATTGATTCCTTGTCCATACAGGGCTATCTGGACCATGGACATATGATTTGGGTTGCCAAAGATGTGATCTCCACGTATGGTCAGAGCCTGTGCGACATGGTCCTGCATCATCCAAACATTACAGTATTTGACACAAGGTACTGCTCAAGCCGCCCAAGCTTGCTGGAGATGGCTATCAAAGTGTATGACCGTGACAAGTATGACTGTGTCTTTGTTACCTCCAATCCTGTGGGAACTGCTGAAGTAGTTCGTGGCTGCAGGGCTGTGGGCATACATGCCTACGGACCAATCTTTGACTCCTGAAGATATGAAGGTCTACTTATCATGTGGTGCGGCTACTCTTTGGACGATAAATACAAGCCTGGGACATGACCATTATCAAATGCAGAAAACGCTGGGGATGACCATACCATGGTCCTCATGAAACCAAAAAAATTTATATTCTAAGTCCCGACTGTACATAGCACTGCCATGCACTGACATGCTAGCCGTGCACTCTGTTCATTTTTCTGTATAGGCCTCATGTGGCAAATAAAACTGAACAGCCTTTTGTGTGGCACAAAGATGTAGCTCAATGGTATTTTAGCTGAAGTTGGGGGAGGTGAGGTACCGCCACAATCCTTTGCGAGTTTCTACAGATGCTAAGGACATGTAGGGTATGTCGTCCTCTTGAGTGAAACATTGTCTTTTGCATTCTTAGACAAAATTGTTGTACATATCTCATCTTTTACATATAAGATCCCAGGACATGTGAGCCAGAATGTGCTAGATTGAGAAGGGGATCTTGAAAAGTGAATTTGTCCCCAGTCATCAATCCTGCTCATATTCAGGACTCGAGCAACGCCTTGCGCTTAGTGTTGCCTAGATTTAGGTTACATTTATGTCTATTGACCTCTGTGAGTACTGCACATGTAAAGCCAACATCGCGGCTTAAATCTCCTATTCTACCTGAGACTTCAGGCGTCTTGTGTCTGACTTGTGTCATGTCACGCTAAGGGCAGGCATGAATTTCCAACTTAAAAAAGTTTGGCATGAATTTGTTTTTTGCATTTTTGCCTCGTTGAGCTAAGAGACTCTGCTAGAAAAATACTGCAGTGCGGTTTGCCTGGACACTTGGTCTGGCATAGCTCCACAGCACTTCTGCTTATGCTAACCTTTACTTTTCTGTCCTCATACCTGAGATTCTCTTGTCCACTTGTGCTTGACGTTGGCTGTTTTTGAGTAGCTTAAAACACAACTTCCATTTTAGTCGTGTCCATGTCATGCTTGTCTTTCCTCTATCTTTTGTCCATCAACAAGAGCTCTGTTTCTTGGTGAGAGAAGAGCTTCTTCAGTACATTGGGATGTGTAAAGTTGTCGATCAATTCAGGTACACATCTTTATCTAATAAATTTAGATAAATCTTTCCTTTATTCTTCCACCTTATGCCTCTGTATGCCACTTTGAGTCTCGTATCTTTGATGTGTGATACAGTCTCCGGTCTTACCAGCTTATCTCAATTGCAATGGAGGAAAAGAACGTCACTCTCAGCACGCTGCTGTAGCTTTGCAGTAATGAGCAATTCAAGTTGTCAGCAACACTGTACCTAGTTAGACACAAATTCATGATGCCCCCCACGGAGCAGGCTCTCCTCCCCCTAGGGGTGCTACCGGTGTGCTTTAGGCGTGGCAGCACGTCCAGTCTAATCCAGTGGGAGTCTTATCGAAAGCATATCTAAACAATGTTGAGCAAGTCTGTCATCTAGGCTGACATACGCTGGATCATAAAAAGGAACTAGGGAAGTTGAGGATGACATAGAAAGAGGTAGCAGGCAGTCTTAGACTCAGCTTTTCTGCATACAAAATGTCTACTATATGATATAGTCTATATCAGATCAGGTCAGGTTCTTCTTCTCCTAACTTCTCATTCTCCTAAACCTAATGTAGATTCTGATAATATTAACACTTCTAGACCTGCTTCTCCCTCTGGAAACAGTCTACTGGTCAATGAGAAGAAGAACAATTCTCCAGTCATACACGCAACCCTCCTGTCATGATCATACACGCAATTCTCCTGTCATGCACGCAACTCTCCTGTCATACACGCCATTCTCCAGTCATACACGCAACTCTCCTGTCAGAGAGAGTATCCTTACTATGCAGTGCCAGTAATAGTAGTTACTGTAATAGTAACTATCACTAATCTCCCCAAATATCGGCTGAGAACAAACAGCCCACATCATCATCTTCTGCCACTTGATGACTACATTAGCAATCTTATTGTCACGATCAAAGCTAATGTTAACATCCCTAATTGCATGCAGACAAATTTGCAGGAAACAGTCTAGATAATCAGGAAATACTTAATTTTCTTTCCAAAAAGTAATATTACACAGGACCAGAACGCCCACGAAAGAGCCTCAAGTCTAAGCTTAGACGATTGCACCGGAATGAACTCGGAGGACGAACGTTATTTTGAAATCCTGAGTGACGATCAAGACGCTCCTGAAGAAGAGTTGGTAGGCCGTATATCGGACAAGATTAGGAACTCACAGGACGACCTAAAACCCGAGGACAAGTGCAGAAATTCCGCCTTAACCAAGCTCGCAACCAATCCTACAGAAGCATACCTTTCTAGACACCTTTGGGCCAACTTCATAGAACCCATCACAACCCCTGTGCCCACCACAGCTACAAGCACAGTAGTCTGGGTAGATTTGGGACTGCAAACAGAGCAAATTGCAAGCTCATGCTCTTGTGTATTAAGGACATTGATGCTCCTTCATATTTACACACAGGAAGGACAGGACGGCACACCAGATTACGGCACAGGATCTGATGGACCTGAGGGAGCAGCTGAAATAGAAGTTGCGGCTGGTACAGCAGCTGAGGGGATTTTTTACCAAACAGTTACAAAAGACCAAGGAATACACCAAAAGGACGAAAAGATTGGAGCCAAACAACATACATATTTCGAGAGACAATCTGACAGCAGCCGTAACTGCCAAATACATGCCATTAATAATCTAATGGGTAAGGCATACCTATCTTACAATATGGCAATTAATTGCCATCAAATCAATATTGAACACTACGGCAAACAGTGCCGGCAATATGGTGAAACCTGGAAATACACATATGATCCAGCTAATGGTTTCTCAGACTCACTGATACAAAGCCTCCTTTAATCATTAGGAAAAAAGCTAGCCCTTTTAGAACAAAGCCCCCAGTCTCAAGATACCGCTGACCATCTAAGGAAGCTTAGGCAACTTTCAGACAGTGGGCATCCCCCTCCACCTCCTCCTCATCACTCCCTAACTGCTCCTCCTCCTTACTTCCAAGCTCCTCCTCCTCTTTAATCTCTTCACCTGAGGGATCTAACTTGTAATTGCTCTCTTACTGCCCAGCCTGCTCCTCACCACCCTCTCCATACATTCCAACCCACCACTGCCTCCTTGTTTGCACCAGATTCCAGATCTGGAAGCTGTGAGCAGCCGCAGCTTACTGAAGTAGTACACCAGCTTGTATGTCCAACTGTGGCACAGCCGGTTGCAGGTCTTGCTTCGGAAGGAGGGAGGTGCTCCCTAGGCGGCTGTGCCTGCACATCACCTTGCTGCTCACCCTGTTGCACAATGCGCTCCCGGCCTAGTCCTACTTGTGATGAAGTCTCGTTACCAAAGAGGGGGTCAACTTGAGCCTCAAGGCGCTTTCTCTTCCGAGCTCGAGCACTGCCCCTCTGCACAAGCTGCTCCTCCATAGAGGGAGCTGGCCTGGCCAGCTCCCTCATTGGCTCTCAGTCCTTCTCTGATTAGTGCTTGACGCAGGGCTTGATATCCCTATTCTTGATGCAGAGGATACGTGCTCGTAGCTTGCTCAAAGCACACCCACAGGCTTCCACAACCTCTGCATCTCCACTGCTTTTTGTTTTGGTTCCCCGTGGTTTCAAAAAATAATTTGAAATACCATCAGCTTTTATCCTTAAAAATTCACTGTACAGCGCTGGCGGGTGGCATGCTAGCATGGGTGAGGTTATGGGTCCAGGTAGCAGGATCGAGCGAACGGGACCAGTCACTGTACAGTGACGTAGAACATGTTTCGTAGCTACGGCTTCGCTACGGCTACGGCTACGCTACGAAATGTTGACCGTAGCACCGTAGCGTGCAACCCTGGTAAAGATTCATACGGTTATCCCCACCGGGGGGACGGGACGTGTGACGTGTGAGAGACGGGGCGGGGACGCAACGGGGGACACCCGCTTTTCCACGAGAAGCTTTGCCCTACGTGCTGTACAGCTTGCATGTGATGTAGGCAGGCCTCCCAGCATGCGGGAGACAGGGCGGGGGTGGGTAGAGAACACAGTCTGTAACGAACGAAGGGAGTCTGTATTAAATTCCTTAATTTATGAACGTAATATTAATACGTAAGATGCACTAACCTGGCCAAGCCGTGGGCACAACCTCCCTCTTCGTCCCCTCTTTGTCCCTGCTTGTGTGAACACGCACAAAAACAAACAAAAACCTTAAGTTAGAATCTTAATCAAATTCAAGATGAAGTGACCGCTGGACGCTGCACCGTTGACTTTGACCGAGCTCGAGCCTCGAGCTCCACATAGACCCCCCTCCCCCCCCCGGCCCGTGGATTTACCACATAGTTACTTGCATGTCAATGCACTGCCAGCATGTGCAATATGTATGTAATGTCCCTGTTTATAGCTATATTTCTGCCTTCCATTGAGAAGATTGATGGTGTTGCTCCCTTCATCAAGATGCATTCATTTAAAAGAACATGCACACATACATATATGACAAAGGAAATCCCTTTG
>LFCJ01001951.1_pt1 | contig 14744 bp, 15 predicted proteins | sample 643141 | NCBI WGS metagenome assembly LFCJ01 (sample SAMN03766243, study PRJNA286221) | soda lake metagenome | biome: soda lake; feature: Kulunda steppe; material: water; isolation source: sample B1-Br-g2 brine of Lake Bitter-1 | place: Russia: Kulunda steppe | collected 2010-07 | reverse complement strand
CTGTCTGCTTGCTGCGCATCCCCACAGCCCGTAAGCCACAGTACCTGCTGGCTACACCGCCTGGTGGTGACGCTGCCTCTGTCAAGAGACCGCACGGCAGGTCCCCAGCACCCTGCAGGTGGCGCAGGGCCCATGCGGTGCTCAGCTGCGCCATTGCCATGCTCAAGCACCTCACAACCAGCGCCCTACGGCGTGGCTGCGCGTGCCCGTGTTGCACTGTATGAGCGCAGACCGCGGAGACACAAATGCCAGTGGGCACCCCTCCCTCCACAGCTGCGCATGCTTGGTTGCACTGTGTGAGCGCAGACCGTGGAGATGCAAATGCCAGTGGGCAGCCCTCCCTCCACAGCTGCGCATGCTTTGTGCACTTTACAAGCGCAGGCCGCGGAGACGCAGACGCCGGTGGGTAGCCCTCCCTCGATTGCCGCAGCCGCCGCTGCTGCTGCGGCAGCTGCTAGCGACACCGCCAGCCCTGCAGAGCAGCAACACAAGAAGCCAAGGCCAGCGACCGCGGAGCCCGCCACAAAGGAGCCAGGTGAGCTGCAGGCCTCTGCACAAGTGTGCGCATGTGTGTTCACTTGCATGCATGCGTGGTGTACTTTTTTGCATCCATGTGTCTTGTATTTTGAAAGCCCTCTAGCTTTGGTTTCGTGTTTTTGCGCGTGAGTTTGGGGGGATAAGAAGAGGAGAGGAGGGAGGCGCGGGAAGGAGAGGGAGCTGTCTGTGGCTGCTGAGCGCCGCAATCCCCACACTGCTGCTGTTGATGTTGATGTCGTTGTTGTTGTTGTTGCTGTTGCTGCTGCTGCTGCACCAGCTTCTGGTGCTGCAGCCTGCTTGAGTTGATCAGATCTACATCCTAGTGTGCGAGCCGAACATCTGCACAGCCCGTTTTCACGCGCAGCGCATCTGTCTCCGGTGCTGCCGGCGTTGCTGCCCAACCCTGGTTTGCACCCACCAACCCGCTTGCACCTCTTGCTCGGCCGCGTGCACTTTGTTTGACATCCGCGTGCAGGGCTGCCTGCACTAGGAGGCGTGCAGCACGAGGCAACCGACGCCACTGCCGCTGCGACTGCGGCCCTCACAGCGGTGCCTGCACCATTACCCGGCCCCGGGCTGAGTCTGCGCATCACGCTCTTCCAGGTACGCTGGCGCCCTGGGCTTGGGGTGCCCGCACGCTTGGCATGCATGTCTGTGATTTTAAAGCTGGACTTGAATATCATGCTCTTCCGGTTGCGCCAGCGTCACGCGTCCACCCGCAGGCATTGATCAAGCGCGCTGAGACAGCACACTGGCCTGTTCTGCCTGTTCGGCTACAGTGTGTGTGTGTCGATTGCGCCTCCACGCTCTTGTTCTGTGTGAGCCACTCCTCAGGACGTGTCAGCCAAGTGCGTGCCAGGAGCATGTGCAGCACACAGCTATGATAGAGCTGCCCTGTAGGGCATTAAGCAGCAGGTCTTGGATGGTGGAGCCTCTCCCTAGCTGGACTGTGCAGGGGGAACTTTCATGCCCTAAGCGGTGTGTTGCTCATGCAGCGTGTGCATGCAGCATGTGTATGAGCCGCTTGAATGCAAACCAAGGGTGTGTGCCAGCATGCACATGAAAGAATGCGCGCCCCCCTCCCTTTTCTTGCACATGGCAGGTGCAGCGTGGGATGTACGAGGTGTGCGCGTCGGTGCCCAACAGCGCAGGCGTGCCCGAGGCCACGCGCTTCACCACGCTCATGCAGCGTGTGCAGAGCGACATTGAGTCTGGCAGGACCGATTGAGGGACAGCAAAGGGAAGGACCCTCTGCAAGAGCCGTGCAGCGCGCGCAGAGGAAACGTCGGAGGCTGGTGCGGTGTTGTCCTTAGTTGGGGGGCAGGGGTTTCCAAAAGCGTGTGCGAGGGGAGGGCTGAGGGGTAAGGCAGCCCATGGTTGCGCCACGAATTTGCAGCGCAGCAACTGACGGGGGAACCCAGCTGTCATCCACCTCCGTGTGGCCTGCATTTAAATAATGCTGGGATTACCAGCTGTGTGGTTTAGGGTTCTACAGCTTCTGCTTGCAGGCACGGTGAAGCTGCCATTGTGCATGGCGTGCTGTTTCATTCCGAGAACTCCTGAATTTGCATGTGGTGTTTCTGACAATTGGTTCTCTGGGCAAAGCTTGCGTAGATGTTTGTTCGCACACAGCCTCACTCAGCATGCCTATGTGACTGGTGTACGGACAACAAGAGCAGTGACATGACTGGTATGAATGACAAAAGCAGCGCGAATACTTTGGATTGCTCTTTGCAACTTGGCGTTTTATGTGTTCACTGGTTGTATAGGACACAGCAAGCGCTTGCGCCAGCAGTGCTCAGCACAACTCACGACTCAGCAGCTCACAACTCAGTAAGAGGCTCCTTGTAAGTGTCAGGGCTCCTCTTGGGTGTCCACTTGCGCGCTGCCGCTGCTGAGCACCAGGTGATGCCGCTACATCTTCAAGCTCAACATTGCCGTGCAGCTGCATTTCCAAGGTTAAGCTTAGGAGATGCCAATCACAGGGCACTGTGGTGGCTTTTGCCACCCCCCCTGTCTGCAACAAAAGGATACTTATTCAACTGAAGCGCTGCAATAATCTCAAACTGTTAAATGCACCTTGGAGCCTCGAGCTTTGGCAAGGTAAGGTTTCATGGCTGTATCCGCCGATCGAGGGCAGCTTAGCCGGTAGTGGCCTCCAGTGAGGTTCGAACCTCGAACCCACAGGTTGCGAAGGAGCCTCGAGTATTGTACAAGGGCAAGCTAGGCGCTGAGGTTGGTTACAAGGTTACAAGAGTAAGGCCTCAGTCAAGTGGCTGAGGTTGAGTCTCTCCAGCAGTAGACAGATGTAACAGCTGGGAGGCGCTTAATGTTCCTCCGCCAAGCTATCGTGGCTCCCACGCCATTTTCCGCCTTAGAGTCAGCTTCACTTTCTTGTCCAGACAAGACAGATGGATTTCCTAACCTGAGCACTTCCAGTTTGACCAGACCAACGTGTGACAGACAACAATCCTTGAAGACGTTCTCCAGTTTAACTCCGATTCATCGATGGCTGAAAGTGCCACTGGCGTGACAGAATGGTGCAGAAAATGACGCGACACCGATACTCTGCGATAAGCTGCATTGAGTTCATTCGCCCTGACGCCATTCTAGTGACCCCAAAGAGAACACGCAAGATCAATTCCCAAAATCAACAGAACCAACCCCATGATCAAGGCCTTACTCTAAGGAGTGGAAGGAGGGTGCTTTTGGGTAGGGGGCAGGGTTCTTTAGCGGCAGCCACCGCAGCTGGAGGCAGAGCCCCATCACCAGCCACAGCTTACCGGCCTAGACAGACTCGCCCCGAGAACCTCCCTTGGCAGCGTCGTACCACCCATCTCATTGAGATTAAGTGCTGTGAAGACACTCGCCCTGAGCAGCAGCTCCAAGCTGCCCATGCTCAGCATGGTCTTAGACGCAGCATTGCAGAATTTTTTGTTCTTCATGTCATTCTCTTAGGTGTAGGGGGTGTTCTTTACATTCCTCACACTTTGGTTCCTCTGAAGAGTCTTGCCCTTGATTCGCAGAGTCAAGAAACTTGCTCAAGCTTCAAGCTCATTCTGTGCACTATGCTCATAAGCGTGTACAGACCAGACGTTTTCTTGAGCATTCTCCACACCTTCAAACTAATCAGGAGAGGTGTGCTGGCGTGACTGCCTGCAACCCTCCTGATCCTCACTGACTGCTTTCTTCTTTCCTGGTGAGGGGGCTTTTCTTCCCAAGTGGCCCCTTTTCCTTAATTGATGTGAGGAGCTTTTTTGCTGCTTGCGTAGTTTTTCTTTTCTTTTCTTTTTCATGTACGGGGGTGTGGGGGTATGCATTCTTATGAGGGCTAGACATTGACTTTCGGAAAGCTACTTCCCATGTCAGCTGCAACCATACAACCAAAAAAGACCTACGCAGGCTGGAAAAGCACTCCTACATCAATTTTGGAAAAGGAGACACAAATATAATTATAGTAGCGCTTGTTTAAAATCAATTTTCTTTTGCAAGAGGTGTAGGAAGCACATGTCAAAGCCGCAGCAATGGCAATCATTGCCTAAATGATATTGTCTGACCTCAGGCAGTTCCCTCAGGCAGTCTGTCCAGGCTTTCCCCTGAACAAGTTGGCAGTTGCCATGTAGTGGCGGTGCAGGCATGCACCGTGTGAAATGAAGTAAATGCTCCGTAGCCTGGACACTGAGCAGCCTGATCAGTTATGGGCACTTGCAATGCCTGCTGTGGGGCCCCCAGGGATCCCCAGTGGGGAACTTGCAATGCCTTCAGTGCATGGTCTTTTCTGTGCTATCTTGTACAGTTTGTTTACTGTCAGTATCAGAATCGTTGGCCGAGTCTGGCAGGATAAACTAGTAGACCAGTTCTTTCTATTCCCATCGATTTACGAAGATCAGCTTTGCGTGCATATTGTTTAGTAATAGCATATGCTATTTTATTTTTAGATCGTGAGTGCTACCAGAAATGTAGGATACTCGCTGATGAGGAGCTGGCAGGCATGGGCACGTAGCTTGTCCCTGCTTTCCAAGGGACCATCAACAGCAACATCTACCTTGTACAGATTAATCAATGGTGGCTTTTCAACTGCAGCCCTTTGTTATCAGGGCCAGAACAGGTGGGAACGTGTTTCTTCCTTTCATATCCAGTTTCATATTACTATCTGGCACCTCTCCCAGACTTATGTCACAATTCACGATCCATGCAAACTTCCTGATTCGTGCTCTGCTCAATCTGCTGCTGCTCTCTACAGGGCTCCCTACCTGGCGCTGGCCTACTCCCCTCAAGCCCTTGGCAACTTTGCAAGACGTACATTGTACCAGGTGACCGCTCAGCTTGCCTATACAAGGCGAGGCGCACATGCTTGAAAGTATTGATGGGCTTACAGTCTCCCCCTCCGTCCTCAACTGCACGCACGCACCGTCAGCGTCACTCCACCATGAACGTATCGCCGACGCTGCCCGCGCAGGCCGCTGCCCAGTCATGTCTCAGCCTAGCACGCCACATCCGCCCCTCCCCATCACCAGCCCCCGCTGCTGCCACAGGGACAGCCCTCCCACACAGCCTGGCAGGCTTCAGCCTGAGCACAGCCTTTTGGAGCGGCAGGGGCCGCGTGCGCGCCGGGACCCGGCACCCCAACTTCCGCAACTCCCAACCCCGCACTCCCGCTGTGGGTCCACCCACCTCTGCACCCCATGACCCCGGGGGCCCCTGCCAGCATGCCCGCAGAAGCCAAAGCAGCACGCAGCCAATGCCGCACAGGGAGGTCGGTGCCAGGAGGGTCACCAGGGCGAACGCCCCACAGCCGGAGCAGCCCCAGGCAAAGCAGATGGAGCGCTGGCGCTTTTCTACCATGAAACACAAGCTGCGCAAGACCAGTGGTAATCCGTACCTGTTTCGGAGGGGCAATCGAGGAGGCAAGAAGGGCAATAGCAAGCTGACCATCTATAGGAGGCGGTTGGAGCGGGAGAGGAGGCAGAAGGAGTTGCGGGCACAACTGGACCATTTACGGCGGCGGCAGGCAGAGGAAATTGCCAAGCTGGCGGGGCCGCCGGGGCGGGCAGCTGTAGTGCCGCCCTCAGGCCCCGCCCAGCAGCTGCAGGCCAACCTGCAGGCGCTGGGGGCGCAGGTGCAGGCGCAGCAGGCTGGCAGCGAGTGGTTCATGCGCTTTCTAAAGGAACACCGCAAAACGATGAGCGCGCTGCATGAGCAGGCAGAGCAGCGGGAGCGGGAGCGGCTAGTGCGGATCCGCGAGAGGCAGAGGCTGCGCAAGGAGGCGCGGGAGCGGGAGGAGGCCAAGCAGAAAAGCACGATGCGGGCGCTGGATGAGGAGATGCGCGAAGCAAAGACGGGCAAATGGCGCGAAGCAAAGGCAGGCAAACAGCAGCAGCAGCAGCAGCAGCAGCAGCAGCAGCAGCAGCAGCAGCAGCTGCAGCAGCAGCAGCATACCAGGAGCATGTCCCACAGGGATGCGCCACAAAAAAAAGCAAGCAGCAGCAAGGGGGGTGCTGCGCCGCCACGGAGGAGTGACGTCGGAAATGGGGGCCCTGGGCAGGCGGCAGCACCCTGGTCAGGCTCTGCTCATGTGCGCGCTTTCAGTTCAGCAGCCGGCCACTCTCCACCTGTCCGTCGGCACTGCACTGTGGCTGGGACCTCCGCGGCAGCTGCACCATCCGAGCCCGCGTCCACGCCCGTGCTGGCCTTAGAAGCCACGCACACGCCTGCGCTGGGCGCGGCAGCCGGACCTGCGCCTGCGCCACTCTCAGGCGTCATGCTTGCGCCTGCACCAAGCCCAGCAGCGGCCCCAGCTGAGGGGAGCCTTTGCCTGCATCCTCACATACCCAGCTGCCCCGGTAGCCTTGCGCCTGGTGCCTGGGATGCGTCCAGTTCCTCCCTTCCCGGCCTGCGCCTTCCGCCAGGCCCTGTGCACCCAAGCACACCCGCTGCCCCCACGAGCGCAGCCCCCGCACTCTGCTCGCTGTCGCCGCCCGGGCCGCGCCATCCCCCGCAGCTAGCCGCGCGCCGCTGCTCCAGCGCTGCCGGCCCCCACGCGCAGCCCCAACTGCTGCGCCACTACGGCTCTGGCACCCGCAACTGGTCGCCCACGTCAGACTATGCCCCGGCCCCCTCCAAGCCCCTCGCATTTCCCACCTCAATCTTGAGCCTCCCAAGCGCCATGGCCATGCCAGGGATGCTCACAGCCGCTGCCGCTCCTTCTTACGGTGCCCTGTCCCCCGCCAGCAGCGGCAGCAGCAGCAGCAGCAGTAGCTCTGGCAGGGACAGCGGCGGCGGCAGCAGATGCATCGACGCGCTCAGGCTCCCCCTTGTGCCGCAGTGCCCGCTGTCAATCACCCTCATGCACAAGCCCCTGCCTCTCATGGACCCACCCAAGCCAGCCTCCACCCCTTGCAGCCCACCCACCCCAGCCGCCTTCCCCTGCAGCTCACTCACAAGCCAAGGGTTTGCACACCTAGGGCTGCGATTCCAGCAGACCCCCCTGCCATCCCTCCTCCCCCCTCCTTCCCGCGCGCTGCCTTCGCAGCATGCGCACACGCGCCCTTTCTGCTCTGACACCGATGATGCAGTGCAGCAGCAGCCCTTTGACCATAACACAGTTGTGGCTGTGAAGGCAGAGCTGCAGTCCACTCGGGTGGGTAGGGAGGTGCTGGTGGGGCTAAGGGTGCTGCGGTGGGATGGCGGCTGCGAAGGCTGAGCTACTGCACATTGTCATGGTACATGGTCAGAGCGCAATATGCCTCAAGGAGTGTGCTGGCCACGCACTTCCAGGGCCTGAGCACTGCGTAGATGTGATCACTGCCCAGAGAGCTGCGGTCACTGCCTAGAGAGCTGTGGTCACTGCCCAGAGAGCCCTTGAGGCGAGACACTGGCAGGCCGCCATGCTGCAGGCGTGCATGCATATAGCAGAGCCCTTATGGCCGGCTGGCCTGCCAGTGTCTTGCCTCGTGTGTGTGTGTGTGTGTGTGTGTGTGTGTGTGTGTGTGTGCGCACGCGCGCGCGTGCGCGCGTGTGCGTGTGCGGTACCCTGGCGCACTGCAAATGTGATGCTCACTAGCACAACCAGCCGCACCAAGTGATTTGTTCTGACTCTGCATGTGTGGCCGCACTGTCGGTTTGTTTCCCTGGTGGGCGCCGGCGGCTGCTTGCGCTGGCAGGGCCTGCTTCCTGGCTCACAGCCCTGCCTGGGTTTCATGCTCCTCTCGTATGTTGGGGCCCTGGAGTCTCTGATGCAGGGCCTAGATTCCGGCACCTCCCCTTCACCCCTGCCTGCCCTGACCTCCCATACTCCCCTACCCCAAGCCTGTGCGCCTTGCCCTCGCCCCATCCTGCCCCGCCTGCACCCTCCATTCCCCCCTACTGCCAGCCAGGGTGTGGGGTTCAAGGCTCAGCCCTGTTCAGGTTGAGCCCTGAAGGGTGTGGGGTTCAGCCCTCAAGGGCTCAACCCTGCAGGGTTGGCCCTGCAGGGTTGAGCCCGCAGGGTTGGCATTAAAGGGTTGGGTCCTGTTCGCACACTGCACGTCCCAGAGGTTTGGTGTACGCAACCTCCTTTCACCCCACCCCATCCAAGGATCAATTCACGCATGCAAGCTCAGGGGCTTGCTGTCCCCCATCTGGCACCCTCGGCGGCGCCTCTCCCACCCCCATGAAGCCCATCCTTTCTACAGACCGTATCATGCTTCTCCTGCCGATATGTTCTGCCGGTAGATCAGACCATGCAGAATAAGACCATATGCACACCAAGGCCATATGCACACCTAGACCATATGCACACTATGACCAATGCACACTAAGATCATATATGCACACTAAGACCAAATGCACACTAGGACCATACGCACACATAGACCATATGCACACATAGAGCCCCTGGCTGCTGCCCGTGGATCAGATCCTGCACCTGCAGTCCAGTCTTGTTGCTGCAGCTCCCTAACCTCCTTTGGTGCCCGCCCCAGACCTCCTTGTCGTGTAACTGCTGATGGCATATCGTGTCATTGCTGATGGCACTAAGTGAAACTGATGATGCCACAAAGTGTGACTGCTGATGGCACAAAGTGTGACTGCTGATGGCATGTGCGGCCCCTGGAGGTTGGAGAGGTGAGAGGCGGCCCTTAAACCGCCCTCTCACCCCCCCAACGGCCTGCGCACACTGCATACCTCAGCGCTCGCAGTCCCCAGCACTCACAGTCCCCAGCACTCACAGCCCTCAGCACTCACAGCCCCCAGCACTCACAGTCCTCAGCACTCACAGCCCCCAGCACTCGCTATGGTCAGCACTCACAGTCCTCAGCACTGGTAGTCCTCAGCCACCCTGCCTGAGCACGCTGCTGCTCGTGGTGCGCACAGGTTCTGGATGATCTCCTGGCCGCCCTAGAGCAGCACGAGGTCGTGCTCACCCCACGGACCGCGCTGCATGCACTCAAGGTGAGCAGAGCACAACTGCGTGAGTTCCCCATGCACGCACGCATGCATGCGTGCGGTCATGGCCAGGTCCCAGCCGCGCCATGAATAGGAAGTTGAGGCCATAGAAGGGAAGTTGCTCCGAAGGTTGGACAGCCACAAATTGTGCCCATGCCGCTCCATCGAAGCAGCGCACATACCTGGACGCCCACTGTTAAATTAAGCCCATGCCCATGCCCCACCATTGAAGCACTGCGAGCACAGCCAACGCTGCAGTCATGCCCCTCCATCGAAGGGCTACATGTGCACGCACTGCCGCTGCTGTGTCACACAATGCCTGTGAGCCTGGGCAGGTGCAGACGCATGGACGTGTGTGCTGACCGCATGGACTTGGCAAAGCACGCAGGCTGCCGCTGTTGGCACAGCCCGGTTGCCTTGCATGCCGCCACACAGTCTCGTCTGAGCTCAGGAGCAGAGCTGTGCATGTCATGGAGGAATGTGAACTTATGGGGCCACTGCTGCCCTTGCTGAATCCACCGCCGCTGCCACCACAGGTGCTGCTCTGTGGAGCTCTGGTGATGATAATGCTGATGCTGATGCTGATGCCAGAGCGCCGTGTCACGAAACAGTCAACAGTCACCTGTCACAGTTGATCCGCGCCTGTGCAGCATGCCAACAGACTGCGAGTGCTCGACAAGTCCGAGGATCAAAAGGGCCTGACGCCGAGAGAGAGAGCGGAGAGGAAGGATGAAAAGTGCCGCAAGCTGCTGCGGATTACTGGTGCGTGGCGGTGTGGTCTGCGCCCTCAATTTGGAAACCAAGGCGGCACATGCTTCCCTGTAGTGTTTCTTGCACTCACCTGGGTGCCACTGCAGGTGGGGATGTTGATGGAGCGGCAGGGGGTCTTGCCCTCGCCATGTGTGTGTTACTCTCTCGGTGCTGGCTGGCGCACATCTGCTTGCTATGGCGGCGCGTATTGGTCCGCTTGCAACCATATGCCATTGAAGGCGGCACATCTGTGGGCGGAGCATTGTGTCCCAGCATGCAACGTACAACTGCGGCAAAGGATGATGCTCCAGCACACATCCCACAAAAGTGCCAAGGGCCGATGCCCCAGCTTGGGTCCCACAAATGTGCCTGCACTGCTTATGTTGAAGTATTTTTGAGGTGCCAACCGAATGGGCGGGTCGGCTGTGGATGTACGTTGTGCGCAGAAATAGGTGCTGTTAACTCCTGCTTGTGTCAATCGTACCCCATGCTGTGGGTTTTGCAGCGCACAGTCCAGCCAATGCTTTGCTGCCGCTGCCCCACCCCCCCTCTTGTGTGTGCAGACATCCTCATGCCGCACCTGGCTGTGCTGGTCCAGCAGGACGGCAGCAAACGCATCATTGACGCCATGGTGACGCTCCAAAGGCTGCGCATCAAGGCGTCCCACATTCCACTGCCACTGTGGGAGGTGGCCTGCCGCAGGTTTGTGCTCGTTCGAGTTCATGTGGCCTCCGCAGCCCCAGCGCCTGGCGCCATGCCATCAATGGTCGGAAGACGCACACGCCTGCACGATCCAGCAGTGAGCGCCGCATGCCCATATGCCATACCCATGGCTGGTGTCTGTAGGGAAGCAATCTCATCCAAAGGGGCTCGTTGCGGTGCCTCTTCTACCCAGCTGTCAGCATGCAGGCGCTCAGCAGCAGACACGCCGGCACCCTCACCACACACCACGCCCACGAGCCGGCATGAAGGCCGTCCAATGGTCCTGTCCTCCCTCCTCTGGACACACCATCTGCCACAGCGCATGCACAATGGTCCAGCTACCCTGCCTTGCTCTGCCCCAGAAGCAAGCCATCTGCTGCGGCGCGATCGCACCGGACACCCAGGCTTCCCCGCTGGCTCGCGCCCCCCTGTGCACGGCTGCAGGCTCACCACACCCTGCCCCCCTGAACTGTTGGCAGACCATCAGCAGGAGCCGCACCTGCGGGCCAGCGAGCTTGCCAGCCTTGAGCACACGCGGGCCTACCTGCGGCAGTACACACGCCGCCAGCTGCCCGTGCTGCGCGTGCTGCTGAATTATGGCGTTGGCTACCAGGTAAGCGTGGGGCTGGCCCCATGCAACCACGGCCACCGGTCCTGTGCGCGGGGCTGTGCAGCACAGGGAGGTCAAAGCGTGTGTGTGTGTATGGTGTCTGAAGGGAAGACGGCAGCAGGCATGAAGAGGCTGCTTGATCTCTGGGATGCGCTTGCTTTGTGCTAGTGCTGCATGTGCCACCAGTGGGTCACTCGCATGATGACTTTTGTTTGTCGGGGGTGTGGAAGGTAAGAATGAAGGGCACTCATTTGGTGCGCCGAGGATGCGTGAGGCCAAGGGCATGGTGGGGAAGGGTGTGTGTGCTGTGCCTGGGGGCCCATACGCACCGTGTGGCCCATGCACCGCGTGGCTGCAATAGGGGATTGCAGGGTCCCTGACCGAGGAGTTCCAGGGCCCTGTCCAGGAAGGTGTGGGGTCCCTGCCAGGGAAGGTGCAGGGGCCCTGTCCAGGAAGGTGCGGGGGCCCTGTCTGTGCCAGGGTCCCGTACCTCCAGCTTTGTGCCAGGGGGCTTAATGCCAGGGTTCCATACCACTGTGGCAGTCAGATGCTGTGCCGGGGTCCCATTGCTCCAACTTTGTGCCTGAGAGGGCCCCCTACCACTTTGGCCACCAGACACTGTGCCGGGGTCCGGTACCTTGGGCTTTGTGGGCTGCAAGGGCCTGGGAGGCTGCTGTATTGCATCAAGGGTGCAACCCGCTTCAATTCCCTGTGGGTACGCCCGTGCCGCCCGCAGGAGTTCAGGCCGTTATGGGAGCTCATGCTGGAGTACCTGCCAGCCATCTACGAGGCAAGCTCACCGTGTGGGAAGAGTGGCTAGGAGATTGCACTGCACAGCATTAGCAGCAGCAGACCAGGATCTACCTTTGCCGCTGTTTTGTGGACTTGCGGCCACCTTCGGCTTTTGCGGCCACCTACGGCTTTTGCGGCCACCTTCGGCTTTTGCGGCCACCTTCGGCTTTTGCGGCCACCTCTGGCTCTTGCGGCGCGCCATGCTTCTGCATTGAGTATGCCCTGTGTGGGGGTTGACCTTGCCCCGCGCATGATGAGTTGGCGGCGACCATTCCCAACAACTCGGCGGCCACACTTCAATCGGTGTTTGCTTCTTGGGTGTACCGCAGCCAGCTTTGTGTTTGCTTGCATTCCCGTGCTGCATGCTCCTGCTTCAGTCCTCCGCTGCTTCCTCGCGGCATTGTTCGCCTGCGACGCATGTACCTCTGCTAGGGTCCACCATTTCCGCTGCATGGCCACGGCAATGTCACAGCTCTGCCGCCTGCTTCTGCCAAAGTCTGCGCTGCCCTTGACCCGCTGCTTGACTCCGCTTCGGCTGATGCCAACCGCTTGTGTTTCGCAGGAGCTGGACGTGAATGACAGCAATTTCTGCCCCCTGCAGGTGCGCCGCTAGCACAGCACTGGCTGAGCAATGAGTCTGCTGAGCAATGATTCTGCACAGCACTGGCTGAGCAATGATTTCTGCCCCTTGCAGGTGCGCCGCTTGCACAGAAGGCAGCGCACTGTGGCTGAGCTTGTAATCCTTTACTTATGACAAGCGTGCAATTGTGCCTACTATGGAGGCTGTGCCTGTTTTCACCGCTCCAGCAATGTGGGCAGCTTGCCCCGTGTCAGCATGTGCAGTCTTAAAGTGCATCCATGCTGCAAGCAGAATGGTCACTCAAGAATCTTTGGCGGTTGATGCGGAGGTGGGCAGGCTGCAGGGGCATGCCCAGGCCTTGGGCAGGAACCTGCATACCAACCAGGGAGCCCCAACATGGGGGAAGGAGGGCAGGGAGGTCTTGATGCACTTCTGCGCGCTTGTCTGTGTGTCGGCTGCGGTCACCCCATTCTGACAAGTTGACCGACAGCTATTGCTGCGACCAAGCCATAAACTTAGTCTCAACCACGCCTCGAATCACGCCTCAAACCATGCCTCAAACCATGCCTCAAACCATGCCTCAAAAGCCATGCCTGGTCCTTGCCTCAATCCACGCCTCGTCCATGCCTCGTCCACGCCTCTATAAAAGACAAAGCCTCGTGCACCACCTGGGTACCTTGCAACCACAGGCGTCCCTTGCAACCAGTGCCTTGCAACCAGGAGTGCCTTGCAACCAGTGCCTTGCAACCACAGGCGTGCCTGCACCACTTAGCAGCAAGTGTGCATGCTTGTGCAAGCTCCCTGCCAGAACTCGACTGTGGAGTTCTCTCACGCAGGCATGCACTTGCAATCATGCACAGGGCGTGCACACAGGCGTGCTTGTGCAAGCCCACACCGCTTTGGGTGTGCGTGCTTCACCTGCTCGTCCGCGTGCGTGCGCGAGCGGCTGCAGGTGGTGAGCATCCTTGGCAGCTTGCAGCTGGATGTTGGGCGGCTGTGGGTGTCCATGGAGGGCTTAACTACAAAGATGCTGTGCCATGGGCTGCTGCTGCTGCTGCATGAGCCATCCATCCAGGTGCGCACGCGCATGCGCGAGCGTGTGTGTGCGTGTGCGTGCATGCTGTGCATACACCTGCGTGCGTGCGTACGTGGCTACATTCATGTGTCCACGTGCCTGTTTGCCTCCCCGCCTGCGCCTGCGCCTCACCTTGCCTGGGCGCTTTGCCCAGGCCCCACCCGCCAGTGAGGCACTTCCGCAGGTGGCTTGACAGACGGAGACCCGCATGGCTGCGATGACAGCTTTTGCTGCTGATACTGGGCCGCCGATGCCCAGACGCCACAAAACACACACACACACGAACACACACACACACACACACGCGCGCACACACACACACACTCATTGGGCCTATGCGTGCGCCTAAGCAGGCGGACCCGCGCGTGGAGCAGCAGCTGGAGGTGGGGCTGGTGCTGCTGGAGGCGTGGCGGCGCTCGGGCGCGGCACGGCACCTGGCGCCGCACGCGCGCGCCACCGCGCCGCCCCCGCTTCACCAGGAGGCCTCGATGCACAGGAAGAGGCCAGAGCGTGCCGGCGCTTGGGATCGCCTGAATGTGTGCATCGGGGCGCTGTACCGGCCGCCGGGCACGTATCTGAACGTGTGGTCCTGCAGGGGCGTCGGGTGGCAGGGCACGATGCGGCCGCTGCTGTACGCGTTCAACCAAGCCCCGGGGCAGTTGGACCGCCAGCTGAAGACCCTGCACATCAGCTGGCGGCCCGCTGGGCAGGGGGACCCCGCATACGCCGCTTCCGCAGACGGCGCGCAGGAGGGTGCAGGCGCAGGCAAGGAGGTGTGGGCCGTGCTCCGCGCGCGCCAGCCCCCGGAGCTGGGCGCGCTGCGCGCGTCCCTCAAGCTGCGCCTGGCGCCGTTTGCCGCCTCAGTGCTGGAAGAGCCGGTGCATCACGCGGTGCTGCTGGACTCACTGAGCAGCGTGCTGCAGGTGGGGCGTGTGAGGAGCTCCTGGGGGGAGAGGGGGGGCATGCTGAGCAGTGAGCTGCAGGTGGGGCGTGTGAGGGGCCCCAAAGAAGGGGGCTAAAACTGCTTGCTGGGCATGCTAAGGAGCGTGCTGCGGGAGAGGGGCTGGGGTGATGGAGGGGGTTGCTGTGCGGTGTGAGGGACTTAGGGGTGGGTCCTGCTGGTTGTCTTTTCCGGGGCATGCACGCTGCGGATGAGGCACGCTCCAGGGACATGCACACCGCTGCGGATGAGGCCGCAACCGATGAGGCACGCTGCGGATGAGGCTCGCTGCGGATGAGGCGCTCCAGGGGCAGGGGAAATAGCAAGCTTTGAT
>LFCJ01001949.1_pt1 | contig 14748 bp, 20 predicted proteins | sample 643141 | NCBI WGS metagenome assembly LFCJ01 (sample SAMN03766243, study PRJNA286221) | soda lake metagenome | biome: soda lake; feature: Kulunda steppe; material: water; isolation source: sample B1-Br-g2 brine of Lake Bitter-1 | place: Russia: Kulunda steppe | collected 2010-07 | reverse complement strand
GGGGGCATGCAGGAGGCACTGGCTGAGGGCAGTCCAGCCCTGTTTGGCCCTGCTGTTCACCGCCCAGGGGACCCAGCCCCGCCTGGCTGTGTGACCACCAAGGGGTCTGCCTTTGACCGTGTCAGAGTGCCTCCGTCCGTGCAAGAGTCTACCCCCTGCCCAACTGCTTTCAGCATCCCACTCCCAATGAAACACGTTCAGCTGCAGACCCACACGCACGGCACGGCTCTCATTTCATACTTGGCCTCAGCCTGGCATGCCCCCACTCGCCTGTAGATGTGCCTCACAAAGATAAGGGAAGCGCGGAAGCCGATGGAACCCAGCATCATGAGGAAGGCGTAGCAGACAAGCGCATTGTAGCCAAAAAAGAAGCTTGTCTGCAGCAACAGGCAGCAGCAGCAGGAGCAATGTAAGTAGTGTGTATGGCACAAGAGCGCGGTGCGGGCACAGGAGAAAGGCTTGTCTTCCGCAACGGGCAGCGGCGTGAGGGGTGCTGCACTGCGCAGATGCATGCACGTGCTGCAAGAGCGAGATGGGGGGCGCAGCCGGGGCGCATGGCCACGGGTTGGAGGGTGCGTGCAGAGAGCTCTTCACCCCTTTGCCACAGCACACCATCTGAGAAACACTCGCGCAAGCGTCAGTCATGCCAAAAAACAATCAATTACAGCCACCCAAGCACACATCATCATCTCTGGGCCCTAACCACCAGGACAGTGCATGCACAGTTACATACTTTTTCCCTCTCTTTTGTTTCCTTCCTTGCACAGACAAGCCGCTGTCTTGCCGGAGAGCACTCTCATGCTCACACACAATATTGCACAGGTAAGCACACCCAACGCTACTGCACCCGCCCCCTGAGCACACCTGCATGAGGCCGGACATCTGGGAGCGCCAGAAGTAGTAGTATATGCAGTAGCCAAAGATGAAGATGCCAGTAGAGCCGCCGCACAGGAAGGAGCGCCACCACCACCTGCAGCCAGCGTGCAGTCACGTCCTTGCATAAGCGTGTGCATGCATGCGCACGCGCGCGTGTATGTGTGTGTGCGTGTGTGTGTATGTGTGTGTGCGTGTGCGTGTGCATGTTTGGACAATGAGCCCTGCCTTATCTCCATGCCTTACTATCAAAGTGGTGGGACTGCTGCGGATAGCGCATGCACAACACATGAAAGGCTGTGCAAGAATGCGTGCGCACAAATGCGTAGCTCTTGCATGTCCAAGGACTGCCTTTTGACCAATTTTTGTGCATTTGTTGGCGTGGCTGTGCCCAGTACGCACTGCCAGGTGCAATGGCAAGCGCCTTACAAACACTGACACATGCCTAATGCGCACTGACACGCTCCTAACGCACACCAACACGCGCCTCATGTGCACCAACATAAGCTAAATGGCGCCCTGACACGCGCTTCATGCGCAGCACCGACATGTGCCTCACGGCGCCCTGACACGCATACACCCTTGCTGACTGGCAACCCACCTGTGGTCTTCCACCGCCAGCTGGAAGTACGTCAGGGCCACGGTGACGAACGCGGTGACGATGACCAGGATGACGAACACAATGAACAGCACGGAGTAGATGGTGTACACCTGCACGAGCGCGTGGGCACACAGCAGGGGTTGGCAGACCTCCTTGGCAGCGGAGGCTGCGGAGCGCCACAGGTGGAGCCAAGGGGACTGCAGAGAGTGGCGGGGAGGTCGGGGCATGCGTAGCAGCATGCTGCTTGCACGCATCTTGCAGCCCTGCATGGTGGCAAACAATAGCGGTTGGAGCTTTCCCCAGGCGCGGACAAGCGCGATGCACGCGCACGCGCGCACGCCTTGCGGCCCTCAAGCAGGCTGCAACATGGCACGGCTCTAGTCTCGCGCGCGCGATTGGTGCGCACCTTGTAGCCCCAGATGGAGGCGAAGATGTAGTACAGCTCGATGTAGATGGCAGAGAATGGCAGGAAGCCGGCCATGAGCATCTGGGGGATGGTGGTGCGGTACCAGGGCAGCGGGGGTATCTCACGCGGGAACTTGGTGGTCCTGCAGGCAGGCACATGAGGGCACCGCGCACACGCACACACGCGACGTGTGGGTACATTGTGGGGGATCGGATCCCCAGGCGGGAACACTTTTGGTGGTCTTGCAGGCAGGCGGATGTGTGGGAGTCGGCGCTGGCGCTCGACCCAGCGTATGGCGCCGCATAGCGTGACATCACGCGCATGTTGACGTGACAGACACATGGGTCCAAGTGCGCGCGCACGCAACTGGGACGCATTGCTCAGGAGGGACCTGGGTGCTTGCGGCAGCAACCAAGTAGGACCCATTGTGTGGTTCTGCAGGGAGACACATTGACGATGCACGCATGCACGCATGCCCTACGGCGGCTGCAGGGGCACACGGCCACAGCAAGCGCGCATGCGCAATGGCGGCATCAGGCGCTTGAAGAGGGCATGATACCCAGGGGCATGTGGGGCACACGAAGGCAGGGGACGTGCAGGGCACAAGCTGCCCATGAGGCGGAGTGAGCAGCTCTCAAACGCGCATGCCAGCGCGCATGTGATAGCCATGCGGCGCGCATCAGCGCAGCGTTCACATCAACGTGCCTGGGGGTGCGCGTGCACCGTCATGGCAATGCGGTGGCGCACACCTGCAGGGCGCATTGAACTCGACCTTGGCGTTCTTGGCCGCGATGCCGCCCAGCACGGTCAGGGGGAAGGTGATGAGGGACCACAGGAAGATGATGATGACGATGGTGCCGAAGGGAAGGGCGGCAGTGGACTGCGGCAGGCAGGCAGGCAGGAGTGAGGCGCGCGTCACGTGCGTGAGCAGGGCATGGAGTGATGCACCCGGCAGAGGGGGAGGTGATGGTCCCGACGCTGCTGATGGGTATGGCAGCACCAGGATGTGGCAGGCAAGGGTGGCGGCTGGTGTGCTCATGTGACGGCACTGGTCAAAGCAAAAGCATGGTGCTGGCAGGCGTTTAAGCCGGGGTGGTGGTGGTGGTGGTAGTAGTAGAGAATAGACCCAACCATGTTGCATGGCTGTGGGCTTGCGGGCAGCCAGACGTATGGTCTTCCCCCTGCAGACGTCCTGTCCGTGCGTGGAGGGGGGAATCCGCAGGGGGGGTAAGCCACGCGCACGGGGAGCATGGAGGTCACTGAAGCACGCCTCGTGCGCGCACAAGGCTTCGTAGCAGGTGTGGCATTGGTCTGCAGCTGCGCCAGGCACGTGGGGCCTCTGCTGTTTCAGCGACAGGGCAGAGGGGTGTGCTCAGGTGATGTAAGATCAGGCGCCGCACAGCAAGTGGAGGAGGGCGCCCTTTTTGTGAGCACAAGGAAGCCTACCCGTGCGCTCCGCACTCGGAGGACACAAAGCGCACCGCCTGTTCCACCACACAACACAGAGCTGACTCCCTTGCGGTTGCAGAGGGGGGCCTTGCCGCCCGTAGGTCGCGCACTTATGGAAAACAGAGCTCAATGCCTCTGTGACAGGCTCTGGTATAGGGGGGCGCTTCATTCATTTGAAGGTGCCCTCCGTGCCAGTACCAACCATGTATGTGCCCTTCGCACCAGGTGCCCCCTAGCTGCCTGTACCAACCTTGCGTGTGCCCTTTGTGCCAGGTGCAAGCCCTTTGTGCCAGGTGTGTGCGTGCCCCTGGTGCAAAAGGTGCCCTTCATGCCAGTACCAACCATGCATGTGCCCTGCCCCAGCCACCACACGCACCCCATACTAGGTGTGGCCATGGTCCCCTTGGCAGGCCTCCTCACCACCCCACCTGTTCGCTGCATTGCCCAGGCAGCCCCCTAAACCACCCCACCCCCTTCCAACCCCCACGCGCACCCTGTAGAAGATGGCCACGGTGTTGAGGTAAGAAAACATGGCCGTCACAGGTCCAAACCACAGGACCGCTGTCAGCATCACGTTGGCCACCCAGTTGTGGCCGCCCAGCATCTTGAAGTATGTACCGCTTACATACCCTGCGCGTGTGCAATGGCCGTGGCACGCTGGCGTGTGTGCATGTGTGTGCAAGTGTGCATGCTCATGGGCATCTCTGCATACCCTTGCTAGCGCACAATACCCACTGTCCTTGCAAGGTTCAGCGCTGCAATTGCGAGGTCCAGCTGCCCTAAGCAAGCCGATGTGGGCGCTCCCATCAAGTCTCTGTGCTCCATCCCATCAAGTCTGCATGTTCTCTCACTGCTGCAGCGGTGGGGCTGGGCAGCAACCATCAACGCAGTCAACACCCTACAACCCAAGGCCCGGCACAGCCACGTCAGGCCCACTTGAAAACAAGTCATTTTGGATTGTATTTTAAAAGGGTTGCATCACATACTATATTGCAGGCAGCCAGGGCACCACTTTGTAGAACGTGTCAGCATACAAACGACCACATTTGCACCCTCACTTCCTCCCCTACACCCAAGCACCCGGGGGAAAAACATGCCTATGCACACATGCCCACGCACTCCTACATTTCTACACACAAGAGGCTGACACCCACACACTCATACCCACAAGAGACTGACACCCACACCTACACACAAGAGACTAACACCCACACACTCCTACACAGGAGCATGACAAGGATCTGCATGCTGCCGCCACCACGCGCCTGCAATTCCAGCCGTCAAGGCATACAGGACGACGCATGCACTCAGCAATGCGCCGCGGTTGTACGGATAAAACATGCCCACCAGCGCCAGCAGGAAGATGAAGAATGCAATTGCCAGCATCTGCACAGCAGAAGGGGAGTGCCACGCGAACACGCACATCACATGTGTGGGCAGCTCATTGTGCACAGCATCGGAGCTGGCGGGCAGGCGTTGGTACACCACAGCGCAGGAGTGGCAGTGGCTGTGTGTATGTGTATGTGTGTGCGTCCGTGTACAACAGTGCAGGCGCAGTGGTGCAGGTCTAGCAGTGTATGGGCTGAGGTGGTGCCTGTCTTATTTTGAGAAGTGGCGGCGTTTGTTTTGGTGCAGTGGCGGCCAACCTTTGTCACTGACATGCCAGCAGCGGGAATGCATGTGTGGGGAGGTGGCCATGCAGGGGCACAGGAACAGTACATCAGGCATACATGGCAGCAAGGCACAGCAAGGCCGCAAGCTGCACATGCAGAGTTTTGCAAGGTGCCAGCGCAAACACGGAGCTGGAAGACTGGCGATTCAGGCGAGCGGATTTCGATGGGTGCTGTTGGCATAAAGGTGTAACCATGCACCCCTTCCCAAAGCCTGCTTTGTAGGTGCGTCCGTGCGTCCAGGGCTGATGCACAGGTGCAGCCATAATGAGTCGAGGGTTGGCGCTCTAAGTTGGACACACCTGAGCAAGCACCAACCCCAATGAGGGAAGCATGCTGCATGCTGCACTGCAGGCCATGAAATCCTATCTCATCGTTAATTTCACCTTACACGTCATTATGCACCCTCAGACGCAGGCTCACCTGCGTGCCCACGCCCATCATGGCTGAGAACAGGTTGATGCGGGGGGGGAAGCGGAACACATCGCCATGCAGGTATTTCCATCCGGTCTCGTCCTCTTCATCTGCGCAGTGGAGGTGAAAAGAAGGAGTGAAGCAGCATATGGCCTACAGAGGGGCAGGTCATGGGCACCCTTCCATAAGGCTGCCAAGGGACCAGCGAGCCTTCCTTGACCACTGACAGGCTTCATGTAGGCGCAGCTGGAGGCAGGTAGATGCGCGAAGGATCCTGGTGCAGACCCCACCAAAATGAATACCCCTTCCTGAGATCCAGGCAAGACCGTGTCAGGGGCTTCAACCCTAAACAAGTGCATTGCGTGCCCCTTGGGCGGGAAGCCCCACTGAACAAGCGCACTGTGTGCCCCTTTTGGGCGGGAAGCCGCTTCCCTGTATGTCGCAGCCTGTCACAGCCTGTCAGGCAAACTACATCTCAGGCAAGTGGCACACACTTGTGTGGTGAAAGGCACACACTTGTGTGGTGTGTGGCATACACTTGTGAGGTGAAAGGCACACTATTGCGTGGTGAAAGGCTCCCTTCAGTACAGCATAAGAAAGCATTTCACACGCTCGTGAGGCAACAACCTGGGAAGCAGCTTGACCCCAGTGGTTTTATGCAATGCAGCTTGCCACAATGACGCGAGGCAAGTCTGGAAAGTAAGGTTCCCAGTTATTGATGAAGTGCGTATTACATTAGGTACACAAACCACAACTTTTGCTCATTGGTGCAAGTGAATGATGCAAGTGCATGTGTGCATGGCAGAGAATGCGTGCTTGTGTGCTTGTACGTGGACCCAGTTGTACACACACGTGCATGACTGCATGCTCACGGTAGGCTCACCATGGCCCCCCAGCTCGGTGTCGCTGCGCGTGTACTTCAGGAAGTCGTTCTTGAGCACGCGGAGTAGGATGGTGGTAAGGAAGCCCGTCAGCAGCAGCACGGTGACGCAGGAGTTGATGATGGAGAACCAGTGGATCTGCACGGGCATGCGGGAGTTGATGGTGGGTGAAGGTGATGGACTTGAGGGGTGGCGCAGGAGTTGGTGGAGGACCGGTGGATCTGCATGTACCTGCGTGGTGAGGCAGGACTTGATGATAGATGTTGAGGATGGATGTTGATTATGGATCGGCACAATGGTGTTGATGATGATGGACCGGCATCGTTTACCCTCACACACTCACACATGCGCACACACAGACAGACACACATGCACACATGCACTCAAATAAACACAGATACTAATGCCGCGCACACACAAACACACACGCATACGCACACACGGGCGCGCACCTCCAGGTGCTGCTTGAGGAAGGAGTAGCGCGCGTAGCGGTCCATGCGGTGCTCGTAGGTCACTCGGGTCTCCTTCCATTGCACCGAGTACGAGAACTCCACCTCCTGCGGCGTTGGGGCACACTATGGGCATATGGGAGGCCTAGGCCGCCAAAAGGGCAAGGAGGGGCTTGTGAAGGCCGTCATGGGATGTGTGTTGGCGGAAGGCTGACCGACCCCAATGCAAACAATGCAGGTGATGGAGGCCGTCACAGGTTGCATGTTGTCGGAAGGCTGACCGACCCCGATGCGAACAATGTAGGTGAGGGAGGCCGTCATGGGACGTGTGTGTTTGCGAGCAGGCGCGGCGGGCGCTTGGCAGGAGCCGCATGCGGACCAATGACCCGAGGCCTTACAGTGCGCGGCGGGCGAAGGGCGTTTGGTGGGCGCCATGTTTTGAGCCGGTGGGTGGCCCATAGGCCTCGGAACGAGCAGGACCCACAGGGCAAGGGCACGCATGCGCGCCCGCGCGCACTGCAACACGTAAGGATCACGGATGCAACAGCGAGCGCTCACGCACAGCACATCCATGGCAGCGCATGCTCACACGGATTGGCTTTCTGGGCGGCAGAGCAGGGGCAAGCCAACCCCTCTTGCGGGCAGCACCCCAGCCTGCAGGCCACCCTTGCACGGGGGAGCTCAAGCGTCACAAGCCACATGCCACGCACCAGCTCGGTTGCCGAGGTGATGTCCACGGTGCGCAATGGGTCACTGGACACGCTGACCTGCGGGCCAAACACAGGCACGGCAGCTGTGTGCGGGCGTGCTTGCATGCGTGTGCGCGGACGGAGAAGACAGGTAGCCTGCATCAAGGGAATGAGCAAGCTTGTGCGCACAGGCATGCGGGCGCCGCAGACCAACCTTACGTGACCTTTCTTTGGTCAATCACAAGGGGTCAACTCAACACAAGGAGGGCCATTTGTTCGGCATGCCCACCAGACCACAGAGCTTGACAAGCCAAAGGCAGGATCTGCTTTCAGCTGCCACAGCACGTGCACGTGCGCATGCACGACCCATGGGAGGCAGCAAACGGTCCCTGAGCGCACTTGTGCAGGCCCTGTACGCCAAAGCCACTGTGGCCAAATAGCAAAGTCCACATTTCTGCCTGTTGACGCAGCTGATCACTGTTGGCTGCATCATGGCTTCATTTCAGGCCGGCAGTGACTGGCAAGCCCAGCAGGCAACCCAGCTGGCTGGCAGACAACCCAAACGTGAATTCAGCTCACCAGCAACAAGGCCTTCATGCTACAAGTTTTAATCTTTTGGGGACAGGGGGCCACGCGAGCGGCACCCCCCAAGAAGCTCATCACCAGGCTGTCTTAAAGCCCTTTGAAACCTGATCCTTCAACAAGCCGATCAGCAAGCTATTCAGGTCCTTGCTTGCTCCTTGCCGCGCGCTTCAACCGCACAGCTCCTGTGGTGCCAGCGTGGGGGCGCGTTGGACCGCCCAGGCTGCTTGGCCAAGGCCCCAATTCCATAATGCACCAGTGGGTAATTGCCAGCCAGCTCAGCAAAGCCAGCTGCTTGCACACGTCTCCAGCAACAGCATGCAAATAGCGGAGCAGGGCCAGGGCCATGCTGCTTGCGTTCATGCCCAAGGCCATCGCCCTACCTCGATGACGTTGTCCTTGTTGTACAGCAGCTCGAAGTGGAAGTGCGTGAACAGGAAGAGGCGCTCTTTGGAGGATCCTGCACCCTTCTCCAGCTTGCCTATGAATCCCCACACGGGCAGGTCATCCAGGTACATCTGCGCAAACCGTGCACAAGCTTGACAGTGAGAGGCAGTCGCAGATGGGGTGGGTGGGGCAGATGTGAGGGAAGTATGACCCCACTGGCGGGCATTGTGATGAGGAGATGCACGCAGGGGCGTGTTGACCACCGAGGACATCGTCCACAAGGTGCACATGCATGAGTGCTTGAGGCAGGAACGCTGCCTGCTACTCTGTGGAGGGACCGAAAGAGAGTCATGTAGCAAGAGTCACACAATCAAGGTGAGGGGAAGCGTGCAAGCTGCGGGCAACGGCGAGCAACACCCTCATGTGTCAAGTGTCCTAGGCGTGGGGGATCACCGCCCCGTGCATGCCATTCGCAGCCAGCACACCTGGAAGTAGTAGTCCCCCTTGACAGCCTGTCTGAAAGCCTCCACTTCCTCTGGGTTCAGCTTCTTCTTGCACAACACTTCGTTGTCCCTGTCCTCCCTGAATTTCATGTCATAGGGCGTACTGACCAGGCGATCCCCCTCGAGCACCTGAACAGGCGATCATGGGAGATAAAGCTGCTGGTCCTTAGGCATAATGCAGCTGGTGGGAACACATCATCTTTGATGGCCATCACACCCACATGCTGTTCTCTACTCTGCATGTGCGCTTGCACCCATGCCTGCATGCCACAGTTCGCTGCATGAAAGCGCCCACCCACCTCCCCCAGGTCCAACAGCTTGTACTGCTTGCCTCCGCTGGGCTGGCAGAAGGGCAGGTTGTAGTACTGGTAGGTCTCAGTTGGGTTGTGGTAAGGCCCAACCCGATTTGCGTACACCGGTATGGACTGCCCCTTCTTGAAAGTGCGCGCATCACAAAACTGGGGAGATACAGCGACAAGAGCAACGAGTAGTAGAAGCGGCAGGGAGACAGCGCGGCTGTCTGTCCCCATCTTTAAGTTTGCTTCACCAGCACAATCCCAAATACTATTATAAATGCATTATTTTTTTGTTTATGGATCCTTTCCCCCTTCAGCCAAAAACATGGTCTGATCTGGATTCTTTGCATTTCAGTTGTTGGTTTAGGATCACAAGCAATTTGTTATCATTACAATGGCAAGCTTTGCTGATTTGGCTGCGAAGCCCCAGGACAGGGCCCAGCAGAGTCCCCCTGTCAAAGGAGGTGTGCGCTTTTGCTTCAACAAATATCATCAGCCATAGACGTCAGCAGGCTCCATGCATTAGCGTTGTTTTCTTGGCGGACAGTTCTTGTCACAGATAGGCTTGCAGATGGCTGGGTACAGCTCAGTCAGCTGTGTGTGCCTACGGTGTGCATGCCTGCAGTGGAGCTCAACGGGCAGGTGGTGCTCAAGATCTTACAGCACTGCAATGAAGCCCTGCCTCAGATGGTGACTGGCCAGGTGTGTGGCTTGTCATTCAGGGCAGATGGCTGCTTACATATGTGCTTGGGCTGTTCAGTACACCCCCTGGACAGGTGCAGCCAGCACCAGCGACAAGGACGCCAGTCGCATCTCCTTACACCTTTTCTCAAATTCTTGTGCTTGTTCCAGCTGCTGGGCCTGGATGTGGGGCAGACACTGGAAGTGACGGACTGCTTCGCATTTCCGGTGAGCAGGCTGCACTGTGGCACCTCATGCATGCAGCTCCTCACCTAAGTTAACAGCTCCTACTTGGCATCCATCCACTTTGATTCTTCAGAGCCTTTTATTTGTTCAGTTCGCAGCAAAGACTCCTGTGCAGCCCGAGGTCCATGATGATGTGCAGAGTGGGATAGGCGGTAAACACCCACCAGCAGCCAAGCACCCATCATCGCATCATTATATGTGCAGACCAGCGTGTCGGGTGAGGACGGGGAGGACGAGAGCGCTGGTGCGACCTACCAGCTGGACATGATGCGATGCCTGCGAGAGGTGAACGTGGACAACAACACCGTGGGCTGGTGAGAAGAATGCACAGCTGAATGTCTTGCATGTGCAGTAAACTTCCTCACTTTTCTAAAAGGGCCTGCCCTCCTACCGGGGTGGTGCCGATCCCACAGGTACCAATCCGCAGCCATGGGCACTTTCCAAACGGCGGAGCTGATTGAGACATTTGTCAACTACCACGAGAACATCAAGAAGTGCGTGTGCTTGATCTACGACCCCCACCGCTCCCAGCGCGGCGCCCTGGGGCTGCGGGCTATCCGGCTCAAGGACAGCTTTATCAGTCTGTTCAAACAGGAGAAGCTGTCCGGGAAGGAGCTACGTGAGGCCAACATTTCTTGGAAGGACGTGTTTGTGGACGTGCCTGTTAAGGTGGGGCAAGGCGTGGGAGCAGGCTGCAATGGCCCCTTTCACGCGTTCGTGATTGTGCAAGCGCATGTGCTCGCACTCATGCATACGCGCACATACACATATGCACGCACGCCAAATGCACGCACGCTTGCATGTGTGTATGCTCGCATGCAATCGTGCATGCACGTTGGCTGACAGGTGGGCAGGCAAGCATTTGTTGAGGAGGCAGGCATGCAACCAAACACACAGTCATAGATAGAGGCATGTTAACGAACACTTGCGCGCACACACAGCACAAACAAGATGCGCACTTTGGACAGCAGAGTGGCATGGAGTGATGTCTTTGACGCCCAATCAGGCGTCACAAATCCCCAGCAAGCAAAGTAGATGTGTGCCTGCATTGAAGCGCTTCAGTGCACAAGCATGCAAGCATTTGCGCTGCAGCTGTGAATGTGCAGACGCACATGCCTTGTGCTTTGTATCAAGGCTGGCATGCTAATATTACTCTGGCCAGTTAGGAAGCAGCATCCTGTACCTGGCGTGAAGACAAACAGGTGGTTCAGCCATTCCCCTGCTTGGAGTACCAATGATGAATTGAAAGCGTTGAAACTATCAATTGAGAAACCAATTCTTGCACACAAGAGCAGAGACAAGCTACAAATGTGAGGATTAGGGAGCTGATGGCGCCTAGCAAGTAACCTTGATGGCTTTCTGTGCAATAATGCCACACTCGTAGCTTTCGACTTTGTTTTTTGCAGGTGCAAAACTCTCCATTGGCTCAGGCTCTCGTAGCAGACTTGGAACACGACAACTTGGCCACTGCGAGCGACTACGACCGCCTGAACCTGTCAGTGATGCCTTTCATGGAGAAGAACATCCAGTCCCTCATTGACTGCGTGGACGATTTGGTGGGTGCCAATCATGCAGAATGCCATTACGCGCATGGGATGCAAACCTTGACAGCAGTATTCATAAGGGTGTAGCCAATCGGTGCTCCGACCAAAAAACAGTGTAACAAGGCCAACAATTTTTGTTTTTGCGCAGCCAGATTTTTGGCAAGTACTTTGATAAGATTCTTCAATAATTTGGATATCAATAGTTGTAATTACTCCCAATTTTACACCTTGGGCATCTGCACACTGACCGGCAGATCCCCTTGTAATACAGGGCCTGCATCAATGCAAATCTCCCCTCAGTCCAGCCTTCAAAGTGGCTACCATGCAAACAAAGCGAAGTGTCATGCCTTAGATTAATGGTGATAGGCTGTTGCTGCTGCTGCTTGCCCAGTGGCGCTCCAACTCCAACAAGGAATTTTGTTGAGATCACCCAGCTTGCGCCCCCCTGGATGCCTTGGCTCCCCATCCTGCCCCTCTCAGCTGCGCTTCCTGGGCCCAGCAGCCTTTGCCTGAGTATCTCCATCTGCTGCAGTGCCTTGCTGCTGCTCAACCACAGATGTGCTCGCATGGGCTGCATCAGCTGCTAGGGTTGTTGCTGCAGGGGGGCAGTATCTGCTGCTGCTGCTGCTGCTGGTGGAGGAGAGAGGGCAGGCTGAGCTGGGGCAGGATGAGCTGGGGCAGACTGGTCATTTGCCCAGAACTCTCTTAGAACCCCCTATATCATTATAAACACAGGCAATGCATAATGCAAGCCTGCCTGGGTGGTTGCTGAGGTGTGTCCCTTTGTGTGGCCTGACAGCCGTGTTGATGTGTGCTGCATGGAAATGTCTCCGTAGTTATCTATGGGAGTATATTAGCTTTGTTGCTTACTAAGCTTTTAGAGGGGTTTAGATGTGAAATAGTCCAGGTGCAATCCTTTTAAATGCAGAGACCATAGGGTGTGAGAACTCAGGGTCACATAGATGACCCAGCCGGTTCTGGAAGGAGCACAGCCTGAGGTCTTGGTCTGTCATGGCATGGATCCAATAGACGTCAAAGGCCATAGCCACCAAGGTCCATCCAGAGCCATGCTCACCCCCCATCAGCCGTTCGTGTGCTTCCTCAGGCTTCGGCTGCATTCGGCAAGCTGTTCGCTCCCACTCATGCCAAGATGCTGCTTTGCTCAGGAGAGAGGCCCACTGCCGGGCTCTTTCTGATCACCTCAAGGCTCCTTCCTCACCCCCATTCTGCATGACCACATTTCATGGTACACGTGGTCCATGTATGCAATTCACCTCCCAGCCTTGCGTCGCATCACACATGACCTGCTCCCTTTTCTCTTCCAGATATTGAAGTCAGTGCTTGCTTTGTGTTGCCTGTATGTTGTGCAGGTTGCAGAGCAGCAGAAGGTGACCATGTACCATAAGAACGTGGCGCGGCAGGCGCAGCAGGTGGCTGCATGGTTGCAGAAGCGCCGCCAAGAAAATCAAGCAAGGCGGGCAGCAGGTGCGCTCATGCTAGGAGGGCGAGACCTTGGGATTGGGTGCCTTGGGCACATGGTGTAGGTGTACGGGCACTTCAGGCGGCACACAGGCGCTGCACACAGTGCCTTGCCGTACTTCGCAGGGTCACTTAATTAGCAAAACTTGCAAAATCTGCAGCCAGCGTATGCCGCGCAGAGGCTGCGCAGATCACAGGGTGCCATTTAGTGCATGTGGTACCCTGCCATGCTGCCAACATACAGTTGCTATGGTGTCAAATTCTGATCGTCAGACTGTGTTGATGAAGGACTTCCTGATTGCTCGTCATGTGCAGCATTGGGCTCTGTTCACCCTCCAAGTTCAGCATTTTCGTGTGTAGTGTGGGGGAGGCATGGTAGTTTACTGTTGACTGCAAGCACTGCTCACTCATCTCTCCCAACACGACCATAAAAACATGCCATGTGCTTTGTAAGAGCATTACTGAACTGACCTGCTCTGCAGGCGAGGAGCTTCTTCCAGAGGAGGACCCAGCCCTCTTCAAACCCTTGCCAGAACCTACCCTCTTGGACACGTACCTCGTCACCAGCCAGATCAGTACGTACTGTGACCAGCTTAACACAGCCAGCATGGGAACCATCGAGAAGTTGTATGTTGCGGATGCGCTCCAAAAAGGCGCCCAGCAGTAGTAGCGGTATCAGGGACTGTGTAAGACTCAAGTGATTGCGTTGGGTGAAGGTGTGGGTATGCTTGCGTGTGTGCATGTCTGTGTGTGTATTTGCAGGCATGTGCAAGCTTACGCGTGAGAGCCTCAGTGTGATGTGCAACGATTTGTGCTGGGTCATTATTTGTCAGCCAAGCACTCCGGATACGTTTTGCTGCAGCTGATGAGAACAGCTGGGACGATTGGTTTGGATCTTTAAAAATGCAGTGTGCGAATTTGAGCTTACTGCAGCTTCAGATAACTCAAACGTACCTGCTTCAGGCACTGCAGTCAGGCTAGAACAAGAGGTTTTGAAAGATTAGGTAACCTAATAGCTGTATCCGCCGAACGACTCAGAGGGCAGCTTAGCTGCCCTAAGCCTAAAAGGCCTGCAACCCAAACCAAAACTAAAAGCGCTCATAGCAGAAGATTGGTAGTGTCTGAAAGCCAGAGGTTCTGAAAGTGCTGGCTATGCCAAACGGTGACCGATGGTTGCTTGGGCTCACCATGGAAAAGTTTACAAGTTTAGGGGGTTAACCGCCAGCCAGGTCGTTGGGCTGATTGGTTTGTTGCTGGTCTTCGCCAGCCAAAAATAGTCCATAATGTCCGAAATGAAATGGAAGAGTCTATTGTGCCGTTGAGAAAGGGTTACAAAAATAAGGCCTCAGTCAAGTAGTTCGCCTGCTTTCTTTAAAAAAACAGTAGAAATGTAATCGAGTGCCGTTGAGAAATAAAATCAAAGACAGTCTGACTAGGCAAGGCGTGTGGAATATAAGGGGCCTCCATAGAAAAGGATTGGCAGAAAGGGAAAAAAAGAAAAGAGTACTTTCTTCTGAGAGAGCACACAAACAAGTCTTGACAGTGAAAAAGAACATGCACCTCATTTTGAACAGCAGCACAGGAACACTTGTCACAGT
>LFCJ01001948.1_pt1 | contig 14748 bp, 13 predicted proteins | sample 643141 | NCBI WGS metagenome assembly LFCJ01 (sample SAMN03766243, study PRJNA286221) | soda lake metagenome | biome: soda lake; feature: Kulunda steppe; material: water; isolation source: sample B1-Br-g2 brine of Lake Bitter-1 | place: Russia: Kulunda steppe | collected 2010-07 | reverse complement strand
GGTCGAAAAGCCAGCCTATCTTCCACTTGACGTTGAGGGCGACATGGTAACGTTCTCCGGGATTATCGACCTCGTCCACGTGACCCCAGGCACGGTCGAGATCATCGACTACAAAACCGACCTTGGCCAGCAGGCCGAATCCGAGTATCGGACACAGCTCAGTGTGTACTACCACGTCCTCGATGAATGGTATGAGAATCGAACGGTCACCACTTCAATTTATTATACGGCAACGGATACTCGAGTCGAGGTCGAACCACGTTCGAAAGCAGCGTTAGCAACGTTGGTAGAAACCGATCATTGAGTGGCGAAAATCAATCTGATCTGGTAAGTTTGACAGTGGCTCTGGGTGAAATTGTTATTAAATATCCAGTAGCTAAAATTTCAGGCTAAATTCTAACTCACTCAGAAAACTCCACTCCTTTCGAAACTGACGTCGATAGCAAACGCTACAAGCGCATTTTTGTGCGCAAACAGGTGTGAGGCACAAGTTAGTGTACCTCGAGATAACTGATGAGTACGGATCAATCACTCCAGAGGGAGCCGCATCGAGAGTACCAACTCAAGCAGAAGGACACGAGCTACCGGGATCGAAGTTATCCAGATGACGTTGCTTACCTACACGAACACCAACTCGTGGCCATTGACGAGTGGCTTCCCGGAGTTGAGCCATCACCGTACGATATCGACCTTACCGATGGCTACGAATACCGAACACGCTACTGGCGCTGCAGAAAATGCGGCCAAAAACGCAATCGTCGAGAAGAATTCACCAACCCTTGTGAGAACACCCAGCCACCGACTGCACTCGAGCCAGGCGGATACTCTGTCGATGAGCCACGAACCCGTCGCGCGCTGAGCGAGGATATGGACGTTCGTTTCGCAAGCATGGGGCCAACCTATGAGGTCGTCAGCGAGAGTGAGAACACCTACATGATTGACGTCGAGGCGGAGACGTGTACTTGTCCAGATCGTGAACAACGCCAGCCAGCCAGTGGTTGTAGGCATCTCAGACGCGTCGACCTCGAGATTCGAACTGGGATCACTCCCGCCCCGGATGGGACGTTCAAACGGTGACTGTGGGTTGAGCCGGTCATCCCCTCGAGGTAGTTTGTCGCCCCCGAGAGGGGTACGGGGGGTTCGATTGAAGCCACCGTAGAAACCCATGCGAACAAACGACGTAGCACCAGCGTCGCCAGACGCTGAGATGACATGGCCCCTGAAGCGAGGTGTTGCCAGATGACCAGGTATAACGAGTGTTGGCTACCGATCTGTACGAAACTCACCCACGATCGGGTAGGATACGCTGGCCGATTCTGTTCGGACAGGTGTGAATCCGCTATGAGCACCTGCAGGCAGACGCTCGAGACGCAGCCCAGAAGGAGGCGTACTGATGCTCGAGCAGGTTGATCATCGAGACAAGCACTTCACGATCGAGGACGATATCGACGAGGAACAGTGCGATCAGCCTGCCGAGGTGTGCTCTCACAGGAGTTCTCTGGTTCGTTCAAAGCACCTACGTCCTTCCAATCAGCGTATATAATCGAAGACACATGTGGGTAATTGCCTGATTCCCGACCCTATCCCTTGAGATCAGTTATATAGGTGACAGGCGCAGGTCCTATCGTCCTCTCGTTCACGCAGTTCTGGTTCTTCATCCTCACAAATCGACCCTATGTAATCTGGACATCGTGGGTGGAATCGACAGCCTGTTGGCGGGTCCTCTGGGCTTGGAGGATTCCCTTCTAAGACGATTTGGTCGTCAAGTTTCTCTTTTGAAGCGCGTGGAACCGACGATAGCAGGGCCTGTGTATACGGATGCTTTGGGTCATTAAATAGTTCGTCTGTTGGTCCAATTTCAACGATTTTCCCGAGATACATAACTGCGACGCGGTCACAAACGTGTTTCACAACACTCATGTCGTGGTTAATAATCAGATACGTTAGATTGTATTCGTCCTGTAGGTCGTCGAGTAGATTGAGGATCTTCGCTTGAACGGAGACATCAAGTGCACTCGTTGGTTCGTCACAGACAATAAATCGGGGGTTGACGCTGAGCGCGCGAGCAATCGCAATCCGTTGTTGCTGTCCACCACTAAACTCGTGTGGTGCCCTCTGAAGGTGCTCGACACCTAGTCCGACGTCTTCAATCAGTTGGGCGGTCCTGTTTTCGCGCTCTTTTTTTGACAGGTCGGTAAGCCACTTCATTGGTTCGTCAATGACTTCGTGAACGCGCATACGCGGATTAATACTTGAAGCAGCATCCTGGAAGACGATTTGCATCTCCTGGCGGAGGTCACGGAGCCGGTCTTTCGATGCCTCTGTGATGTCTTCACCGTCAAAGATAACCGAGCCGTCGGTTGGTTCGATCAAGCGGAGCACCGAGCGACCGAACGTAGACTTGCCACAACCAGATTCACCGACGAGTCCTAGCGTTTCGCCCGCCTCAATCTCGAGGCTGGCACCGTCGACCGCTTTGACGTCACCGACGCGTCGATTGAGTACACCACCAGTTACGGGGTAGTATTTTTTTAATTCCTGGACTGTGACGAGCGTGTTGTGACGATTCGATTCTGTTTCTTGGAATTTTTGTGAATTAGACATAGTTACTGCTCAATGTCGTTTGCAGGTTGGTTTTCGAGGGTCTGTTGGAAGTTTTCGCTGTCTATCTTCCAGGGCGGGTTCTTATCACTTATCTCCGTATAGAGGTGGCAACTAACTTTGTGACCATCTTTGTCAGTGACACTGCGTGATTCAGGTACGACTTGGTCGCAGGGCCAGCCATGGTGATATTCACATCGTGATGCGAAAGGGCACCCCGAAGGAGGCTCGTGAAAACTGGGTACGGTTCCCTCTATAACAGCGAGCCGTTCCTTTTCAGCGTCCATTTTTGGAACACTCTTCCAGAGCTGCCGTGTATAAGGATGAAGTGGATTGTCGAAAAACTCGTCAATGTCACAGGTTTCGGCCACGGTTCCAGCGTACATGACTGCGAGTCGGTTGGCAAGTTCACTCACGACTGGTAGATCGTGCGTAATAAAAATGATGCTAGTATCGAACTCCTTTCGCAAGTCTCTGAATAGATGGAGGATTTGTGCTTGGATCGTTACGTCCAAGGCGGTTGTCGGTTCGTCAGCAATCAACAATTCCGGCTCCGTGATGAGTGCCATCGCAATCATCACACGCTGGCGCATCCCACCAGAAAGTTCGTGTGGATATTCGTCCAGCAACCGTTCTGCGTCCGGCAGACCACAGTCTTCAAGCATTTCTTGAGCCCGTTTTCGAGCCTCAGATTTTGAGCAGTCAGTGTGAGTTAGAAGCGGCTCCATAACCTGCTTTCCAACGGTGAGTGCGGGATTGAGCGACGTCATCGGATCCTGATAAATCATGTTGATCCGATTTCCGCGGACCTCATTGAGTTCGGATTCGGTCATTGAGAGGAGATCAGTCCCGTTGAACCGAATTTCGCCGGAAGTGATTTCTGCTGGGGGTGACTGAAGTAACCCCATTACCGACATCATCGTGACGCTTTTTCCGCAACCCGATTCGCCGATTACACCTATTACTTCATTTCTTTCAACGCTGAATGAAACGCCGTTTAATGCATGTACCTTTCCTTGTTCAGTATCGAACCTGACGTGTAGATCATCAATTTCTAGTAATGACATGGTTATCGTGCCTGTTTTGGGTCGAGTGAGTCTCGGAGGCCATCACCAATCGCATTAAACGCAATGATTGTTGCCATAATTGCAAAACCAGGGAAGGTTGAAATCCACCACTGGCTTTGTATGTCACCTCGACCGTCCGCGATTAGTGCACCCCACTCGGGTGTTGGCGGGTGTACACCCATTCCAAGGAACGAGAGCGCTGCAGACCAAAGGATAACTGTCGGCATAGTTAGCGTTGCGTATACGATAATACTCGACGAGACATTCGGGAGAACGTGTTTGAGGATAATCCAGCGGTCGGGTACCCCAGATGATCGTGCAGCCTCAATGTAACCTTCTTCGATGACGCTTTTGACGTCACCACGAACAATCCGTGTAAAGCCGCGCCAACCGACGAGACTAATCGCAACGATAAGCGGCATTAGCCCTCCACCAAGCATGCCAGCGATAGCGAGTGCGAGAACAATCCCTGGGATAGAGAGACTGACGTCGACAACTCGCATGATGACGGTTTCGACGTACCCCTCATAGTAGCCGGCAATAAGACCGAGTCCGACACCGATTATCATCTGAATGCCGATGATGACGATACCAAGGAAGAGGGCATACCGCGTTCCGTAGATCACTCTCGAGAAAACGTCTCGACCGTAGCCGTCGGTGCCGAACGGATGAGCAATCGAAGGTGCCTGATTGAGGGCTTCGTAATTTTGTGCCGTCGGGTCATGTGGTGTAATCAGTGGCGCAATGATTCCAACGATAACGAAGAGTGCGACATAAATCGTTCCACCCAGTGCGAGTTTGCTCTGGGCGAGTCGACGTAGTATAATATACTGGTCATCCCATCGACCCGACCCAGTAGAGTCATTAGAATCGATCGAATTACCTACATCTCCCGAATGTGCCATCGTGTATCATCCCTCATTCTAACTCCGTATATAATTTTCGTAAATCAGTTCTGTTCAGTACTTGATTTCGTAGGTATCCAGGGACTTGGGTGGATTTTTCCCCCACGCGTCGGCATCGACTTCATTAGTTTGGTCAGCCTTTCGTGCAGTCTCGTACGCTCGTTGAAGCCCCTCAATCGGATTGCCGGGGTCGTCGACTCGAAGATTGTGAGATAATCTCGGTTCAGGACCGCGAACGAGTAAAGCTGCACTCAAATTGTTTCCTCGCTTGTCTCCTCCCTCGTTCTCGCCAGCCTCAAGGGCAGCTAATAACTGTTCCTCAAGGCGACCGTTGGTCCGTTCAAACGTTTGTCCCATCGCCTCGATAACTGTTCCATCGACGAGCAGATTCCCGGCGGCGGTGTGGTTTGGCCCAGTTGAATGGCCCGCCCAAGCTTTTGACTTTTCCCCCGTATATACGAACGTGTTCCCGTCCATATCCAGTCCGTGCAGTTGCGTCCCGGCCGCCCCATCACGCTCAGAAAGGGTTGTCTCACAGGCAATGGGCAGAGAAATATCGTTTTCGACCATGTTCGTAATCGGGCCACCGTAAGAATAACCGGCGTCCCAAGACTGCGATGAAAACGCAACCCTGTCACCGACGTAGGGGCAGACTGCTCCAACAGATGGAAATACAGATGCAATTGCAACACCGATTGTTTGGCTGTCCGGGTCGCGACCGACGATTGAAAACGTCATATAACCAGCTAGATTTCCCTCTACTTAATTATTCCCGCATAGGCAACTAGTCGGGAACCACAAACGAACTGCAGAGCGTCAAATAAAAAGCGGATTAGCTGTAGTCAATCCGCGGATCGAGATATGTGTAGGCAATGTCGACCCCGAAGTTAGCAACCATTACGATGACAGAGTAGACTAAGATCGTCCCTTGGACGACTGGGTAGTCACGCTGGAGGACTGCATCCACCAGCAACCGCCCCATTCCTGGCCACGAGAACACGACCTCGATAATGACGGTTCCAGAAAAGATTAGTGGTACCTGGAGCCCGATCAGCGTGACAACCGGGATAAGGGCGTTTTTCATTCCGTGGGTATAGATGACCGCTTTAGACCCGATCCCCTTTCCGCGAGCTGTACGGATGTAATCTTCGTTGAGGATTTCAAGCATCGACGACCGCATCAACCTCGTCAGCAAGCCGGCTCTCCGAGTCCCCGTTGCAACCGCAGGTAGAAGAATAAACGACCACCACGTGAAAGTGAATATCAGCCCATCACGGCCGGAAACCGGGAAGAACTGCCACCGGACCGCAAACAGGTAGATCAGGATCAAGCCGAGCCAGAACGATGGCATCGACAACCAGAAAATGGCAAAGAACATCGACGTGTTATCTACCCATGAGTACTGCCGAACAGCACTGATTACGCCAAGTGGAATAGCGATGATGATAGTTAATACCATCGCGACGAGTGCGAGTTCTAACGTCGGAGCTAACCGCTCAATTATCAGTGCCATCACTGGCCGTCCAGACTGAATTGAGGTTCCCAAGTCACCCTGCAACACGCCAGCCATCCAGTCGAAGTACCTGATGTGTGGTGGCTGATCCAATCCCATCTCCTGTTCTAGTTGCGCAACAGCTTCCGGACTAGCACCGTCGCCGAGGGCAAGCCGGGCAGGATTACCAGGCGCGGCATAGACGATGGATGAAATTACGATGGTGACCCCCAACATGACGGGAATCATTTGGAGGGCTCGACGGGCGGTGTAGGTTAGCATCGTTAGTCCTGATCGACGTCCACAACGTGAAGGTTGTAGTGGTCAGCAGACGGCCACCACGCGTGATCTAGCCATCCGTCGGCGTTGACATGGTTTTTCGCCGCGTAGAATTTGACGTAACCTGCCACTGGAACAACTGGGACCTCTTCGAGAATGAGTTCTTGCGCGTTCAAAAGGTACTCTTCACGTTGATCATCGTCAGGTTCGACTTCTGCTTGATCGATGATATCATCATAATCCTCGTTTCGATACAATGAATAGTTACTCCCGCCATCCGGCGCATAATTCTCACTGTGGAGGGTAGAAGCAAGTGTATTGTTGGCTATGTATCCGCCGCTCAATGACATAGTTACCATGTTGTGTTCACTCCCTTCCATTCGATCGTACAGCGTACCACTTTCGAGAATTTCTAGGTTCGCGTCAAATCCTACTTGATTGAGCATGTCCTGAGCGACCTCTCCAATACTTGAGTACGGTTCCATCTCGAATGCAAAGAATGTTATTTCGAGATCATCACCATCTCTGCTCCTGACTTCACCGTCCTCACTGTTTTCCCATCCCGCTTCATCAAGTATTGAACGGGCGTTTTCAGGGTCGTAGTGGTACCCGGAATCTTCTGCCGTTTCCTCATCCATCCCTCCAACTGCAGCTGGCGGGCAAAGACTGTACAGTGGATATCCTTCCCCGTGCATTGCAGCTTCAATTATTGAATCCCGATCGATTGCATGCGCAATAGCCCTCCGGACTTCGATATCGTCTGTCGGCTCTTCTTCAACATTGATCGATAAGAAGATCGGATGCGCATCGTCTACACGCTCGAGTTGAGCTTCATCATGTTCCTCGACATCATCGGCATCACTCGGTGAAATCCACATGCTTGCATCGACGGAACCGACAGTGACTTCATTAAGTAGCGTGGTCGGCTCTGGCACAATGTTAACATGATATTCTTCAAAATTGACTGGGCCCTCATTTCGAAGGAAGTCCGGGCCGCGATCATAATCTTCGTTCCTTGAGTAGATGATTTCATCGTCACGAACCCACTCTTCGAATACGAGGGGGCCTGAGCCGACGACTTCTTCTTGCCCGTAGTCGTCTCCAGCGGATTCAACCGCCTCCCTGGAAGCAAACCCCATGTGAATGTTTGCCAAGTATTGTGTGAATAGTGGGTGTGGTTCCTCAAAATGAAACGTTAGTTCGTATTCACTAGTCGCCTCAATTTCCTCAAGCGCTCCGAATTGCCAGGAATCTGGCGAGTTCTCTTCAGCCCGCTCGAGATTCCACTTGGCGATATCGGCATTGAATTCGGACCCGTCGTGGAATTCCACATTCTCTTCGAGCTGAATCACATACTCGGTAGTGTCTTCGTTAGTTTCGTAATCCGTTGCCAGCCAAGGCTGTGGCTCAAGATCTTTGTTAACGGTAAACAACCGTTCGTGGACTGGACTGAGACACATACTCTCTGGAACACGGTTTGATTCATGCAGGTCGAGCGTACCGGGATCAGAATCAAGTGCATCAACAAAAATTTCTTCACCCCCAGTTTCGTCATCCTCCTCTCCTTCAGAGTCTTCCATACATCCGGCGAAAGCAAGCACTCCTCCTGCACTGAGCATGCTAACTAACTTTCTCCGGTTAAGTTGAATACTGTCACCAGTTTCCATGGTATGCTCTGTCTCGCAATATTAGTTAAATATTTCGATGGTAGTACTGACCCCACTGATACCCTTCTGAGAATAGCACGTATGTGTACCCTACCCAAACAGTCAAGTACCATCTAGTAAATTGGTGAGAACACATGGCACAGCCATACCTGCCAGCAGACGAATATGACAACCGCATAAACCGTGTACGTGACAAAATCGCCGAAAAAGACGTCGATGCATTGTGTCTTTTTTCTGCCACTAGTATCGAGTGGCTCGCCGGATTTTGGCATCTTCAGACTGAACGGCCGGTCTGTCTCGTAGTGACCGACAAGACGGTCGCAGTCACTGTTCCACGGCTGGAACTTGAGCGTGCAGAGGTCGTCGACCATGTGGAAGAAGTGTATAATTACTACGATTATCCTGGTGGGGGCGGTGAATATCCGGTGCATAGCTCTCAGACACCGGAAGCCACGATCAGCGACATGCTCGACGACCTTGGTGTCGAATCGGTCTGTGCGGACATGGACGGTGCACCAGGATTTTGGGGATACTCGGGGCCATCACTGTCAGAACTGGCAAACATTGACGTCGAAACCATTGACTGGATTACCGAGTGGCGTAAAGCCAAATCAGACGCAGAGATCGATCTAGTCATGGAGTCGGGCAAATGGGGGAACCTTGCTCACCGGTATCTGGCCGAGTATGCCGAACCAGGCAAGCACGAACTCTGGGTCGCTAAACGAGCCAGTCTCGATGCCTCCATGGCCATGTTCGATACGTTGGGTGACGAATACCAATCCCACCTCCGTGGTGGATTCCCGGCGTCGTGTGGCTTCCTTTCTGGACCAAACACTGCGCTCCCACATGGTCTCACTGAAAACCGTCGCATTGTGGAGGGCGACGTGCTCGTGACAGGCGCCTCATCGAACGTGGGTGGTTATAAAAGTGAACTCGAGCGGACTATGTTCGTTGGAGAACCAACCGATGAGCAGGAACACTACTTCGAGTTGATGCTTGAGGCGCAGTCTATTGCAATTGATGAGAGCGGACCCGGTGTTCCGTGTGCCGATGTCGATCAAGCGGTTCACGATTACTTCGATGAACATGGTGTTCTGGAATACACCCAACACCACACCGGACACAACATCGGAATGGAAGGTCATGAAAGAGAGTTCATCGATCGCGGTAGCGAGGAGATAATGAAGCCCGGACATATTTATAGTATCGAGCCGGGAATCTATATTCAGGACGACGCTGGCTACCGTCATTCGGACACCATCGTTATTACCGAAGACGGAACCGAGATGGTCACGTACTATCCGCGAGACCTAGAAAGCAATATCATCACTTGGTAAGCAGCCCCGTCGCTTGTATTTATACGCTTTCTATATCATCTGCTCTTTCGGAACGATTTCTTTTGGATACCGCACGTAGTTCTCGTACCCATCTTCGGTAATCTCGATGAGGTCCTCAAGTCTGACGCCCCCGCGTGCAGGATCATACACCCCAGGTTCAATCGTCACGACGTTTCCAGCCTCAAGTTGCTCATCTGACGAGAGGAATGGCAACTCGTGAAGGCTTGATCCGACGCCGTGTCCGGCGCCGTGGTACATTCCAATATCGACGTCACCGGTTTCGAAGCCGTAAGCAGCTAATTCATCGGCAACACGATCCTGAACATTGCTGGCAGGTTGACCGGCACCATCCTCGAAGACGTCGAAGGCACCAGCAAGAGCATCGGATACCGCCTGGTAAGCCGTTCTCTCCCACTCACCGGCCCTGCCGACGACGAACGTCCGAGTCAGGTCGCCATAGTAGCCGTGTGGACCCTCAGGGCTGAGGTCGAGCAGGACAGTTTCGTTTGGTTCGATGCGATCAATTCCGTTGTAGTGCAGGTCGGCACACGATTGTCCGGCACCGATAACGGTGTTTCCCGCTGCGTCGAGCCCGTTTTTTGCGAGGACGGAATTCACTTCTCGCCGGAGGATCTCTGTGGTCAAGGGTTTCCCTTGCCAGCGCAACTCATTGCCTTCGATGGTAGCGGTTGCGAGGATGGTTTCAGCCCTGGCCATACCCCGTTGCGTGGCGAATTCGATTGTTTTCAGTAGCTTTCGTTCTTGACCAGTCTTGACTCGCCGAATGTCTTTGATCGAGTCGGTAAGGACGATATCATACCCGTCCTCGCGAAATGCCTGAACCGTTTGATGCTTAGTCGTCGCTGGAAGCAAGAGTCTATCTCTTACCCCGTGACTTTCAAGGAACATTTGGGACCGCACAGTCGCTGGTAGCCGTTCGCTTGCACCTGTCATATCGACCTCATCGCCTGGAAATTCACGCTCGGCTTGGTCGCCGAATCTATCGGGAGCACACAGTACTGCTTTTTTATCCGCGTAGACGAATGCATAATCTCGGTCTGGTCCGTTGAATCGTGTAAGATACGAAAGTACCTCGTCGAAACAGTTCCCAATGTGTACGTAGGCGTCGGCATCGTGGTGCTGGAGGAGCGGTTCGATTCGCTCATGCTTGGTTGGGATGTGCCGTGGGTAGTCAACCATAGAACCACTGTCGCAGTCCGATTCAAGAATGTTCCGGAGTATCATGCAACATACCTACGGGTGCGGATACTTTGAATAGGTTCTAAAACCAACGGTACACCCGACCCATGGTGGTTTACCTCGTTGATAAAAGGCAATTGATTATGACACCAAAAATTAAAACTCCTACCCTGAATAAGTGGAGGCATGAGCACGCAGAAGTCAGTCTCATGTATACGGCTAACTCTCGACCTTTGGCACCCTCGTTGTTGGGCTATCAATGCCACTGAACAAACTGACGGCGGGATCCTCGCCCATACTTTATACACAACACCTGGCGGACATGATTCCGAATCAAGCACGACTAACGGACTATTTACTGCGTTCGGCGACACATTGAACCAGGTGCGGGGTGTAATGAATGCAGTTCGTGACTCGAACCAGACAATACATATCCACAAACTTGAGGAGGAATTCGGGCACGAGCGAGACGTTCCAGGTAATTTTGCCCGGGAATTCTTCCTTGAGTATAAACCCGACCAAATGATCCGCTTGGTTTTGCACGAAAACGGATTCGTCCATCGCACCCCTATAAGAATTCAAGATGGAGTCGAAGAGTGGGACCTTTGGTTTATCGGAGACCGATCAATGGTTAAAGAGTCACTCGACGATGTTCGTGGACAAGCCGACGCGGATGTGACTGTTACCTCTATAATGACATTTGACTCGTCTGATCACCCGTCTCGCAGGGATCGTCTTGATACACTCACGCCGGGCCAGCGAAAGGTATTCGAACACGCTCGTGACACAGGCTATTACGAGTGGCCAAGAAAAACGACGACGCGAGAGTTAGCCAACGATCTTGACATCGCTAAATCGACTCTCCTTGAGCACTTACGGATCGCCGAGTCCAAACTCCTCGATCCCTGATACTAAACGTTTTCAAAGCCTGTAGATTCAGCTTATACCGTAGTGCAGACGCAAAATCCACGGCTGAAATCGTGGGTCCACGTCACCCACGGATGACGGCTCGAGCCGCGAAGACTAGGTTCTCTTTTCGCTCTCGAACGCGCCTATAAAAGTAAGACATCCACTTCGATCCGTAGGGCACGTACTGATAGACCTCGATATCGTCCGACGCAAGTTCGTACTGTCGGTCAGTCCTGACTCCCATAAGCATCTGTATTTCATAAGGTGTTCCGAACTCACTGTGGTATTTTTTAGCTGCGTCTATAGCCATAGGGTCGTGGCTCCCAATCGCGATACCATTGTTAAACGTCTCAAACATGTATTCGATGAGTTCGAAATAAACCTCGTCGACTTTCGATTTGCTCGTATATGCAACGTCGCTGGGCTCGTCGTATGCGCCTTTAACGATCCGAACCTTCCCCGGTGCATCGACGAGTTGTTCGAGGTCCTTGTAGGTCCTTTTGAGGTTTGCTTGGAGACAAATACCCATTCCGCCTCCGTGTTCACGGACAAGGGATTCATAAACGTCGAGCGTCGCATCCGTCGTTGTGTGGTCTTCCATATCGACCCAGACGAAGACGTCCTTCTCGTTGCCTCGCTCGGTAATCTCGGTGAGATTCGCTTCGAAGACGCTCTCACCGACGTCGAGCCCTATCTGCGACGGTTTGACGGAAATACAGGCGTCAACATCTGACGTCGCAATGTCGTCGACGAGTTGCAAATATGTCTCAGTATCTTCTGCGGCAGGTTCTGACTCGCTATAGTGCTCCCCGAGGAGGTTTAGTATCGCACTTACATCCTGTTTGTTCAGCGTTTGAACGTGATCTAGTACTTCTCCCGTCGTTTCGCCAGCAACAAACCTGCTGGCTATGGGTGGTATCATTCATCAAAAGTAGTGTGAGTCAACCGTTATAATATCATACCCGACCAATTCATACACAATTTAATTATTGGTAAATAAAAATATATGATACTGAGTACTACGGCGATATCGATTACGGGGTTAAGAATAGTAACGATATGCTATTCGAGCTCATGGAAGCAAAAACTTCTAGGGATTAGATTAGATACTTCTGTACTACCTCGGAAAGCTGTATTTTTACAACCCCGCCACTGAGATTGTAGTGTGACGTTTCCGACTTGATTCTGTAAAACTGGAAGGCATCTTATGAGTATTTTAATCAAAGGTGTGATTGCTGGGGCCGATCGTGTGTTACTCGACGTGACAATTTGTGTCATATTCACTGGCAAGTTTCGCCATTCCAAACTATTATAAACTGCAAAGTGTTATCAGATCTCATGGGAATTGGTCAAGGAAAACTGAACACGACGGCCACCTCATTGGCGATCCTCAATCATATAACGGAAGAAAACGGAGCTACCCTGCGAGAATTAGTCGATGAGACTGATCTTGCGAAGAGCACCGTTCACAAGCACCTCTCTACGCTCCGCGAAAACGACTATCTCGTCAAATTCGGTGAAACCTACAAACTTAGTCTCCATACTCTTTTCCAAGGTCGGCAAGCGGTTAAAATGCGGCCTCATTTTTCTACCGTTGAACAGCGCGTTCGAGAACTTGCAAATAAGACGAATACAGAGGTTGATTTTACAATTGAAGAGAATGGCCAGTTGATTATAGTATTTGAATCGGTAGGCAGTTCGAACGGGGTTAATTTTCGGCCAGGAGCGAAGTTTTATATGCACAATGCAGCAGGCGGCAAGGCGATTCTGGCTGAGTATTCGGAAAACCGTGTTGACGAAATATTAGATAGGTGGGGTATGCCGAAGAAAACCCCAAACACAACCAGTCGTCGAACAGAATTAAAATCTGAGCTTAAATGTATTAAAAAATTAGGATATGCAATAAGTGATGGGGAACCTGTCGAGGGTTATCGGTCTGTTAGTTCGCCTATCATGAACTGGGATGGAAGTGTGCTTGGTGCGATAAGTGCTGGAGGCCCGACCTACAGAATCGAATATTCGCGGCTTAGAGGTGATCTAGCAGAGAGAATAGTGGCTGCTGCTGAATCAATCTCTAACGACATCGCAAAGGCCAATCCGGAATGAGTTCCGATATCAAAAACTGAAACTATAAATATAATTATCAACTCAGGTGCCTTGTTTCCATTGAGAAAATAGGTAGCTCCAGTTGCATTTTCAATCATCTTTGGGGACTCTAACTTGGAAGGAGAGGTGATATTAGATACCGGGTCGGAGTGTTGCCATTATTATTCCCACCTTTGTTTCCTCATTACAAGCATATGTTTGTAACATAAGGGGTAAAACGGTGCTTGACAATAGTATAATTGTTGGATGAATTTTGTCCGTGTTTAGTTAAGCTAGACATTTTTATGAGAGGACAGGTCGTGTCGGAAACCTGCAAATATCATACCTGCGGCACGGGAAGCTCCGTCATTTATATTAGACGGGATGTTACATAGGCCAATTGCCACTTGCGCCTACACAGACTTTGGCAGTGATATAACCCATGATGTCAATAGAGTCTCGACCGATCTCCACCGCTAAGAGATAGATAATATATCGAATGAGGAAGTATAGACTATTCAAAATAAGATGTGTATTAATGTAGGGGCCCCTTATGTCAATGCTGGCAATCGTCACACTATCCAAAACTCTGTGAATCATTGATTCAATGATCCCTGTCTTGCTTGGCGAGTTCGCGAATCTTTTCTTTCGTTTCTTCCCGGTGTTGGCTGAACGCCACCTCGAAAATCCCACGATAGAAATGCTTGTTTTTCTCCAGCGTGGTATCTTCGCGCTTGAGCTGTTTTTTTAGGCGAGTAAACGTAATCTCGATGTCCTCGCTTTGCTCCGGTTCAACGTATATTGTAGCTGAATCCCAATCTTCACGAATGTTTAGTGGTTCATAATCTACCTCCCCTGTCTTGCTGGTCGATGAATCGGTATCGGTATTAGATGAGATCCCTTGCTGATTGGCTGGGTTTTCGGTCGCCGTCACAGGTTCACGCTCTCGTCCTTCTGATTGAACCGACGTCTCCTCATCTCTAACCCCATCTTCCTCTTCTGAAGGGTCCTCGAATCGTTCATCCATTCCTCGAGGCATACTTACACCTCCACCTGCGTTTTGTCGAAGGCCCGTTCCATCGTTTTTGCAACCTCGAGGAAGATATCGCGCTCTACTTGCTGGTCGTTCGCGTCCTCCCATTCGAAAATATCCCGTCCGTTGTCCCACGCACGCTGGATCGCCACCCGCATCGGGAGTTTGAAAAT
>LFCJ01001947.1_pt1 | contig 14749 bp, 11 predicted proteins | sample 643141 | NCBI WGS metagenome assembly LFCJ01 (sample SAMN03766243, study PRJNA286221) | soda lake metagenome | biome: soda lake; feature: Kulunda steppe; material: water; isolation source: sample B1-Br-g2 brine of Lake Bitter-1 | place: Russia: Kulunda steppe | collected 2010-07 | reverse complement strand
GAACGTCGACGTCCGGGAGAACGCCTTTGGGGTCGGCGACACTCCTGGCCTGTTCCGTCGGCTCCGTCGCCGACTCGGTACTAATCAGTCACCCGAGCTGCAATCTTCTACAGATGAGGAGAAAGACGACTGGATTCACTTCCCGACAGAATACTTCGTTTCGATGGTCAGCGGCGGCGAGGAGTTCTTCCGCCAGGACGACGAACGACACGGCCATGGGTTCGTGCTGCTGCGTCACGACCTCGAGGCTGCCGGGGAAACACAGGCGTCTGCCCACGTGCTGATCGGTATGTCTGCGGTCGGCACAAAAACGGGCGCGCTGTTCTGGCAACAGCTCGTCGAAGACGACTTCGCGTTTACTGTCACCGACGCCGCCGGCCGAACCCACTCTGAGACGATAGCCGAGGACGTCGTCTACTTTTTCGACGCCCCGGGTCCGACTGCCCACTCGCTGTGTGACGGCGCCAGCGGCGGATACGATGATATCGGTGATCTGTACACCGATACGGCGTGGCGATCAGCGGGCCTGGAGTTCACCGTCAGCCGGCTCGAGGGGTATGCGACGCGACACGCCGCTACCGACGGCTCGAGCAAAACGATGGGACGGAAATACTACGCGCTCGACATTGCTGGGGTGAGCCATGAACCCTTAGACCGGTGGCAACGACGAGGTGTTCCTGTTTGCCACCGAGATCAGCCACGATACTGCAACCGACACGTGGCGGCTCGAGGTCGATCCGGACTCGTCGCTTGTCGGTCCAGCCACTGACCGGGATGTGGCAGCGCTCCGGACGGCCGACTGCGAACGCGTGGCGACTGACTCGGGGTACGCCTACCGGGGGCGGCTCCTGTTCAGTGCGGGCGTCGTGGTACTTTTGAATGGCCAGCTCGTGTTGCTCCAGCGTGACGCCGGCGCACCCTACGATCCGGGCCGCTGGCAGTCGCCGGCGGGTCGCTGTGACGGGCCGCCAGGCGAGACCGCACTCCGGGAACTGTACGAGGAGCTGCTGGTTTTCGAGGGCGATACGCCCGTTTTTATCGAGTACGGGGATAGGTCGGCCGACTTCGAGAAAATCTACCAGTCCCGGCTTGCATCGGTTGGTGGACCGACCAACTCGGAAGCGTGGGCCCGCTATCGCGGCACTGTCCCGGCCCACATCGACGACGCGTTTGCCACTGTCGAACTGGTGTACGGCGATACAACCTACACCGGCGAGATGCTCGCCGTTTTCGACGAGGCAAATTCGACGCTCGAGCTCCGGTATCTCCTCGCCTCCAGTGTCGCTGATCCCGATAGCCTCCGGTTTCTGGATCCCGAGTACGACCGACGAATCGACCGGTTTACCCCCTCGGCTGTTGCCGGGATGGCCGATCTGGCTCCAGCCGACGCTGCTCTCGCCCAGCGGCTATATCCACAGCTTGACTGAGCCTCCCGACCTGTGTCGTGGGTGACTCTAGGGACGGTTACGAACTTCGAGACGCAGGTCTTTCCCACCCCACTCGGATCGGTTACCACGGCCGTGCCGGCTGGTTCACCGCAGGTGATCGGTTTGAGAACACTGGAGAGGTGATTAATTTCGACATCACGATACTCGACTTCTTGAGGGATGATCCCAGCACGGAGGACACGAGCATCTTGGATTATTGGCTACTTGATAGAATACTATCATACAATAAAAACATAACAGGGTGGTTTCTGGAAAACTCGCGGGTTTGCTAACTGGTAGCCAGTTTGAGGATTTGGTGGATGCTGGGGGCGTTTAGAAGTGAATTTATCGGCTCTATTGAATCACTAAACGGCGTCGGGATAGGTCGGTAAATCAAAGGAGTTGAAGCAGGAACCTTACGATCCCCGGCCTCGGGGTGAGTTCACAGGTGCTGCAGAGTGTCGGCCGCTAGTGGGCCTACAAGTCCAAGTAACACGAGTAATCCTAACAGTACAGCCGCTATTTTGAAGAGGGCCATCGCATAAGCAGTGTGTTGAGCCTTGATACGAGCCACATATTTGTAGTTGAGCAAACGAGAGTACACGAAATCATCATACGAGTCGATACTACTGTTCGGATCATATCTATCAATCCAGTCGTCAACACTCGACTCTAAGTCCTCATTATCTGCATCTTCAACACGTTCGAAGTTGGAAATATTTAGGGGCTCATTATTCTTCCAGATCTGCCATTTATGATATAAAAAGGGCTTACCGACATTCTTGCCGTAGAACCCTCGCGGCGAAAGAGCAGCAGTAAGAAAGTAGACACACCCTATTGATGCCGCTACGCACCCTATCGCGATAATAAAAAATGAAATAGTAAGCCACAGTGTTTCGACGACCCGCGAATACGCAAATGCCGTCCACGTAACGAGGGCTGTCAACAAGAACGTAATGCCAACGAGTGCCGTATCGTTGAGGTTGTCTAAATCTGTTATTGAGGTGAACGTATCGTTACCCTCCTTTTTTGCTATCTTTAGCCGCGCTTCATCGTCCGGCATATCAATTTGTGTATATGGAACCCATTTTGTTCTGCCGATGCGTATAATTATGTCGACAAGGTACGCGAAAAGTATACAATATTTATTAAATTATCAGATGCCTTTCCGATAACATTAATGGTATTTGATTAATATACCCAATCGTGAGTACTAACAGATCCCGTATTAGAGATGTTGGCGTCGAACCTGGAGAACTTGATTCAGGTGAAATAAATGCTATTACTGATGTGCCTGGTGTTGAAGTCGGGCAGCGAAGTGTCGTACATGGTAGTCATACAGATCCGCCGTGTGTTCGAAGTGGGGTATCTGTCATCGATCCCGATAATCAACAGGATCTATACTCTGACCCGGTGACCGCAGGGACCTACGTACTGAATGGCTATGGAAAATCAATTGGAATACCTCAAATCGACGAACTTGGAGAAATTGAGACGCCCATCGTTCTCACAAATACACTTAGCACGTGGGATGTCGCGAACGCGGTGGTCAGCCGGGTACTTGGAGCACACCCCGATGCGACATCAGTCAACCCCGCTGTCGGTGAATGCAATGATGGGGTTCTGAACGATATTCGCGGTCGACATATCTCGGCTGATCACGTAGAAGACGCTTTTGATGCACTTGATGGGAGTACCGTTGAAGAAGGGAGTGTAGGTGCGGGTGTAGGAACTACTGGTTTCGGATGGAAAGCTGGAATCGGATCCGCTTCTCGTATGGTTGATGGACACACTGTCGGCGTTCTCGTTCTCACGAATACTGGCAAGCCTGACGACCTTCGTATCGATGGACTCAAAATAGACCAATTTGTCGAGAAAGACACAGAGGCGACTTCTGCAGGTGGATCGATAATGGTCATCGTAGGTACGGATGCAGATCTTACTGCTCGACAGCTGAACCGTGTACTCCAACGAACCCCACTTGGATTAGGTCGTGTTGGTGGTATTGCACATCACGGGAGTGGGGACTTTGCTTTGGGCTTCGCAAACGGACGGGGCAGCGCAATCTCGGATAGTGATTTGACAATACTGTTCCGAGGTGTCATAGAAGCCACTGAGGAAGCCATTTACAATTCACTGACGTGTTCTACCACGATAGAAGGTTTCGATGGAAAGGTAATTGAGGCCATACCTCTAGATTCTGTAAAACGTGCTGTCGCCTCACGAAACAGTCGTTCCAACGACTAGCTTTTGAGAATACAGTTACTCCAACACGGATTTATAATATCATCCTAATGAATAGGTATGGAAAATAGTCCGTCACAAGAAGAGGAAGAACCAGTTACGATCCTCTTTTTAGATGTGCGGAACTTCACTCTACTTCTTGATAACTATGGGGAAAACCACATCTCAGAGTTATTAGACGCCCTGTTTACGCACACTAAAGAAATCGTTTCTAAACACGGTGGCACCGTCGACAAAGTCATCGGAGATGGTATCATGGTCGTCTTTCGCGGCGAAGATACGGCAGAAAATGCGTTGTTAGCAGCAACTGAAATACACCAAACAACTCAAGAAGCGAGAGAATCCGACAAGGTCCGTTCTATCAATATTGGAATGGGTCTTGCGACCGGGCCGGTCAACGAAACTACTATCGCAGGTATTGATTCGACTGTCATTGGACGTTGCGTGAATATTGCAGCGAGACTCGAAGGGTTATGCAAAGAATATGATGCCTCAATACTTCTCGATGAAAAGACACGACAAGACAGTTCAGTCCATGACTTACCGGATGGTTATATGGCCCGAAAAATCCCTAATCAAAACCTCCGGGGAATTCGACGTACATTCAATATATATCACCTTTGTGATACATCCAAATTCAGTGAAGAATACATCAGTCTCTTCAACGAAGGTGTGGAAAATTATATTCACCAAAGCTACGATGATGCACTGAACGCATTCACAAAGGCATATACCTGTGACGAACGGTACAACGATCAGGCACTTCTAAATCACTTCACAAACAGTTGTTTAGAGCGTATCAACAATAATCGGGCATTGTTCAGGAATCCAGATCGCTACGAGGAGCATTCCGCAATCCAACAAAAGCAGTCTATCACTCTTTTAAATTATTTAGAGAGGGCCATGATCGATTTGAGTTACACACCAAATCAAATTCTTGACGTTGGCTGTGGTCCAGGAAAAGTCACAGAACGTCTCGGGATGAAGTTCAGCGATGCTCATATTGTTGGTATCGATCCCTCGAGGTCAGCGGTTGCGAAGGCACGAACTGAGCATAGTCCCGAAAACCTGAACATCGAATATCGCCACGATAGAATTGAAGATTATTGCCCAGATGAAGAACTCGATTCCTATGATTTGATATTTTCTAACTCGGCAATGCACTGGGTCAAAGAACAGCATCAGGCTTACCAGAACCTACGAAAGCTCATAACGGATGACGGTCTGTTAGCTATTCATCAAGGGCACAAGGGTTCATATAAAGAACTTCATCAGATTGCAGTCGAGGTACTCAACGATTTTGATTATACTGTCTACTTCGAAAATCTCAATCCACCTCTTGACCTAATTTACCATACAAAGGAGGAAATGGGGGAACTTTTAGATCATCATGGGTTCAAACCAATTGAGTTCAACATTGGGAACTCGACTGCACCTGAATCTATTATCGACGATTTCGCCGAAGCGAGTCTCAATGCATACTGTGATCGGTTAGAGAGTGTTTCCCAACAAGACGTGTTCAGAGAGCAGTTCAAACGTCGAGCTCAAAAACAATTAGATCCATCTGACATAACGGTCCGTCGGATATACGTGGTTGCAAAACCAACTTGAATCCAACAAATGGTTGATATCGAATATATTGATGATGCCGAACAGTTCGGTAACGAAATTCAACGGCTCCTCTATGTTGCAGATGAGGAGTTCGTGCCTCCTCTTTCCAATCGTGAGGGGACCACTCAAATTGATGGGCTTCAAGAGCAACGTAACGATGCTCTTGACGAATACTATGAGCAGTGTATCGATCAGTCGTTTATTATTGTCCACAAAGAGGATGACGTCCACGGGTTTCTTTCGTTTCGGCAAGGATACGACATCAAAGCACTTGGATCATTTTCTCCCTCAACTTACGTTTCTACAATCATCGTAGATCCGTCTCAGCGTCGTAACGGATATGCTAGGTCAATGTATCAAGAGCTTCTAACGAACGTTCCAACAGAGGTGTTAGACCCGTACGTGACGACACGTACTTGGCACACGAATGATCACCATCTGAATCTACTAGATGACCTTGGGTTCGAACTTCTGGAGTGTATCGATAACGACCGTGGGAAGGGTATCGACACTGTGTATTACGGTATCGAAGTGTCGAAATTCAATGAGTGATTTGTCTACAGCTGTCCTCGCAGATTTACATCTCGAGCCTGAGAATGAGGGCGTACTTTTCGATGCAGTTGATACTACGCTCCAGCGTATTCAATCGCTCTCACCCGATCAACTGGTTATTCTCGGTGATATTGTGCAAGAGACGAGTGCGTCGGTCGATCGGCAATTGATCGAAACATTCGTCGACCGACTGACAGAGATAGACGTCCCGTTTCGATGTCTTCTGGGCAATCACGATATTGTCGAAATAACACCAAGGATCTATACCGAGGTCGTGGGAAATGATGCTTACGGAGTAGTTGGAAACTACGTATTTCTCAATTCTGCGTCGCCACATCTCTCACATAGTCGAGGAGAAATCAGTGATGAACAGCTAAACTTTTTGAAAGACGTGTTAGCCTCGCTCAATAGTGTAATTGTATTTGTCCATCATCCTATTCATTACCACGACGTCAGTGACAACCGGTGGTTCAGTGATACGCCCGAAGGTGCATTCTGCGGAAACAAGGAGGAGGTTCTGGACATTCTCAAATCTTCCCCGACAGAAATCACCGCTGTAATCAACGGACACCTCCACGAGTGGAATCATTCAGAGTACCGTGGTATTGATCATTTTACCATTGATTCGTTCAACAAGATACTGGAACCGGAACAAGAGACGGGAGGGTTTGGACTTATCAAAGACGGTGAGCAACTCCGAGTTACTCAATACAACGCCGATGGTAGTGAACGAAGCGTATTGCTTCCCTGATAAATAGTACGAACAGGCAATTGTAACAAAAACTATACACATAATATAGGCGAATGTCTCGGGGCTTGAGTCCGATGCAGTTCACTCAGTGGTAGCCGACTGTTGATGGAGCTGCCATCGTCCTACGCGAAGTGTTATTTGATCACTTGACACTACAAACGATATCGGCACCACAATTCCGTCGGAACTAACCGATCGAAATTCGTGTGTATCTGGATTTAAAGACTCTGGTGTAGCAATATACTCTTGGCTCCACCCCGGATTATTTGCATTGATACGGACACCTCCCGCATGACGAGTGACTGTTGCTGACATTCCCTCACGTAGTGTTGTGTAGGTCCCGGTCAGGGGCTCAGTTTTCCGATCAAGTATTAGCCTTGGAACGGTAGTACGTGGATTGACATCTTGCGTGAGAGCGAGTATAACCTGTCCAAGCTCTTCCAACGATCTTTCTGGTGTCGTGTTACAGGAAATAAATACACCCCTATTAGCTTCGTTGAGATACCCGAACCACGCCGTCGTGGTTTCCATCATTCCCCCATGACTTATCAATGTGTCATCCAAGAATGGCTGCTTGAATACTCCATATCCATATTCTTTCTCTGTTCCATCAATCAAAATCGACCAAGCCGTATGGCCAGTAGTCATCTCCAAAATAAGATCCTCAGGAACGATACGTCGATCATTGAGTTTTCCTCCGCACATTAGCATCTGGAGATATGACCTCATATCGCTCGCGCAACTAAACAGCCCTCCCGAAGGAAACAGTAACTCATCAAATACTAATTTGTCTTCGATAAGCGAATTTTCGTTCAATCGGTACGGCGTCATGCGATCACCCCACGATTCGAATTGATCACGACTAAAACACGAACGCGACATCTCCAGAGGATCCAGAATATGTTTTTTAATGTATTCCACGTATGTTTGGCCCGTGCAAGTCTCTATGATCTCTCCTAGTAGAGCAAAACCTGTATTATAATAAAAATACCATTCATCATCGGTAACTCGTTCCTCTGAAAACTGTACAATGTGGCGGTGAAGATCTTCTCTATCAGCCACTGGTACATTTGATTCACCACCTCCTCGACCAGTCATCTGTGTCAATAAGCTAGATAGATGACCATCACTGGGCATTCCAGTACCATGGCACAAGAGATCGTGTATTGTTATTTTTTCACCTGGTATTTTTTCCAAATATGGGAGATACGTTTCTACCGAGTCTGTAAGTGAACATTTCCCCTTACTCACTAATTGAAGTACTGCTAACGCAGTCACAGACTTTGTACATGAACCGACCCCAAACACAGTTTTAGCTGATACTGGAGTATTTAAATTCCGGTCGCGAGACCCGAAGCCCTCCATATAGATTGTATCGGCCGATGAAACAAGAGCAATACTTACACCCGGAGCGCTACTCCTGTCTAACCACTCACAGATATGTTTTTCAAGAATCTCTTTATCCACGCTTGATTCGTTTAGTTCCATACTTCTATTAAATTCAATAAGTTTAATATATGTTGCTCTTGACAGAATTCAAACCTGTAAAAAGAACCCATATTGGGGACTGTAAAATATTCGTCTTCCTAACAATGATCAGTGGTCTCACATTGAGTGTATTTAATACTCTATTTGATTCACGATATATAATACTAAAACATCACAGGTCTGGCCGCACAAAAATTATATGTTATTGATTATATTTGTGTTACATGACGCCAACGATTGGAGTAGTTGGAGGAATGGGGAACGAAGCGATGGCAGATTTGGCTGCCAAGCTTAACAATTTTTCAGAGAGTGAGGAATATAGTTATGTTTTTTACGGTAATTCTAGACAAGCCTTCACTCCCAAGGAGGCGGATGGTGAATGGGAACCAGGCGACGACCCTTTGTTGCGAAAACGTGAGACTGGAGGATTCACTGCGGCAGTTCTCCAGAATTGTGGTGCTGTCAGAGCCGGTTTAGCCTGCAACGGTGCACATCCTCTGTTCAGAGATCTCTTTACGAATCTCGAAACAGAGTTTGTCGACATGATTGCAGAAACCGCCGCAACTGCGGCAGATGAGGCTGGCGTGCTGGTGCTAGGGACCAAACGCACACTTAAAAAGCGACTCTATGATGAGTGTTTGGAAGCAAATGGTATCGCTACTTTCCAACCGACGGCCGAAAACCGATCCCGCCTGATGGACTCAATATATAATTCGGAATATGGGATCAAAACAGGGGTCGTTACTCAACGCGCCTCGGAACTACTCTGTACCATCATCTGCGATGAATGTGATCGTTATCCAGAAATCGATACTGTCGTATTGGGATGCACAGAACTCCCTCTCGCACTCAACGCCACAAGCGTCGGTCGTCTCACCAATACTGGAATGCTTCCAGATCATCTTGAATTTATTGATCCGACAGAGGTATTGGCAAAAGTTCTCTTGTCGAGTCATTTTAGCGGCTCAAAACCATCAGCAGTATCTCTGAGTGCATACCAAGGCGAGCACCTAGACTATCATCCACCATTCACGTGCCGTGTGGATTCGCTTACAATGATGGACGAATTCCAATCACGGCTCGTCGAGTGGACGATGAACTACTTCCAAGAGCATGATGCTCACGTTGGAGGAAGTTATATGCACATGCCGACGCTTTTCTTTGTCAATTATGATAATTCAATACCGCTCGATACGGACGCTCTCAACATTACTGTTCACGAATATGATCACGTGCCTGATGAACCGGACACACATGTTCAGAAAGCTCTACGTCGCAATTTCGAGGCAGTATCCTACCTATTATAATACAGTCAAAAAGTGTTAATTAAGTAGGAATATTATGATAGATGTTCAAATAGTACGTTATCACATCTTGATGAGGGTTCAATGAATGTCAAAAATACCAATATTTGACGGTCACAACGATGCACTACTCGACCTCCACTACGACGAAAGGGGAGGGGGTCGTTCGTTCTTCGAAAAGAGTGATGTAGGTCACTTAGATCTCCCACGTGCGAGACTCGGTGGCTTTATTGGTGGTCTTTTTGCAATATACGTTCCACCGGATCCCGCAGCTGAGGATCGTTCTGGGTCGATGCATCTTCGTGATGACGACGGTGCACTCGTTGAGATCTCGCCGGCCCTCAGTGAAGAGTATGCTCGCAAAACTGCTTTTGATCTCGCTGCTCGTCTACACAGGCTAGGACAGAGTGAGGATGTCGAAGTTGTTCGTACACCGTCAGAGCTCGAAGATTCAGTCGAGTCTGATCGATTGACTGCAGTAATGCATCTCGAAGGTGCAGCACCCGTAGGACACGATTTGGAGCATCTGGATCTTCTATATGAGGCAGGTCTTCGATCTATCGGACCTGTCTGGAGCCGTCCAAATGCGTTCGGCCATGGTGTTCCATTCCACTACCCCAACTCTCCCAATATCGGTCCGGGAATAACAGACCACGGCGTACAGCTCGTCAATGCATGCAACGATCGCGGGATCGTAATCGATTTAGCTCATATCAACGAAAAGGGGTTCTGGGATGTTACCGAGATCACTTCTGATCCTCTAGTCGTCACTCACACGGCTGTCCACGATATTTGTCCTTCGACCCGGAATCTAACTGACGATCAGATCGATGCTGTTGGTGACTCTGGGGGGATCGTTGGATTAACCTTCAACGTCTCTGACTTACGACCCGACGGAGAGTCTGACAAGAATGTGGAATTAGATCTCCTCGTTCGCCATATTAAGTATCTCGTCAATAGAATCGGTATTGAACATGTTGCCTTCGGATCCGATTTTGATGGTGCTACTATGCCAAATTCTCTTCCAGATGTCTCGTTCTATCAAGACTTGATTGACTCACTCCGGAACGAGGGCTTCACAGACGATGAAATTGAATTCATCGCCCGCGAAAATATACTTCGTGTGTTACGTCAGACGTGGAAATAATTGAACTCTCGTTTAACTCACATCATACTTAGCGGAACTGAGACTGGTCGTTGGAGGAAATCTATTTCGTCATTTTCGGTATGACCCAAGATGGGTGCGATACGGACAGCCTCGCTAATCGCATCCGCGCTGATCTGATTACGCTCAACGACGGCTCCCCGATCGATTAATTTTTGCCCTGTTTAACCAGCAATCGACATTTATCTGGTTTTTTGTTGGTTAAGAGACTGTTTACACAGCCGACGTCGAGGTGCCACTCGTGATAGGCGTATATTTTCGGTCTCGACTGGTCCCTTTCGTTTCAAGTAGATTATACTGCGTCATCTTCGAGAGGTACGTCCGAATTGTCCGTTTCGCCCGTGCCCCGTCGACCTTCTGTGTGTACCGTCTGTGGATTTCTACTGGGCCCAAGACCCTTTTTGACGGATAATCTCTTAGACAACGGGTTGATGCGACGTGAGTGAATCAAGACTCCCGGATATTGTCTCCCGGTCGAGCCCGTTCTCGTCCTGGCCGCAAATCTCGATACAGTGATCAATGGCCGCCGCTCGTTCCGAGTCGGGATCATACCGGAGGTGGTACACCGAGTCGAACACGTCGAGGTCCGCCTCGGTGAGGCCCGGCTCCTCGTGTTCAAGCAGCCAGTCAATCGCACGCGGTCTGGCTGATACGCAGACACCGTCGCTGTCTTCGAGCCAGGCCAAAAATTCCGTCCATGTTTCTGCGTCGGCAGCTTGGTACGCACGATAGAACTCGTCGATGACGACGTACTTATCTGAAGAGTTCATCGCAAGCGGAAGGGTCGTCTTCCGCTCGACGGCTTCGAGTTCGCAAAAAAGATGACTCTTCCCAATGTACGGTGCACCGATGGCCAGCACTGTTTTACCCTGGAGTTCGTTGAATCCGAACGATTTAGACTTCAGCTCAGTAACCTTCATATCTATATCTTTATCAATTAGATATCAGAACATTAGTCTTTTTAGAGTCAAATCGGAAGCGAGCTTTGCAGGGGGTGCACATAAATTTCGGGACGGCAATCACGTCAGTGATAGTCCTCCGCTTTACGTCTCGTGGCGGCAGCTCCACACTCTTGTGGTTGTGAACTACCCTACCCTTACTCGCTCACGGGTGACGCCGTTCGCTGCTTGAGAGTAGGACTTCTTGCTTCTACGACGCGCTTTGCAGATACAGGCGTATCCACAGGGTGCGCAGTCTCCACAGGCGTTGACGAAATTCCCCATGATTCGTTCTCACACTAGATATTTCCGACTTCTGGCGACGTTGATTCGGAGTATCCCGCTCCTAAGTCTTCTAGGCCGCGAGAAAGGATGTTCCACGCCGCGTTCGCGTCCCTATCCGCCTCAAACCCACACGACGGACACGAATGTTCCCGAATCCACAGCTGTTTCTCGGTTCTCACACCACAGCTGGCACACTCTTTGGTCTTATCCTTTGGATCGACCACCACAAAGTGCGTTCCTTCGCGCTCATACCTGTATTCCAGCATCCGCTTGAACGTCCCACACGCCGACGATACTCGGTTGCAGGAGTTGCCGGGGAGTTAGACCAATCTCATTCATCCAAGTCCTCAACAGCCACTATATCGTATTCAGTGGCGTAGTAGTTAGACAGCTTATAAAATAAATCTCGTCGTTTCCGGTTTAGATCGGCATGGCGTCTTAACTCGATAGGGTTGATACTACAGCTTAGGCGTCCGAATTCTGCCATAACCACTCAGAAAACGTAACGCCTCATTCTTCAATCCTTATCTGAACATCGCCTTATTTAGTACAATTCAGGATAAGCTGGCCTAAAGTATTTTTCTCTAATCTCGTCTTCGTCCTCCTCGTTTGTATCGACGAACATAGACACTGCACTCCTATCGTCTCGGCTCAATGCACGATCAATACTCCCGAATTCGCTGGTTTCACTCCAATTGATTGGTGCATACGTAGCCAAGAATCTGAGTTCAAGTGGGTCAGATATCACATCAGATACCTTGAGACCATGGAAGGGTGCGAAAGAGGTATTTATTATTTGTCGAACTTCCTCATCGAGCCAGCTGTTATTTTTATGACGCATTATTTGGAGCACCCCGTACACAGGACTACTGGCTTTGTCTGTAATTCTTTCTCGAATCTGTTCTTGGAGTATTGTCTCAATATCGTACAGCATATCGTTTTTATTCCATGCTGGGGATTCAGCCACATCCTCAAGATTCCACTCCTTGTTTTTGATCTTCTCAATGTCTTCTGTTATTAACTTATCCGGGTTACTGACAGAAAAAGTTGAGAATTGTTCAGAAGAGAACTCAGTAAGTGAGTTATTGTTATCTGGATCAGTCAATGACGCTTTCTTTTCTTTAATCCGCTGTTTCTCATTGCTAATCTGTGTTATCTCTTCGGAAACGCTGTCAACGGCGACTTCAAATTCATCTCTCAAATCACGAATACGGTCTCGTACTGTAGTACGTTTTGTCTCCGTACTATCTCGCAGATTTATCAATTGTTCGTGGTTGGATTTTTCATCCTTCAAGTTCGTAATTAGTTTTTTAATAGTTTCTTGCTCAGCTTCGGAATCATTACCACCAAAGAGACCAGATAGAATTCCTTCATCGTCCGATTCTAATTCGCTCAACCGGTACTTCAACCAAGCTGTTAGACGATCGTATCGTTCATCCGTATCGCCTCTCTTTACCGCTTCGATAGAATCTTCGAGTTCACCCTCAGCTTGCATTGCAGTAACAACATCCGTACCGTGGATCTCCCAAATAGAATCAACAGTATTTGCAAATTTACGGGCTTCGATTCTGTTATTTAAGTGATCATATAATTGGTCGTAATAGAAATATTGAATTACTTCGTATACAGGGTCAACATCGTCATTACCCATCAAAGGGACATCATCTTCTATCTTGCGCTTATCATTTCCAATTTCTCTCGATGCCTCGAATCTATTGGTCAACGACTCTATCTTTTGCCGGATATTTTTGATAGACGTTTCTTTTTTATTTTCAACATCTGTTTCACTTATTTTTCTGACAGCTACCGAATTCAAAACATTTTCTACATCATTTTTACACTGGTTGACAAGACTATTAAATCCGCCTTTCTCTGGAACTACCCCCCGTCCAGCTCTTAGTATATGATTCAGGAATTCAGTGTTTCTCTCGTAAATGTCCTGAAGTTGGGTTAATTTAGTTTCATCTGTTCTTAGTTGGTGTAAAGAATCGTCTAGTTCAACATAATTAATAATATCATCATAAGGAACTGTGACTGTCGCTTCGTTTATTGTATATATTGTCTCTTCTTCGTATCCTATATCTGCATTATCAATATCCGGATAATTTTCGATCCCTGCTGCTGTCGAGAAATATAGGATTGTATCCGAGACAATCCTATTCATGTTGTCTCTGGATCTCCTGGTCGTGAGCTCATTTTCTTCTATTGGCAGGACAAAATATTTTTCAAAAGGCGATTCTTTAATAGCAGGAATTTGGTCTTCCTTAAGAGTTCCCCTGTCGTCTGCGTAAACCTTTATCTCTATTGGATTTTTGCTGTGATCACGCTCGAACAGACTACGTAGTTCTCGAAGAGCAACGTATGAGTTTGCGATATATTCCGCCTTCACATCCGGATAATGACCACCCTCTAATCCCGAGAGCTTCGGGAGAGTCCCAACACCATTGATATAAACACCAGGCTCATGAGCACCTGGAATATCGATTTCGCGTACCACATCGTACAGCATTGCAGCTAGTATTGGTTGCATTCCACTTCCAGTGCCCCCTCCGAGCGAACTCAACACCCAAATATTGGCATTTTCAGAATTCTCCAACAGTTCCTCGACTTCAGTTCTGAGCCGGTTGTATAGTGTTGCAAAATTCTCAGAATCGTCAACTAGTCCTCGAGCAACCGGACGGTTACGTGTAACACCTCCTTGTGTGCCTGGTTCATCACCATGTCGAAGATAAGGATATTCTTCGACCATTTGGTCCCAACCCATCGGGTTTCTCAATTTGAATGACTGGTCTTTAGGAAGATCCGGAAAGTTATTTTCTATATCGTCAGCTGAGTCTATTGCCAACAGCTGGAATTCACTATCATCGACATTTTCTTCCTGTACAACAGTGTTGAAATTCTCCAACATTCGCACTCCGCCTCGGCCTAACCCAATAACCAAAGTTGGTGTAGCACTTACCATGACATTACTACCAATAGCTTGT
>LFCJ01001946.1_pt1 | contig 14757 bp, 19 predicted proteins | sample 643141 | NCBI WGS metagenome assembly LFCJ01 (sample SAMN03766243, study PRJNA286221) | soda lake metagenome | biome: soda lake; feature: Kulunda steppe; material: water; isolation source: sample B1-Br-g2 brine of Lake Bitter-1 | place: Russia: Kulunda steppe | collected 2010-07 | reverse complement strand
TCACTTCCAAAGGATGATGGATGCAGAAATCACACAAGCTAATTTACAACATAATGTTTGTAGCTTTGTTGACGATATATTGATACACAGCAAAACGATGGAGGAGCATATTTCTCATGTGGAAGCATATTTCTCATGTGGAAGCATTTCATATTTCTCATGTGGAAGCATATTTCTCATGTTATGGCCATGCCGCGAGTCTAATTTGGATGCAGCAGTCTCTCGGCGTGACAGCGGGCTATAGGGTGAATTTTCTTAGGTGTGAAGCCAGCCTTTTTAAAGATAGGGAGTGCCCAATTTTCTATGGTCATGGGCGCAAAGTAGACATGATATTGTTTGTTGGTGAGATTCCTTTGTTTGTTGGTGAGATTCCTTTGTTTGTTGGTGAGAATCCTTTGTTTGTTGGTGAGATTCCTTTGTTTGTTGGTGAGAATCCTTTGTTTGTTGGTGAGATTCCTTTGTTTGTTGGTGAGGTTCCTTTGTTTGTTGGTGAGATTCCTGATCAGAATTGCTGGTAGGTTTGGTTGTGACAACCCTCCAGTTATCACCCTCCAGTGAAAATGTAAACATACTTCTTACCTGCACTGCAGCGTAGGACATAACGAAGTGCCTTTTTTCCCTTTTAAGTTTTTTTTGTAGGTACAGCAATTTGCTACAACAAATTCTGATGTTGGACATCTACTCCTCTTACGCGTTTTTGACATGCAGCCTTGCAGTCGCACTTTTTACTGATGGCTTATTCTTTTAACCTGTAAACCTCAGGCTGTAAACCTGCAAACGGGCCTGCAACCAAAACCAATAAAGGCAAGCTAGGTAATGTTCTGAGATCTAGGCACTCATGTACATACATAGCCAATCCTTTGGTGTCTGATTGTCAAGAGTCAAGATGGAGCTTGTGGATGGGCGCGTTCGCGTGCAAGCGCTCTGGCGGCTGGCTGGTTGAAGTAGCTAGTTATCCTTAGTTAGCCTGCTCTTCCTGTCTGACCTTGTCTTTGTGTGCCCTTAAACTTTCCTAGCTAGTTTGTCTTTCTGAGTTTCGTGTGCTCACCAAAATTTCTAGTTAACAGACACTACCTTTCCTCTTTGAGTTTGCGCCTCTTTAGTTTAGATCCAGGTTGCAGTCCTTCTCGGTTTCAGCTCAGCTGCCCTCATTCGGCGGATACAGCTATGTAACCTAATCTAACCTTTGGTGTCTGATTGGCCCATGGACTCTCTCAGCCTGCTAGAGCCACAAAAGAGGTCGCAGAAGAGGTTTTGCTGCTTGATGGGTAGTTCGTAATTCCAAGAAAAGAAAAGACTACCGTAGTCGTACCTTGACGCCAAAACCCCTGTGTGTGAATTAAGGAAGAAGTTTACATCTGGCGCAAGCACCAGGCAAACCTCCACCATCAAACAAGCAAGAAGGTCATTAGTGGGGGTCGGGGGGGTTGTTCTTTCCGTATTCTTGTTCCTACTTGTAACTAGGTTAAGTTACAAAGCTGTACCTGCCGAACGAGCCAGTGCGTCGGCAGGTGCAGCTATGCAGCCTCACCTGCAATGGCACCTACTACAGCTTTCTCCCAGATTAAGTTAGGAACTTCAGATCTGTTTTTCTGGCACCTCACCCTTTTTAAGCTTGTTACGCTTTCAGAGGTAGAAAACATGGATATACAGTGAGGCCGAGTACACATGGTACTAGAAGCACGAAAGATGTGACTAAGTGATACACCCAGTATGTTTTAAGGGCATGTGAGTGCTGAATTTTGCCAAGGCAAACAATTATCAAACATGCAGCATGGAAATTTTTTGTGCACCCACAATACCCTGAATGCACGCCTACAAAAAGCAGTGACGCCTTATTCAGCAGGTACAGGGCAGGCAGAGCGAGGCTTCCTGAAACAATGGTGCCCCAGGTAGGTCCCAAGAGAGAAGCCAGAAGGGAAGGAATAAATTTGTAAGCATTGGCAATGCTGCATTGCTCACTCTATTATTAAATACCGTATCTTGTACTAAAACCTGCGGGGTGCTACATGCAGCTTAACCCTCTCTGTTGGTGGGGAGCCTTTTTGCAAGCAGTACCAAATTAGAAGCCCCAAATCCAGCATAGCGAAGAGGGGGAGCACAATCCACCTGCCAGCGTGAAGTAAAAGAGACAGCCTTTTGCTCATTTCAGCACACTAAGAAGAGCAGGAGGATATGCTGCGCCAGGCAATTGTGCAGAGCAGGAAGGACCTCAAGTGCCCCACAGGCATGTTGCCTCATACCGACCACACAGCAAGCAGACACCAGAGGAGTGCAAAGCAGCAAGGATTGCAGCCCATGCTGCTTAAAAATCTTAAACATGGGTGTTGGCGCCGCGTCGCTCAATGATTGAATATGAATATGAATGAATTTTCCCCTGCAGCGCTGCAAATGCTTACACAGTATGTATCAGCACACACAGAAGCAACCACCACTCAAAACACTACACATCAGTCAGCATATACACAGGCGACCACCAATCAAAAACACTTAGAGCCACCACTAAAAAACATGCCGCTTCAAAGAGGCTCTCCTTAACTTGCGGCCAGCTCAAAATTGCAGCGTGAGTGGGCTTCATGGCGTACCAGATATTTGTGAGGACGTAAACAAAAAGCGCAGTCTTGAAGTCATTATGCCCCGTATGAGCAAAGCCGCCTGCTATGTCATACAGCCAGTACTGCGGCGTGGAGCAAGGGTTGTGTGCGCTCTTAACAGTCCCCAGCATGACCAGGGGGCAGGGATGGCAATGGTGTCTTTCTTGCCACATGCGTGGTCTGCCTAGCTACGTCGCTTGCAGCTGAGGTGCTTGCCTCTCAACCATGTAATGGGCATGAAGGGATGGGGAGGGGACAATGCGTGGGTGCATCTTTGAGGGTATACACAGGAGCAGGGGTTGGTCACGCCCTCCGGGTAGAGCCTCTGGCAGTTCCGTTCATGCCCGTGCTCGCCAGGCTGCACTGGGGTGCGCCCGAGAATCAGCAGACCCTTATGGCACTGTGAGACATTGCAGGTTCTGCTGGAATGCGCAACTCGCTCACCAGACAGGTTTTCCAAAACGTGAATGCCTGTGTTGTGAAAGCCATAAGAAGGCCAAGCGCTTCGCTCCCCCGCGTGTTCAGAAGGCGCAGAGCATACAGCTGAAACGCCACCTCTATTACGTTGCACACTGCTTGCGCTTCGCAGAATCGATCCCCCCTGCGTTTATTGGACGCACCGGCCGGCATGCTGGAGAGTCTGTTACATGATGAGCGCAGCACAATGTGCATGCAAGTCCACAGGCGCAGGCTTCAGCATTAGGCTCAGACAAATATTTAAGAACTGCATGGCCAGAAATGGTGATTGCATGAGCTTACGTGCGATAGCGGGCTTCACTGTATATCAAATCAACGGTTCCATAGTATTGGTAGGGCTTCCAAAAGGACTCCAGAGGTCCGCCTTCTAAGGTGTACGGACGCAACAAGGCATAGCCAGCATCATAGAGAACCTGGCAAGGTTGAAGGCGATGGACAAGCAAGGTTGGGGCAGCTCAGGTCCACTAACATGCACTCGCTTATGCTTTTGCGGCAAGTTGATCAATGAAAGTGACTCAACACTGACTACATCAAGAATGAATGGCATATGCTATTCACATAGTTCACAAACGCGTAAAAACGAAGGCAATTCAATCCTGGTGGTGATATTCAGCCAGAGAGCTGCATTCTTGCTGATCCAACATGCTTTCTCAAGCAGATGATCGCACAGCGTAATTGGGGAAACCAGGGAGTATGAATGTGCAGCAGCAGCAGCAGCAGCAGCAGCAGCAACAGCAGCAGCAGCAGCAGCAGCAGCAGCAGCAGCAGCAGCACAGAGTGATGGCTGCAAACGTGCGAACGTCACTTTGCACACAACTTCCTGGTTGCAAGACCAGATAGTATGAGACATTTACTATTATACTGTCTTCTTTAATCATGCATGCATGGGCACCCAGCAAACCTCAATAAAAAAACTCACTATGAATGCGGAGATAAGAAGCCAAATGCGCACCCATCTTTGAATCGGGAACTTCATATCTAATATCTAATATAATTAATAACCTTCTACTGCACTTGCCAATATTGGCGAGGTTCCCAAAACCCGTCGCGAAATCACTATTATTATTATATGAAGATGGCATTGAATAGTGCACTCCAGCGTGCCTCACAGCTGCCTGCCACAAAGCAAGGCAGCGCTCTAACTTGTTCTCCACCTCCGCGAGCGCCACGATCCCCAAGCCGTCACTTCTTTCAGCATCGAGCAGGTGAACATACATGATAATGTGATGCGCATGGTGTAGGATGCAGTTTCCGGGATGCAATTACTCAGGTTTTGCCCTGCCTTTTGTGTCGTGTGTCGTAGCTGCACTCACTTGGGCTTCAGTGCACCGTAACCTGCCTTGTTAATTGAAGTTAACACACCTCCAACCTGAATTTTACGGATCACAAGTTGGTATGCTTGCCCTGGATGGAGCAGGCCTGCCCCCCCAGCAGCAGAGAAAGACCCTTTGTGCGGCCTCTGAATCTGGAGAAGGGGTTCAGCAAAAGCAAGAGGCAGAGGAAGTCCCGCCTCAACAGCAGGCAATGTGCGTCCATGTGTGCCCAGAATGGGAAGAGCTAGCTATGCAATAGAATCTGCGAGTGTCAGATACTCTTGCCCGGTGTTCCCTTGGTTAAGACAGGAGAGCTAGATGTATCTTCATACCAGAAAGTGTACACATGTGCTCAACTTAAAATTGGCCTGGTTATGGATTATCGTTATGAATTGGTATCATTAATCAGTTGAATGGGGGTTTTCTTTTTGTGGGCAGAGCTCTACAGTGTTGTGTATGAACAGAAGTCAGGAAGTGTAATGAAGCGGAATGCAGGCACTCCTGGGAGTGTTACAGCAAGGCAATGAGCATGGCTGAAGACCTGTGCTTTCCTGTGCTGGCTTGTCGCTGCACTCGCTGCCACCTTTTTAATCCTACATGCTTTTATGTGCCTAGCATTTGCGGTTAACCCCTTAACTTGTAACTTGTGACTTTTATGTGTCTAGCATTTGCACTCCGCAGACATCATTTGTGCAAGATTCAATGGTGTGGAGAGCTCCTGCTTGCTTCGTCTGCATGAGCGCTGCTCATGTGCGTGTCCATCTGCACTCGCACTGCCTCACACAGCATTCACTCTAGACCCTCAAGGAAGGTTTGATACGAGCGCAAATGCCCACGCATGCATGCAACAGTTCGTGAAAATGGAGTGGGTGCGCAAGACAGCTGTGAAGAAGACAACATCATGAGCGCACGCTGCACACACAGTCTTAAGTGGGCCCTGGGACAGGCCTGCTGAGCTGATGCCGGCTGTGCACTGTGTGTTGCCGGAAATAACAAGCTGCCCACGCCGGCATGTCTTGTTTGCACGCTGTGCGCAGGCTCCAGCGGGCCCTGGCTGATCTACAGGAGCACATTGAGACGCCAAAAGGGCAGGAGCATAAGGACGGCCGGAAAGTTGTGCAATGGTGAGAGCGCAGCGACACAAGCCAGGCACAACTTTCTGGCAGTTGTACTAAGGGGGTTGCATCTTCTAAGGAAGGGAGCAGCTGGCCATGCTGGGCACTGTGTCCATGCCCTCCATGCTCTTCACAAAAGGGAAGGACGACAGGCTTTCGCGTCAGAAGATGTTCAAAGGCACGGGATGGGGAAACAGCACCATGCCATCCATGCCCGTTATGCACCCGCCTCAGAGCAGCTGAGGGTGGGACCCTGAGGGATGTGCGCGCAATCTCATACACACGCACACACGCACCGCAAGCCAGCTGCTAGCGCTCAGGCCAGGGCACGTTTGCATGCAATGCAGGTTTGCAGAGAAACTGAAGGGCCCAAGGGACTTGGAGCTGGAACGGGTGGTTAAGTCGGTCATGGCTGGAGGGAGCGGTGGGTGCATCTTGTGCTGCAGCTCGGCAAGCGTGCTGCTGGCCTGTAAGATTCTGAGGCAGGCCGTATACTGTGACCAGTGGATCACTGACCACCATGCCCACAATTCCATTTCGTGTCTAGGGCTCTGCGGCTGTTGATCTGCCCCTTTTCTGCCGCCCTGCCTGCTGCTGCGCCCCTGGGTGCTGGTGACATGTTCTGCGTTTGCATGATACCACTGTGAACGTCAACCTGACACGATGCCGCTGCCTTGGGCCGCTCCACGCCCTCTACCGCTGTCTTGCGTGGAAGGCATGGGTGTGCCTTCATTCACAATTCATGTTCAAGCATTGCCATTTAAGGGATTTCTGCAGAGTAACTCAGGAGAGCAGTGCCCCCCAAAAGCTGCTCTTTTATGCATCGGATAAGTCAAATGATGGGCAAGGAGATGCGCTTCCGAGGCACTTGCTCTGTGCTGATGCCCTGTGGGAGATTTTTGAGAGCCTTATTCCGCCTTTACCTGCGAAGCCAATTTGTGTGCACATGCGCACACACAAACACGTGAGCAGTTGTGCACGTTCCAAACTTGCCCTTGCAGCTGACAACCTGCTACGGGTGTTAGTGACCATGGAGCATACAGAAGAGAGGAAGAAAGGAATCTTGGGCCCAGAGCCAGCAGGTCCTGCTGAAGTGCTGAAGGAGGACCCTGAGCGCAAAAAGAGGTGGGTGGGCATACATGTCCGCAAGCTTGCCTATTTGTTACGTGCGCAAGCCGGGAGATGGCACAGGCTTTTTCCCCTCATGCTCTCTAATTGCTCGCTGGCAGCCCAAGGTGGCATAGGCTTTCACCACATGCTTTCTTATTGCTCGCTGGCCGCCCGAGGTGGCATAGGCTTTTTCACAACATGCTCTCTAATTGCTCGCTGGCCGCTCGAGGTGGCAGAGGCTTGCACCACATGCTCTTTTATTCCTCGCTGGCTGCCCGAGGTGGCACAGGCTTTTCAAGCACATGCCCTCTTATTCCTTGCTGGCTGCCTGGCTTGGCAGTGCAGTGCTCAGCAAGCATTGCATGGTGTGCCTGACTTTGCAGCGTCATTTGTGTGTTCTTGCAGTGTATATGTATGTTTGATAAACATGAGTTGGTACAGGCATCAGATTGCTGTGCTCTATCCGTTTCCCTGTCTCTGTCTCTCTCTCTCTCTCTCTCACACACACACACTTCCCCAAAATGTAAAATTATGTTCATTGAGATGTGTTTTTATAAAAATACCATGTAAAAAAACGCATTATCTGTATAGATGTGTGAACATGTGTATGCATGCGTATGCACAAATGTGTGCATACACCTGTGTGTTTCCATGAGTCAGAATGCATGAAGGACACCAGGGCTGGTCTGCCTTCTTACAGCACAAGCTTTTGTGGGCCCCTGGTGCTCAGGGAAGCCCAACTCGTTGACCTCTTCTCCAAGCTGGACACCAGAAAGACGGGCTACCTGACCCTGACAGCCTTCTTCAATGGGCTGGAGCTGCTTCGAGAGTACATGAGTGATGAGGAGCTTGAATTGGTGTGTCTTGCCCTTGTTGGCCCAGCAGCTGCTGCATTGTTGCATCTTGCAAGTGTGCGGTATGCTCCCACTTAGGCCTCATTTCCATCCTCAGGTTCCATGTGCCTGCGCTGCCTGCATTAATTGTGTAATCAGTGTGGGGTTCAGTCCTGGCAGCTGCACACAAGGTGAACAGAGTATATTTACAATTGTCTTGTGCATACATCTGGGTAGCTGCATGAGAGCACAGACGTAGGCCATAAATTGGCTTTACAAAGAAAGGAAAAAGGGCCAGCCAGGACAGGCTTGAAGTCGAGCGGCTTCAATGCGCAGCACATGGCAATGCCTCCCATGTGCCACACCGACACATGCCACACTCACATGGCAATACCTAACATACACCACACCGATGTGCCCAGGCCAGGCCTGCTCAACATGCAAGGGTGCACAGTGTTTCCATGCTTGTACAGGGTAGTGTAAGGAATACTTGCTGTGCCGGTGTGCTCAGGTGGCCATGCTAGCTAGCAACTGCAGGTGTGGCTGCAACCCTGCGTGGACAGCAGCTTGGCACCTGCTTTATGTCGGCTGCCTGCTGACCTGTTGAGGTGGTGAAGCACACCAGAGGCTGCCATGGGAGTGACAGCGGGGAATGACAGCCAGGCTGCCTGCTCTTGCAGGGCTAAACCTGTTTGTGGTGCGATGCTTGGTGCTGCAGGTGGGGAGCTCGATGGACGGCCAGGGCCGAGTGGGCCTGGAGCAATTCTTGTGAGTGGGGGACGAGTGTCTGGGCAGCCTAGGCAGTGTGCTGCTGTGTGTGCGTGTGTATGTGCAGACATGTGAGTCAGGTAGGGAGATCAAGCATAGGGATAGATTTGCTTGGGCACTTGGGCACTGCTGGGCTTTTGCGGGGCCAACAGGTGAGGGACGAGGTGGAGTTTGCCGGCCATATGCTTGTGCGCTCCCCACAGAGCAACAATTGTTGGCACTCTTCCATGCTACAGCCTAGCACAGGTTCAAGAAAAGTCCCTGTGTGCCTGCCTCTGTCCCATCGTGTGAAAAACTTCAAGTGGCAGTGCTTTAAAACGTGCGACTTTTACTTTTCCAAAGCATGTGCAGGGTGCCACTCATGCTTGTGCATCAGCTCAAGGCGTGCAGCAAGCTTTGCAGCATCACCTTGCTTGTTCTATTTATCCTTGCTGCTTGCAGGGCAGTGGTTGCCTCGGCTGATGAAAACCATGCAAGCAAAGATGCGGCTTTCTTGCATCACCTTACTCACAAAAATCCGTCAGATTCAATCGTCGACAAGTTTATTTGAGGTTGAAACGTATTCTCACTATTTTTGTATCTGTAGAGAGCCAGCCTGTCTCTGCGATTGGCCAACTGGACTCATATGTATTCTCCCTGTATTTTGTCTGTACTTGCCTGGCTCTGCAGCTGACTTTTGAATATGGCACATACATCAGGATGGAGTGTGTCCAAGTCCACTCTATCCAGTACATAGCTGTGACTTTCAGCACCATAGGTGACAAGCATCAGGTACTCATGAAATCCAGAGCATAAGCACAGGGCTCACACTGGTGTAGTTGCAAGTGAGTCCTATGCTGTAGCAAAACACGCTGCGCTCCATATACATGCACCGGCATGATGAAGCACCACCCTCACCATAAGTGTAACACCCTTAGTCGTGTAAAGAATGGCATACTCAACACCTTTTTCCTTTACAGCATGATCTTTATGTGCAGCCTAGCAGTCGCGCATGTTGGTTGATGGCTTAATGTAACACCAGTAACACCAGTAAAGGATGGGATAGCATGACATACCTCTAGCGCCTTCGTGTGATGTAACCCGTGGGACAGAAAGTGCTGAGGGACCTGGCTCCGCTCACGCTAAAGCCTGTCAGCGTCACCGCTAGGATCCGCCTCTATTATTTAGTATAATAAAGAAGTCCCTAGCCTGCACACTGCCCAGGGGAAATCCCCCTCTCAGCCCAACCACCTAAGTAGGGATCGGGCCAACCACGCCTTCCATGGCATGCAGCCCCATGTCCAGGGCAGTACCACCCCTGCAGACCTTCAAGAGGAGGACAGCAGGTCCCTTAAGGTAAGGTTTCAAGGCTGTATCCGCCGAACGAGGGCAGCTTAGCCGGTTGGCCTCCAGCAAGGTTCGAACCCCGAACCCACAGGTTTCGAGGGTGGATAATCGACTTCTCATCTCAGGTGCCCCGCCGCCTGCTCGACTATCCGCAGGTCCCTTAAGATGTGATCCGACAGGTTTACAATGAAGATTTAGCCAGAGCGGGGCTGTGTGATGGAGTGCAAAAGTTGCAAGCCAGCCCCGTGAACCCCAGGACGATGCAGCATCACAGCTGCATGCAACAAGCACTGGTAGCAGAAGGGGTTTGCACACCCCCCAAGGAGCATGCCATGGAAGAGGAGAAGAACGAGGTGACTCACCTCCTCGGAGGAGGAACCTTGAGGTAGACTGTGTTGGGAGGCCAGTGTCCAAGAAGCAGCATATCAAGTCCTGTCAGTGTTGGGCAGCAATCAGCACTTGAGAGTGGAAAGGTAGGGAGTGCCATGGAACACAAGCATGTTCTTCATATCACGATGTACCTGATCTGAAAGGCCAACCTGTCAACATTATGTTTTTTCAGGCAGCATTTCAAGGAGATATACAGAGCTGTCATTGGTGATAGGGTTCCCAATGAGGGGCCCAGGGGTACTAAGGCATATCCGTACATGTGCCCACGGGTACTAAAGCACACGAGTAGGAGTGTAACCCTAGTGCCAGATATAGCGCTATATTTGCTTTCTAGAAGCCCCGAGCCCCAGCAGAATAAATATTTTGCTTTCAATTTGGGTCACAAAATACGGTATACGGGCATTAAACAGGTTGCTGAACCTCCCTTCCAATTCTGATGCCGAAATTCAAAGGGCATGTTGGTGTTTTGGCAGATATAGCAGGAATACAGCAAATTATAGCGCTATATCACTATATATCGCTATATAGCGCTATTTGTCGATCCCTACACATAAGTCGTTGAATAGGTGGTTGAGTAGGTGACGCCTGAATTACGATAAGGGTGACATGATGGCAATCCTTTTTTCCATTACACTGAATCCGATCCACAAGCCTTGGATGAAGAAAGTGAGACTGCCAAAGAAAAGAAAACAAAAAAACTACACAGGCAGTGAGACACACCCTACATCAATCAAGGAGAAGGGGCCTAAGCACCATGTGACCCCTTCACCAGTGAAACAAGAGTTTACAAGTTAGGATTAAACGCCAGCCTGGTTGTTAGGCTCATTGGTTTGTTGTTGGTCTTTGCCAGCCCAAAAAAAGTTCATGATGGTTGAGGGCAAGGACACAATGCGTCAGGGCAAAATCCAACAAATGAGTAGACAAGGTAAAGCATAGCGCTTCCTACTTGAAATCAAGCCTGGCATTGAAGCAGCTGTTGAGTACCGGAGGTCCTCAATCATACCACAACTCTTCAATGCTTAATTTACAGATCTACAGGTATAGGTCAGACACGCTCAGGTCGCGAACAAACAGTCACTTCTCAGGAGCCTGCATCTTGTGTTGCATCTCCACCTCTCACTCACACATGCACCCCATCTGTCCTCTTAACTGTCGACACCATCAAACAACTGGCCCATTTGGAGCGCTGGAGCGTCTTTCCGCGCAATCACCTGCGTTAACCAAGTTACTTAAGATTATGGATTACAAATAGAAGTTGACTGAGAAAGTAGGCTTCCCAAGACAGATCAGTCATACTTATTGAATAGATCAAGGAGGTGCATGCCAAGACCAGCCTACCTCGACAATCTTGTTAGAGGCCCCTGGCTCATAAAGGGCAGCTAAACAAATTTCTGCAACCTGCATGTCGGCATATTTTAACAGAATAACCATGTCATCCATCGGATTCCATGCATTAATACCAAAAGTGGAAGATTCATGTGTAGACCAACTTTAGGGTCCCTCAATAGCCTGGGATAACCAGGTTCAAGCATTGCTGCTAATGACTTTCCCTGCAACATACTATTGTCTTGAGTAGCCACTCAAATTGATCCCAAAGGATGACCTAGCCAATTCCATGCCAAGTCATCTCACCATAGATCAGTATAAGAATTAATCTGTACACTCTGTTAGATGGTCCTTGATGCACAGGCCGTGCAGCTCAGCCCCTCAGGGCATCTGGTTAGCCGCCCATAAGTTGTTAACCATAGTGAATAGTTGAAAATTCAATGAAATTAACTGAAAAAATGCAGGCACAATCCTGGTCCGCATAAGCATAAAACGTGCATCCCCACATGCATATTCGCCTGTGCCCAAGCACACACCTGGCGACGAAGAATAGAGCCAGCTTGCTTCAGGGGCGGAACTCCGTATGTACCTTGGGGCTTCATCACTACCTGCCCTGCGCTTTCTCCATCCTGGAGCTTGCTCTTTAGCCCACCTGTAAACCATGAACACAGGCCAGGCTTTCCTATCATTCCCCATCCCCTCCTCCAAACCAAACTTCTGTCCCCACCCAGTGCTAAGAACGGGACAAAGGGATGCACATTTTTGCGAGTGTGAGCAAGCTATTTTACACCTGAGGCCGAGCACGACCTGCTTTCGAGGCCCCATGTAAGATAACATGACCTGTGATGCCAATGATGGATCCTATGAACGCAGGCCCACCTTACGCAAGCCTACACAATTGCTAGTTTTTACATCAAGTTGTTCATCTAAGCACAATGTACTTGCGCCATGGCATGCACACCCGCACACTTATTCCCACCATCCTCCTTATATATACATCCTATGCAAGCGTGAAATGCTTCTGCACAGGCGGACATGCACACAAGAACAACTAGAAAAAATATGCACCTGCACTGGCCCTCAAACGTCTATGCATGCACGTAATTGAGAGCTAATTGCTGCTCCACACAGCCGGAGAAATTAATCACCAAGCATGACTGTTGTGCACAAATGTGCAGCCCGCCTATAAGGATGAGCACCCATGATCACAGCCAAGTACGTGTACCCACCAGGTCTGATGATTGTGTAATCCACCAGGTCTGATGATTGTGTACCCACCAGGTCTGATGATTGTGTAATCCACCAGGTCTGATGATTGTGTAATCCACCAGGTCTGATGATTGTGTACCCACCAGGTCTGATGATTGTGTAATCCACGCCAGACCTCTCAATTTCTCTCTCTGCTTGCCGCTTCCTGGAAAATTCAAGCGAAGAGGCCATTTGCATTGTCCCAGCATGACCACTTGACAGGTCACAGCTTCAATCTTTTGCTTGCACTCCAAGCTGGTAGGCAACAGCTTCAGTCTTTTGCTTGCACTCCAAGCTGGCAGGCGACAGCTTCAGTTGTTAGCTTGTGCTCCTGGAACCGGAATCTTGAGAGAGAGAGGTTTATGGGCAGGTTGGCTGGCACCAATCTGCTAAGATGATGCAAAGCTGGTGAGGCCGTACAAGGCCGCACAAGGAGGCAAGCAAAGAGTTGCCGCAGAGAAGTGCCCAGACACGCACAGGGGAAGGGATATAGCCTGTATCATGTAGGGCACTACGTCAGTAAACGTACCAGAAGAGAACACCCCAGAATAAGTTAAGGAAGTTCACCTGCATGGACGCCATGGACAAATGACAGCAGTGCAAACCGACATAATTCTATTTTGCAGGAAAGTGAGCAGCGCAAATGCTGACCACATGCAGGATTTTTCACAGCGCACTAACATGCAGCCTATTATTCAGCAATGCTGTTGGATTGATGCGCTCCTGCTTTGCTCTGAGACGTTAGCCTGCACTAAGCGTGCATGGACACAGGCCTTGAGCCTGATAACTAGGCTTATTCCCAGCGCCCGCAACCCTGGAAGATCTTGCTCTATTTTGTGGATTCTTGCACTGTGCAATTGTAGCCAAACGCATTGAGGTCACAAGGAAGCCTGGCCCTGGCTCACAGCACGATCACCAATCATGGCTGGAGGCACGGCAACGAGCCATAGAAAAGCTAAATACAAAGAGTTCTGGGAACTGAGCACGGGCGAGCATGCATGCTGCTCATGCGCCTCCTTTCCTACCAGATCATCTGCGCCGATGGAGCTCACAAGGACAAATTTCTGCAGGGCTCTCTGCCGAGCGAGGGCAAGCAGGTTGAGCGTGCCTTGGAAATCTACCTGTGCGGTGGGAGGATATGATCCAAAAAGGCAAGACATCCTCCTTCAGCTGTCAAACAAGCAGCTGTCAGGTCCGCAAAACCCATTGCAAGACACGGAGGAAGGAGCACCACAGCTCAAAAAGGCAGAGGCTGTGTTCCCTCCAGTCACATGCGCATGTCCGTGCCATGAGTCAAGCAACCACCCCTGCCCTGAAGACCACCAAACTTTTGTCTAAAGCAACGACCTGCCAATCCCTGCTAAGACCTCGAGGAACAGTTAAAGAGCACCAAGGTAGCCCCCGCCAAACCTACGACTCACATTGAAAGGTCCAAGGGGGTCCCTGGCATCGCTTGCCCCGGTTGTGCAAATCAATACGTTCGCATCCCCTGCAGCCGCAGTGCACAGTTGAGGTGAGGGTGCAGCAAAGCAGTCAGCAGCAGCCAATCTCCCCTCCCTGCATGCACAACTCAGCCACTGCCCACAGCCAGCCAAAAACCACTCGCTCACCCACTGCTTTTGCGAGAGAGGAATAAGAGCACACGTCTCCTTTGACAACCTCAACAAGCTCTGGGTTGTAGCTGGGCAGGCTCCTGATCACTGCTGGGTCTCGCGCCAGTGCACGCACTGGCACTTTATTGGCTACGCACAGTTCCAACACTTGCCTGTCGTGAAAGGACAGCACGGGTGAGTGCTGGGTACTGAACAGGGTAAAATGAAGTGACCAACTGAACTTGCTAGGTGCTACACATATGCACAATCATGCACTGGAGCAACTGGACCCCCTCGCCTGCCTACGACCTAGTACGATGTGTCAATGCACTCAAGCACACTTGCATGTGCACTAATAGTTTGCACGCTCGCATGTGCGTGCCCATGTCGATGTTACGAGCATGTGTTCGTGTTAGCGTGCATGTGCAAACTTAAGCGGGCGCTAACTGTGATTGTTGGGGTGGGTTTGGGTGTGCATGTGCGCACGTGCATACGTGCATGCATGCTTGTGTGCATGCTTGCGTGCGTGCGTACGTGTGCGCGTGTTGCATGTGCATGCGAGCGTGTGAGTGTGTGCGTTTGTGTGTGTGCTAGTGTGCTTGTGTGCGTGGGGTGTGTGTGTGTGTGTGTGTGTGTGTGTGTGTGTGTGTGTGTGTGTGTGTGTG
>LFCJ01001945.1_pt1 | contig 14760 bp, 16 predicted proteins | sample 643141 | NCBI WGS metagenome assembly LFCJ01 (sample SAMN03766243, study PRJNA286221) | soda lake metagenome | biome: soda lake; feature: Kulunda steppe; material: water; isolation source: sample B1-Br-g2 brine of Lake Bitter-1 | place: Russia: Kulunda steppe | collected 2010-07 | reverse complement strand
GGAGATGCGTGGCTCCTCGAGGCCGACCCCGATCCCGCCGTAAAGGCGCTGGCGTGCGAGCGAGAGGTTCTGGAAACCGACGTGAAGACGCGCACCCGCGCTGACTGTAACCGTCGCCATATGCGTAGCTGCCGGTAGGGAACCCCACGTCAAGGGGGTTTCGACGTTGGCAATCACTGGCGGAAGTGGGAGGAGATCGGCCCCTGGATTTAGGAGCCTATCCGTGGTTGGCTATGATAGCACATGGTGGGAAACGGAACCCGTATTCCAGTGACAGTTGTCAGCGGCTATCTCGGTGCAGGCAAAACGACGCTCATCAATCATCTCCTGTCGAACCCGGAGGGCAGACAGATCGCCGTCATCGTCAACGATATGGGCGAAATCAACATCGATGCGGACCGGATCGCCAGGGAGAGCGACGAGGAAGGGATCATCGATCTCTCCAACGGCTGTATCTGCTGTCGGCTGCAGGGTGATCTCCTCTCGGAGGCAAAACGCCTTGCCGACGAGCGGGAGTTCGACTACCTGCTGGTCGAGTCCTCGGGGATCAGCGAACCGATTCCCGTCGCACAGGTGTTCACGGAGGGGACCGAAAAAAGCGAGATCGATCCGACAGAGCTGTTCCGACTCGATACCATGGTGACGGTGCTGGATACGTACGGCTTCTGGAAGGAGTTCGACGCCGGCGAAACCCTTCCGGAGGGCGCCCAGCCCGACGAGGAACGTCCGCTCAGTGAGGTGCTCGTCGAGAGTGTCGAGTTTTGTGACGTCCTGTTGCTGAACAAAGTCGACATGGTTCCCGACGACGTCGTCGAAGAAATCGAGACTGTCGTCGATCGGCTCCAGCCACGAGCCGAGCGCGTCCGGACCACGTACAGCGAGGTCGATCCCGAACTGATCCTCGACACCGGCCGTTTCGATTTCGAGGAGGTACGCCGATCGCAAGGGTGGAAACAGCATCTGCGTGGCGAGCACGAACACGACCACGGGGGCGAAACCGACCACGACGACTCGATCGAGAGCCACCAGCACGAGCAGAGTGCCGCCGAGTTACACGGCGTCTCATCGTTTGTGTTCCGATCGGCAGATCCCTTCAACCCACACCAACTCGCAGCGTGGCTCGACACTTGGGAGGGGTCGATCATCCGGGCCAAAGGCGTCTGTCACGTCGCCGGCCGCGACGAAGTCATCGGCCTCAGTCAGGCCGGCCCGTCGGTCCAGGCGGGACCGATCGGTGAGTGGGGCCCTGATGAGGACAGACGGACCCAGCTGGTGTTCATCGGCCGGGACATTGACAAAGACCGCATTCGATCGGAACTCGACGACTGTCTGGTCGAGGACGAGTACGAGCCCGCCGATCGAGAGGCTGACCCGTTCCCGATGTAACAGAGCCGGTGCGATCAGCCACGGTCGATCGTCGCCGTCCGGGGCGGTCTATAATACACGCAGGCAGAGTACACCGGGCCACCGCGCCTGCGGTCGTTTACGGCTCGATTTCGGCTCGGAGATCGTCCCACGATTCGTGAAAGCCGTGGTTCGACTGGGTGGTCGTCTCGGAGCGTGCCGACTGGTAGACGTCATCGTACTCCAAGAGCTGGCCCCAGCCGTCGTGAAAGGCGTAGCTGCAGTACTGGCACATACACGCGGCTATGCCAGCCGGTAGTATATACGTCCCGATCATTGAATGCCGGTCAATGGGCCAAAACACATATAACGGATCACTTGGACCCAGTCGTATGGATCGAACTGGCGGCTATATTCGAGGGCCGGACGACACCGTCGAACGCGGCTGTGACCACTGTGTGTGGCACGCGGTCGAGGGCTCGTACCCGGCGCTAATCAAGCGGTATCAGGACCACCTGCGGAACGAACATCCCAGAGTCTGGTTGCGAGCTTAGCCCGGCCCACGTCGATCGGGCGCACTCTTAAAAAAGACAGTGTTCGATCGACGGCACTAACGGCCAGCAGTCCGTCTCAGGGTTCGAGCAGCACCTTCGTGACGCCTTCCTCGCGGTTGTCGAACTTCTCGTACATCTCGGGCGCTTCCTCAAGCCCGACGCGGTGAGAGACGACCCAGCTCGGATCGGCGCGTCCCTCGATGATCATGTCGCGGAGTTCGCGGTTGTACTGCTTGACGTTACACTGCCCGGTGCCGAGCTTCTGGCCCTTCTCGAAGAGCTTGCCGAAGTCGATCCCCAGCCGGCCCTGCGCGGCCATCTCGTCCGGCGCGCCGGGGTCTTCAGGGACGTACAGGCCTGGGATACCCAGTTGGCCGGTCGGACGGACGACTTGAATGAGGTTGTTGATGACGACCGCTGGGTTCTCCTTTGCTGGATCGTACGCGTAGTCGTCGGTGTCCTCGTCGACGTCTTTGGGGTCGGTTGCCTGGTAGCCGACCGCATCGACTCCTTTGTCGACTTCGCCGCCGTGCTCGTCGATGATCTGCTCGACCGGATCGCCTTCGCGGAAGTCGATTGCGTGTGCGTCACAGTGGTCCTCTGCCATTTCGAGACGCTCGGGGACCTGGTCGACGATGTAGATCTCTGAGGCACCCTGGATCTTCGCGCTGTAGGCTGCCATCAGCCCGACGGGACCGGCACCAAAGACGACGATCGACTCGCCCGGCTGGAGGTTCGCCAGCCGCGTCCCGTGCCATCCGGTTGGGAAAATGTCGGCGAGCAACGAGAAGGCATCCTCATGTTCGTCGCCTTCGGGGAGTTTGAGCGCGTTGAAATCGGCGTACGGTACTCGGAGTTTCTCGGCCTGGCCGCCTTTGTACGGCCCCATGGCGACGTAGCCATAGGCCCCCCCGGCGAAGCCGGGATTGACATTGGTACAGAAGCCCGTATAGCCGTTCTCGCAGTTCTGACAGAACCCACAGGCGACGTTAAACGGCATGACGACCCGATCGCCCTCCTCGAGCGTCGTCACGGCGTCGCCGACCTCGCTGACGATCCCCATGTTCTCGTGTCCGAAGACGATGCCCGGCTCCGCGCTGGTCCGGCCCTCGTACATGTGGAGATCCGACCCACAGATACAGCTGGTCGTGATATCTACCATCACGTCGTTCGGATGCTGGAGCTCCGGTTCGTCTACTTCTTCGACTGCGACGTCGTGTGGCCCCTTGTATACGACTGCGTTCATTGACATTGGTATGACACCATCTGTTTCCACCACAATCGATAATTTAAAACTATTTGTGAATTTTATAGTCGGCATTGTTAAGAAATAGTAGCGTAACTACTACTCTCTCGGGCAATTATACGAAACGTGGCGACCAGACAAGAAGTATAAGAAATAGTGAATAATTTTGTACCCTGTTAGTTAGTTGGTTAATTAACGACGATCGCGACACCACTGCTCGAAGCCGTCGGTTGGATTATTTATCCCGTCTGTGCATATCGACACACATGAGCGCCATCGACTCGATCAGCGGCGTCGTTCTCGCCGGAGGGTACTCGACTCGGTTCGGCGAGGCTGACAAAGCGGTCGCCGAACTCGCCGGGAAACCGATGATCGGCCACGTCGTCGATCGACTCGCCACACTAACCGACGACGTGGTCGTCAACTGTCGCGAGGAGCAAGTCGACCGGATCCGGGAGGCGTTGGCCGGCTGTGATCCCGACATTCAGTTCGCGACCGATCCCGTCCCAGATCTGGGACCGCTCGCCGGGATTCGACGCGGACTCGAAGCCGTCGATCGCGAATACGCGGCGGTCGTCGCCTGTGACATGCCGTTCGTCGATCCCGACCTGCTCGCGTATCTAGCCGATCGGGCACGCGGCCACGACGGGGCAGTCGTCCAACTCGAGGAAGGCTGGTACCAGACGACCCAGGCGGTGTATCGGGCCGACGCGATGGCCGACGCTTGCGGAGCCGCACTCGACTCCGATGACAACCGCGTCGTTGCCGCGCTCGATCGGATCGACGTTGTCACCGTTGCAGAGAGCGAGCTAGAGTCGGTCGACGTAGCGACCTTCGAAAGTATCGACACCCAGGAGGCGCTTGCAGCGGCCGAAGCGGCGTTCGAAGAGTAGATTCGGAGACGATTTGCTATTCAATGCATTTGCGAATGTAACTGCTGGACAGCCCACTGCGTGGCCCTTGACCCCGAAGCAGTCTCTGTTTTCGACAGGTGAGCGTCAGATCGAATTCCGTCGCGCTCCACCCCTCGCCTACACTGATCGCTGAGAGAAACAGCGATACTGAAACCCGTCAGTTCTGCTTCGCTCCAGGGTTCGTCACCGCACCGTTGGCCGCCGAGTCAAATGTCTCCCCGTATTTCGCCAGCACGCCAGTGGTGTACTGTGGGTCGGGTTTGTCCCGATCGGCGAGGCGCTGCGCGATCTCGTCGTCGGACAGATCGACCGACAGCTCGCGATCGGCAATGTCGATCGTCACCGTGTCGCCGTCTTCAAGGGCCCCGATCGGGCCATCGACGGCGGCCTCAGGGGCGACGTGACCGATCGAGAGGCCCCGCGTGGCACCCGAGAAGCGGCCGTCGGTGATCAGGGCGACGTCCTCGGAGTGGCCCTGTCCGGCGACCGCCGACGTGACGCCGAGCATCTCTCGCATCCCTGGCCCACCTTGAGGGCCTTCGTTACGGATGACGATCACGTCACCGCTGTCGACGTGGCCTTCCTGGACGTACTCCATCGCGTTCTCCTCGTGCTCGAAGACGCGAACGGGGCCTTCGTGGTGGAGGTCGTCCTCGCCAGTCACTTTGAGCACGGCACCGTCTGGCGCGAGATTGCCCGTCAGGATGCGGATCGCACCCTGCTCGTTTTTCGGCTCCTCGACGGTGTAGAGGTAGTCTTCGTCGAGGTCTTCGATCGCCGGCGGATCGATCCGATCGAGATCCTCACCGATCGTGTTCCCTGTGACCGTCAGTGCATCGTCGTGGAGCAGTCCGGCGTCCGAGAGCGCCTTGAGGATAACCGGCACACCGCCAACCTCGTGGAGGTCGTTCATCACACGCTGGCCACCGGGCTGGAGGTCGGCGATCTTCGGCGTCTTCTGGCTGATTTCATCGAACTCCTCGATGTCGAGGTCGATCCCCGCTTCCGCGGCCAGCGCAAGCAGGTGGAGGACGGCGTTGGTCGAGCCCCCGATCGCGACCTGCAAGGCGATCGCGTTCTCGAAGGACTCCTTGCTGAGGAAATCGGACGGTTTGTGGCGCTCCTCGACGGCCTCGACGACGAGCTCACCGGCTTCGCGGGCTGCCTCGTAGCGGGTGTCGTCCTCGGCCGGTGGGCTGGCACTGCCAAGCGGCGCGAAGCCGAGCGCTTCGGACATCGAGGCCATCGTATTGGCGGTAAACATCCCACCACAAGAGCCTGCACCTGGACAGGCGTTGTGTTCCATCTCGTCGAGTTCTTCTTCGGACATCTCGCCGTCGGCGACGGCTCCGACACCCTCGAAGACGTTCTGGATCGTGACCTCGCGCCCGTCGTGTTCGCCGGGCATAATCGACCCACCGTAGAGAAAGACGCTCGGCAGATCCGTCCGGATCGAGGCCATCATCATCCCTGGCATGTTCTTGTCGCAGCCGCCGATCGTCACGAGGCCGTCCATCCGCTCGCCGAAGGCGACCAGTTCGACGGAGTCGGCGATGACCTCCCGCGAGATCAGCGAGGCTTTCATTCCTTCAGTGCCCATCGAGATCGCATCCGAGATGGTGATCGTCCCGAACTCGATCGGCATCCCGCCGGTTTCGTCGATCGCGTCGTAGGCGGACTGGGCCACGTCGTCCAGGTGGACGTTACAGGGCGTGATGTCGGCGGCCGGGTTCGCGACGCCGATCATCGGCGAGGAGAGATCGTCGTCGTCGTACCCCATCGCACGGAACATCGCACGGTGAGGGGCCCGTTCGGTCCCCTCCGTGACCTCTTTGCTCGGCAGATCATCGGGTTTGCCCTCCGCGGGCGATCGCTTGTCGGGCTGCTGGCTCATATCCAGAAGGTGGCAACCTCCGCGCTTAAAGGCCCCGGATACGCCCGCTCACAGGTGGTCCTGAACTGTTATGAGTGGGCGAACACGATCGGTACGACTCTCCTCGACTGCAGACGTCAGCGTTTGTGCCAGCGGACTGTGCGATCGCTCCGGCTCGACCGCATGTTGCGTTCAAATCAAAAAAGTCACCGTCACCGAGAGCTTTCGCTGTCTTGCAGGGCTCTTTCAATGGTAGGTGACAGAGTACCACGCGATCTATCGAATGTACAAGTACTGTCTCGACTGCGACTGGAACGTGAGTATAGCAGACGGCTGTACTGAGCGTGAACTCTCGCAACAGGCGATCGAACACTTCGTCGAGACAGGCCACACGGTCGATTCGTTGCGGCTTCCGCCGCCACTCATCCCCGAAAATTGAATCGCAGGTCGCGTCGGTTAGTCGGCTCTCCGTCCGAGCCGCAGTGCGGAACTGCAGCGATCAGAACGGCGGCGAGGTCGAGATTTCGGTGTCGTACTCGCCGATCGGTCGGACGCCGATTCCGTGGAAGTCCGGCGTCGGAACGTCGTCGTCTTCGATGTCCTCCTCGCTGTAGTCGTCGATCGGATCGGGTTCGATCACGGTTTCGATCTCGCGGCTCTCGGTGTCGAGAACCGAGACGCCCGGCGTGACGCCGGTTGCAGCGTGTGGGTCGCCCGACAGTGGCGCGGGGCCACGAAGGGTAGCGAACATGTACTCGCCGTCGGGCGAGGCCCAGAGAATGTCCGGGGCGTCACGCTCGTTGACGTCGTCGGACTGGGCCGGACCGTAGGCGTCGATTTCTTCGATGACCTCGTCGGTCTCGGGATCGAGGACGACGCCGTCGTTGGTCTCGCGGTTCAGGATCCACAGCTCTTCGCCGTCGGGCGTAAACCAGAAGCCGTGTGCGTCGATGCCTTCCGTGCTCTCGCCGTCGACGACGAGTTCGCCCTCGTCGGTGTCGTAGACGTAGTATTCGCCGACGCCCTCCTCGCCTTCGATCGGCTCGCCGTCCTCGTCGGTTGGCGTCGGAAGCCCGCCGGTGAGGTAGAACTTCTCTTCGGTTGGGTGTGGCATCGTCCCACAGTTGGCCTGAATTTCGTCACCGGAGTAGGCCCGGTCGACCGAGAAGTCGTCGTGGTCAACGATGACGACGGCACCGTCACCGTAGCCTGGGCCGAGGGTGTGGATCGATCGGCCATCGTGTGTGAACTGGTGGCAGATCGGTGCGCCGGAGTCGATCCCGGCCTCAGTAATCGTGTCGTCTTCACGAACGTTGATTTCGTCGACGACCTCGAACTCCTCTGCGTCGAGGTCGGCTTCGACACGGACGATCGCCTCCTCGCCGATCGCGTCGACGTGGATGTAGTCGTCATCGGGCGAGAACGCTGCCATGTGCGAGCCGGCACCGGTGTCGATATCGGCGACCAGTTCGTGATCGTCGGTTCGGAACACGAGCGTTCGCGCACCGGCCGTACAGGCGATGGCAGCGTACTCGTAGTCCGAACTGTAGTCGATCATGTGCGGGACGATTCCTTCATCCGGAAGCGCGTCGCCGTCAGGCGTTTCCAGCCCGTTGAGATCGATTTCGTTGGTGTGCTCGAACCCGTCGCCATCCGGCTCGTAGAGGTAAATGGTGTCTGTCCCCTGGTCGAGCGCCCACAGCTCGTACTCGTCGACAGCGTCCTCTTCTGTGTCTTCGTCTCCGTTCTCCGCTTCTGTGTCGTCGTCTCCCCCGAGACAACCGGCAAGCGCAAGCGTACCGGTTGCTGCGGACCCCATTAAAAAGGTTCGTCGTGTCTGATCGGACTGCATATCTCTATACTCCGGACTGCCCACTCAAAAGTTTGCGGGTTTCAGTCCTTCTCTGTACAGAATTCGCGGTTTGAGCCCTAGAAAGAGGAAAGATTTGCCCTGGTTCTGGCGGCGATCGGCACTGGCCGTTTGAATCTGTCCGTTCACCGGCACCGACGACGGTATTTCGGGCATTTAACGAGAAAATATTGCCGGTATCTATGTTCCGACGATCGCCGGTTCCCGACCGCTCCGGCGAGAGGAGAGACAACTCGTAGGGCGGAGTAGTTCACCCGCGCCGTTCGAGAATCCGATCGATAATAAGCCGGGTTGAGAGCAGTTGGTCGTCGGTTTCCGGTTCGCGAGCGCTCGCTCTCTCGACGGTGCAGTCGATGCCACGACGATCGAGTTCGGCCGCAATCGCCACGCCATCGTGGTGCTGGTCGTGGCCCAGTGCGATCACGTCGGGGTCGATCGCTTCGATCGGCCTGAAGATGTCAGTCTCGTGGCCAAGAATTGCCTCGTCGACAGCCTCCAGCGCATCGACGACGTCCCGTCGCTGGGTCGCCGGACAGATCGGCGCCTCCTTGTGGTCGACGTTCGTCTTGCGTGCGACGATGACGATCAGTTCGTCACCCATCGCGGCTGCCTCCTCCAGATAGTGGACGTGGCCGGGATGGAGGATATCGAACGTTCCTTGCGCGATCACTGTCCGCGTCATCGATCGCTCTCCACGTCCGTTTTATCACGGTCGACCCGGTCGTCGACTCGATCGATCGCGAGACTCGCCGTCGGTGCCGTACCGTTTGGTGCCCTCGGTTTCATAGACTGAGTGGTGGCTCTCGTCATCGTCGCAGCTCCTCGTCGATATCCGCTTGCGTGAAATCGAAGAAGTCCTCGGTGTCGGGGAGATCGACGTCAATCACGTTCAGGTTCGTCAGCTGTCCCTGTGAGTCGAAGGCCTTCCAGTCGGTCCGGCGGTAGGGGGCACCGATGATGATGTGAACGCTCCCCCGGCCGAACGTTTCCAGATCCGCGCTGCTCGGACGGATCACCCCGTTCGGGTGGGAGTGGATGCTGCCGAGTGCCTTGACGTCGTTTGGGATCTGGCTCGTTTTGACGGTCGCGCTGACGCTGTTGGACTCAGTCCCCGGCACCACGAGAATGTCCGTAATGACGAGCCCCGTTTGGTCGAGTCCCAGTCGGTTCGCCTCGGTGCCCCGGAGAAAGCCCATGTACTCGTTCGGATGCGACGCCTCCGAGGATTCGAGGGCGAACTCCAGGGTCTCCTCGGCGATCCCGAGGATTTCGTTCGACCGAAACAGCGCGTCGAGCAGCCCCATATCCCTACCTGTGGGCTTGCCGTTGCTAAACGTTCCGAAAGGTAACCCGGATGGCTGTCGCTCCGATCGGCATCCTCCTCTGGACTGATGGGGTGTCACTACCTTACCCAGCCGCGTAGCTGTCGCCAGTATTTTGATTGCGAAACCGTTCCGTAACAATTCTTGGAGCGCTTCTTGACAAGGGTTATACGCGACCGTCCCAAATTACGCGCAACGATGACTGCTGAGTCTGCCGGAACTCCCGGCTCAGATGACGGGGATTCCGTCGTCTACGATCTCGATTCCGACTGCACCGCAGAAGACGTCGACCACGATACCCCCTATCTTGCGACGATCAACGGGATCGTCGACTACGGCGTCTTCGTCGACCTCGCTCCTGGCGTTTCCGGACTCGTCCACGAATCCGTCCTCGAGGGAACGTACGCCGTCGGCGACGAACTCGTAGTCGAACTCGAGACCGTCCGAGACAACGGTGACCTCGCGTTCGAACCGGTCGATATCGACGAGTACACCGTCGAACCCGTTTCCCACGAGTTTTCCCTGACCGGGACCGATCGACTCGAGGCGAACGTCGGCGAACAGATCCACCTCGAAGGCAACGTCGTTCAGGTGAAACAGACCGGCGGCCCCACGATCTTCCACGTAAGCGACGAGTACGGCGTCGTTCCCTGTGCAGCGTTCGAGGAAGCCGGCGTCCGTGCCTACCCGACGATCGAGGTTGGTGACGTCGTCCGCGTCACCGGCACGCCGGAACACCGCGATAACTCCCTGCAGATCGAGGTCGATGGCCTCTCGATGCTCGAGGGCGAGGACGCCGAAGAGGCCCGTGAACGACTCGAAACGGCACTCGAATCCCGCGCCGAACCCCACGACGTCGAGCCGCTAATCGACTGGCCAGCGTTCGAGAAGCTCCGGCCAAATCTCCGCGAGGTCGCGACGCTGCTTCGTCGGACCGTGCTGGAGGGGCGGCCGATCCGTGTTCGTCACCACGCTGACGGCGACGGCATGTGCGCCGCCGTCCCGGTTCAGATCGCCCTTCAGCGCTTTATTGCCGACGTTCACGAAGATGCCGACGCACCACGACACCTGATCAAGCGCCTTCCCGCGAAAGCTCCCTTCTACGAGATGGAAGACGCGACCCGTGACCTGAACTTCGCGCTCGAAGACCGCGAGAGACACGGCCAGCAACTCCCACTCCTGCTCATGCTGGACAACGGCTCGACGGCCGAGGACGTTCCAGCCTACGAGACCCTGGCCCACTACGATATTCCGATCGCCGTCGTCGACCACCACCACCCCGACCCCGACGCCGTCGAAGAGTTGCTCGACGCCCACGTCAACCCCTACCTTCACGACGAGGACTATCGGATCACGACGGGGATGCTCTGTGTCGAACTCGCCCGGATGATTTACCCTGATCTGACCGACGAACTCCGCCACGTCCCTGCCGTCGCTGGCCTCTCGGACCGATCGAAAGCGGACGCGATGGACGACTATCTCGAGTTGGCTGCCGAGGAGGGGTACGACGAGGAGCGTCTCAAAGACCTCAGCGAGGCACTCGACTACGCGGCCTTCTGGCTGCGGTACAACTCCGGCGATCAGTTGATCGAAGACCTGCTGCAGGTCAACGGCGACGAAGACGACGAGCGCCACCGCGAACTCGTCTCCTTCTTTGCCTCCCGGGGTCGTGAGGAAGTCGACGAACAACTCGACGCTGCAATGTCCCACCTCGAACACGAGGATCTGGACAACGGCGCACATCTCTACCGGATCGACGTCGAGAACTACGCTCACCGGTTTACGTATCCTGCACCGGGCAAGACCACGGGTGAGATCCACGATCGAAAGATCGAGGAAACCGGCGACCCCGTGATCACGGTCGGTTACGGGCCTGACTTCGCCGTCCTGCGCAGCGACGGCGTCCGACTCGACATTCCGAACATGGTGTCCGAACTCGAACAAGAGATTTCCGGCGGCGGCGTCTCTGGCGGCGGCCACCTCGTCGTCGGCTCGATCAAGTTCGTCAAAGGCAAGCGCGAGGAAGTGATCGAAGCCTTAGTCGAGAAGATGGAAGACGCCGAGATCGACGAAGCGCTGTCGAGTGCTTCCCCGATCGACGACTGACCGCGTCTCGCACGGTTCGAACCGGGTTTTCGGCCAGCGGAACATGTGTCCAGTCGTCAGTCTCTGCAGCGGCCCACGAAGCCGGCAAAACAGTACGCCCCACCAATGCTCGATCGAAACGACCACTGTGATCCGACGACAGTCCTCCTCATCTCCCAGTCAGCCGAACTGCGCCGACTTACGAGTGAGACGTTCGGCGACAGTGCCGACGTCTACGACGTCACGGATCAAGCGGCAGCAAGGTCGTTTCTCGACGGACGGAGCCCATACACCGATGCCCCTGTTGCCAGTCTCGTGTTGCTCGACAGTGGAGACGGAGCGGACGCGATCGGCTTTCTCGAGGCAGTCGCCGATACCCCAGCCCGTGCCAGGATCCCGATCATCGTCCTCGGAGCACAGCGCCAGTCGAGCGACCGCCGAGAGCTCACGACGGAGTGTCGATCAACGGCCCCGTCGAGAGCGGACATTCGTCGGTACTACGATCGCCACGCGAACGCGTACGTTCCGTTGCCGGCCGATCGCGAGGCGATCGCCGACGTGCTGGCAGAGCTCGCGGCGTTCTGGCTGGCGACTGTCCGACTGCCGAACCGAGACGATCGGATAAGTTAAAACTGGTAGCGTCGCTCGTCGTCCATCGTCGGATACTGATCTGCACCCGTCATCTCCGCGAACGTCATTCCAGAGAGATACTCGTCGTACGTGACGTCGTAGGCCGATCGCAGCTGGAAGTCGAGTTTGCCGGTGTCGACGGTTGTCTGGAACAGCAGGTGAATCGCTCGGCGGACGAGTTCGTCCGTGTCTTCAGGGTCGAGTGCGGCTTCGAGTAATGCGAGTTCGTTGCGTGCTTCTCGATCGAGGCTAACGGACAGTTCCTCGTCGATGCCGGAATAGGACTGTTCTACGTCCGCGGTGAGATCGTCGAGACTCATACGGAAAGCCAATCGAGCCGGTCGGATAGCTGTTTCGTGGTTGCGGCGCCTCGGGAGTCGATTCGGTCGGTTCGATCGAGTGTCGAGACGGTTCAGGAGTCGGATCACTCTGATCGGTCGACGATGGACGGCTCACTCCGGTGCAGTCCCCCCACGCCGCTGCCGTCCCACTCCGACCCCGAGTGCGAGGGCACCGACGGCGGCTACTGCCGCCGCCACGCCGAACACCCCCCGAACGCCAAACAGCGGGACCAGCGGACCGAACAACACCGGCGAGAGGAACTGCCCGGTGTAGCCTGCCGACGCGAGATAGGAGCTGAACTGCCCCTGTCGATCGGTGGGTGCAAGCGCTTCGATCCAGGCAAACGCCGAGGGAAAGACCAGCCCCAGTCCGAGCCCGAACGCGACCATCGATGGAACTGCGGTCAGCGCCGAGTTCGCGAGGGTTGCAGCCCCGAAGGCAATGATCCACAGGAGGAGTGCCGCAGCGACGAGCACGTGCCGACTCGTCCGGGCGACGAGCCGATCGTAGCCCGCAGCCGAGAGCCCTCCGGCCGCTCCCTGGGTGGCGAGATAGAGGCTGATCGACACCGATGAGACGATTCCCAGTCCGGCCAGCAGTTGCGGGTAGAAGACAATAACGCTGTAGAGGAGTGCGTTCGCTCCGAAGTAGAGCACGTAGACCGACAGGAGTGCAGGCCGTCGCCGGAAGACGGCAACGACCCCCGCGAGTCCGCCATCCGATCGGCTCCCGTCGTCCGCTCCCCGCCGTCCCGTCTCTGGAACGGTCACGATCGCCAGCAGGCCAAGCGGGAGTGCGATCAGGTAGACGCCGAAGGGTGCCTGCCAGGAGAGGGTTCCCAACCCACCGCCGACCAGCGGCCAGACGACCGCGCCGAGGCTGTTCGCACTGCTTCGCAACCCGAGCGCGCGGTTCATCCGCTGGCCCTCATAGAGTTCGTAGATGAGCACCGTCAGACCGGTGTAGACGAAGGCGACACCGACGCCAAGAACCGCCCGTGAGGCGAGCAACGGGCCGAACGAGTCGATCACCATCCCGGCCCCGCCGCCGACCGCATACAACAGGAGACCGACAATAAACGGCCGCCGGGGGCCGACGCGATCGACGATCGCACCCGCAACGGGACTGACGAGGACGATGAGTGCCCCGTGGGTCGTGATGATGAGTCCGGCAGCGGACTCCGAGACGTCGAGATTCGACTGGATCGCGGGTACGATCGGCCCGAGAATGGCACCGGCCATCACCGTCAGCGTTGCCGATGCCAGAATGATCCACAGCGTTGCACGCGTCTCCGACGACGTCGTCATCAGGCCGTACTCACGAGGGTATCGACAACACGGTTGCGGTTTTCTCGTCGGAGGAGAGCGGTGAACGACACCGAGATCGGTCGGCTCCGGACCAGCCGCGCGAACGGTATCAGCAGACGTAAGACCGGCCACTCGTTAGCACGACCGATGAGTGACGCCGAGTCAGATGCCGACGGGGAGTGGTCGCTTCCCGACGACCTCTCTGCGGTCCGCGAGGCGCTGATCGAGTGGTACGAGGCCGACCATCGGGCATTCCCGTGGCGGGAAACCGACGACCCCTACGAGATCCTTGTCAGCGAGGTAATGAGTCAACAGACTCAGCTCGATCGGGTTGTCACGGCCTGGAACGATTTCCTCGATCGGTGGCCGACGACGGCCGACCTCGCGGCGGCCGATCGAGCCGACGTCGTCGGCTTCTGGACGGATCACAGTCTCGGCTACAACAACCGGGCGAAATACCTGCACGAGGCGGCAGGGCAGGTCGAGGACGAATACGATGGGGCGTTTCCGGAGACGCCCGACGAACTTCAGGAGCTGATGGGTGTCGGCCCGTACACCGCGAACGCGGTCGCGAGTTTCGCGTTCAACAACGGCAACGCCGTCGTCGACACGAACGTCAAACGGGTCACGTACCGCGTCTTCGATGTGCCGGACGACGACACCGAGTTCGAGGTCGCTGCGAACGAACTCATGCCCGACAGCGAGTCTCGGGTTTGGAACAACGCAATCATGGAACTCGGCGGCGTGGCCTGTACCCAGACGCCACGCTGTGATGAGGCCGGCTGTCCGTGGCGCGAGTGGTGCAGTGCGTATCAGACCGGTGATTTCACCGCCCCCGACGTCCCGACCCAGCCGAGTTTCGAGGGGAGCCGCCGCCAGTTCCGGGGGCGCATCATCGGCACGCTCCGGGAGTACGACGAGCTCGCGATCGATACGCTCGGCCACCGCATCCGGGTCGACTACGTCCCAGACGGCGAGTACGGCCGGGAGTGGTTGCGTGGCCTGCTCGCCGATCTCGAAGCCGACGGACTGGTCGACGTCGATCGATCGGGGACCGAGCCGATCGCCCGCTTGCAGCGATAGGATCGAACCGACACCACGACTGTCCAGCTCCCGGTCCCGAATGTGACATCCTCCCCGTCGTAAACAGTAGTTGCCGAAACAACGGACCAAACTACCTGAAACTCTTTGATTCATTACGGTAGTTGGTGGCACTAGCGTACGATAGCTGAAGCGGCACGATCAAGGAAGCGAAGGAGCGCCGTACAGCGGC
>LFCJ01001944.1_pt1 | contig 14765 bp, 14 predicted proteins | sample 643141 | NCBI WGS metagenome assembly LFCJ01 (sample SAMN03766243, study PRJNA286221) | soda lake metagenome | biome: soda lake; feature: Kulunda steppe; material: water; isolation source: sample B1-Br-g2 brine of Lake Bitter-1 | place: Russia: Kulunda steppe | collected 2010-07 | reverse complement strand
TCCACGCCCACCTGTTCGGCCGCACACCCAGCTGCGCCACCGCCAGCAGCACCGTGGCCACCCCCACGGGCTGCAGCCGTGGCAGCTGCAGGTGCAGCGGGTTCAGCAACGCCAAGAGCCACGCACGTGACGGCCGCGGCACAAGCGCCTCGCCCTTGCGCACCACGCAAGCATCCCCCACCGCCGCATGTCCTGCCGCAGCGCCTGCCGCGGCGGGAGCGGTCGGGCACTGAGCTGCCGCATCTGGGCGCAGCAAGCCGTGTGCTGCAGCAGCGGGGGCATCGGCGGTGGCGGTGGGGGTGGGGGCACTTGAACTGCCGCCGGCAGGGGGCCTGCCCGCCGTCAGCTTGGCGGACGCCCACAGCACGTTACACAGCTCCTGGTCCCCCAGAAAGCCTGCGTGCACTTGCACATGGACACACACGTGCACATGTGCACGCTCAAACCCCCATCGCGCAAGTGCACACACCCGCACGCATGCACGCCCACACGCATGAACACGTGCGCCTGCTTGCTTGGACATGTGCGCGTGAGTACCACAGTGGATGCATGCATGTGTGACTACCACAGAGTGCTAGCATGCGCGAGGAGCGGACCTGTGCGAGGGCATCAGCTGGGCCGAAGCGCCAACTTAGAGGTGTGAAACACTCAGCACGTCTTCGGCATCCACATGACACACATCCACATGACACACATCCACGTGACACACATGTGGACGTGCGTGTCCATGTCACAGCTGACGCACGCACACACACAGTGCAATTGCACGCACACACAGCGCAAGTGCGCACACACACACACGCTGTGCAAGTGCACACACACAGTGCAAGTGCGCACACACAGTGCAAGTGCGCACACACAGTGCAAGTGCTCACAGCTGACACGCGCACAAACAGTGCAAGTGCACACACACAGTGCAAGTGCGCACACACATTGCACACACACAGCGCAAGTGCACACATACAGTGCAAGTGCGCACACACATTGCACACACACACGCAGCGCAAGTGCGCACACACACAGTGCAAGTGCACACATACTCGCATGCACATGCATACATGTACACAAATGCAGCCGCACAGCAGGGCACGCCCGCAGCTGGCGCACACACGCACACACCCAATTGGGCCGCCTGCGCTGCCGCATCCATGGCCGCCTCAATAACTGCCTGTGTGGTGCGTAGGCCTTGGCCCGTGTATGGTAGACAGCAGCCCTCGCTGTGCAGTTGCCCAAGCGCCCACAGCACCATGGCCAGCTCCTGGGGTTTGAACTCAGGCATGCTGCGCGCATGTGTGCATGTGTGCGCTTGTGTTCAAGTTTGCTCATGTGTGTTCCGTAAGTACATGTGTGTACATTTGTGTACATGCACGTTGGGCGCCGGCTAAGCGGCTAAATCCGCAGCATTGCGCAGATGCCAGCACCAAATGGCAGCTCATGCGGCCAGCGTCTGCAATAGCACACAAACACCTTAACCCGGCAAACAGCCGTGGGCAGGCCCAGCTGCGCGGCTGCAAACACACCAGCAGCATGCCAGCACACACGTGGCTGTAAGCTGGCGCGTGCATAGCTGCCTGCCAGCGTGCACACAGCTGCCGGGCAGCGCCCGCTGAGCTTCCCCCATGGCTGCCTGCCTGCCATCGTGCACGCGCGCGCAGAGCATTGTTTTTGCTGCTCACCGCTTCAGTGCCGCCCCCAGCAGGCGCTCCAGCCACTGCTGCTTGCCGCCTCGTCCCGCACAGTCCAGCCACTCTGGCCGTAGCGCCACCGCGTACATGGTGTTGGCGATGTGCTGCGTGCGTGTGGTTGTACGTGTGCGCTTGTGTATATTGCGAGCATGTCAGTGCGTGCGTGACTGCAGCAGTGCCGGTGCATGGCGGCTGCGGCGCGCAGCTTGAGCGCGAAGCAAAGAGGCATGGCAGGGTGTGTGCGAGGTGGCCCAGCAGCGCAGTCCGGCAGTGCAGCATATGGGTTCCATGCGGTGCAGCAGCGCAGCGTGCGGCACACATGGCATGAGTGCGGCATGGATATACATTTTTCATCAGTGAGATGTCATTGCACGCAGGTGTTTGCGCGCGAGCTCACACGTAAACACACGCACGCACACAAGAATGTACGCGCGCACGTGCATGCGGACCCTGTGCGTCGTGGGCCAGTGTGCCAATGTGAAACCAACACAGCGTCAGTGTTTTCCAGCCCGCATCAGTGTGTTTTTCACAAGGTGTTGGGGTGGGTTTCCATTGGGCCACACACAGGGTGCGCGGTGTTCCTACCAAATGACAGTGCAGCGGAGCGAACAAAAAGTTTTGCCAATATTTTGGCAAGCACTTGAATGATATTCAATTGCAAGAGTGAATAATACGTTAAAAACCTCCCTTAGGCTGTCTGCACTCTGACCGTTGGACCCTGCTCCCTAGATGACTGCAATCCTCCTCAGTCCAGCCTTCAAAGCGACATGCCCCTAACAAAGCTGTTATTGCTATCAGAGATGGTGATAGGCTGTTGGTGTTGCTGCTACTGCAGCAGCAAGGCCAGCTCCTAATGATGCGCATTCCAGCCCTGCACATATTATTGGTACACGCTCTCTTTGCTGCTCCTGCTGTTCTTCCTGCTGCTGCTGCTGCTGCTGCTGCTGTTGGTGGAGGAGAGGGGGCAGGCTGAGCTGGGGCAGGCTAGGCATTTGCCCAGACCGTTCTTAGACCCCCCTCCCACTTCAAAATGCATGGTAAATTACCACTTGTTATACTTGGCTACTTTAAGCCTCCAAGAGGCTGGACGTTCACTGCACGGGCATGCATTACAGAGCACACAATGTGTACCCCCGAAACATTTCTCCATCGCCAATTGGCTGCACAGGGTGCTCAGCGTCTGAGTCATTCAGGCGCGAGTGTAGCAGAATGGCGATGCATCGCGCTTACACCAAACACTGGCCCGCGCACCTGCGCCTCAAACTGTGGCATGCGGCGGTGGCAACCCGCGAGCGCTCTAGACAGCCACAAGGGGGGTGGGCGATACTGTAACTTGGATGCAGCCCACAGGCTGTTGGCCAGCTGGCGGGGGGCGCAGGCGTAGGCCATTTGCGGCTGCATGTGCGGGCAGCATGCAGGCGGCGGCGCGAGTGTGTGTGTGTGTATGTGTGTGTGTGCGTGTGTGTGTATGTATGTGTGCGTGTGTGTGTATGTATGTGCGCTAGTCAGCCGTGGCTTGAGAGTCTTGAGCGGGTGCATGAGGCATGCGGGGGTTTGCCATGGCCACAGTTTGAGGGCCGGCCTTGCAGTGCACACGCGGCCGGGATCCAAACATACATTATCTGGAGGTGGCAAGGACGGAGCCACCCTGTTTCTCATTGCAGTTGGGAGGGATGGGGCTGCGATGCATCAATGTGGCAAGGATGGGGCTGTGACGCATCAGTGTGGCACGGACGGAGCTGCCTCGCATCTATAGGTGAAGGAGACTAACAGGCACAGCGCAGCAAGCAGCTGTGTGTTTAGGGGAAGGAGCACCGCAACTGCACACATGGATGAAAGCGCTGAGCCGCTGCACTAAACCAGAGGCACAAGGGCCAGGCGTTGCGCCGACCGCCCCTGCCCTCTCACATCTTCACTCCATTACAAACACCAGCTTGTGGCCCTTCTGCAAAAGACAGCTTGCGCACATGCGCACAGAGACACACGCATCCATCTCCCCCCTCCTCCACCCCCCCTAAAAACCACCTACACATGCATACATGTACGCCCACACGTGCACATACATGAACATACACACACACGTACGATGCTTCACACAGGCACGTGCGGGGGGAGTCTGCGGCCCCCACTTGCCTCTGCATGCGCGTGCACACCTGCATGGTAGCGAGCAAAGCGTCCAGCAGTCTCGCCGCCCCTGCAGGCAGTGGGATGCTGACCAGCGCACCAACGCCCTCCGCGCTGCTCCCAGCCCAACTAATGCCTTCCGCCCGCCCTGCAGGCTCCCCCTGTAGCCCCCATCCCCCCCCTGCCGCCGCCGTCACGGCTGGTACTGCTTGAGCCGCTGAAGGCGCATGCCTAGGTGCGGTTGTATGCCCCTCTTCTTCCACTGCCGGCAGCGGCGTGCTACTGCCTGCCCATGCACCCTGTGCTGCTGCAGGCGCCATGTGGGAGGCGACCTGCGCGCCCACTGGCGCCCAATTGCCCCCCGCACCCTGCGTATGGCCCGCCCACGCCCACGTGCCCGCTGAGCTTGCCCCCACCGCCAGCCCCGCCGCCACTGCAGCGGGGGGGGGCAGGTGTGGGGCTGGGGGCGCAGAAGAAAGCTTCCCGTCAACCAGTGGCGCGTGCCCATGCCCCGGCAGCTGCGATGGCTGCCAATGTTGCACGGGGAGGTGGGGGCTGGGAGGCGGGTGGGCAGGCTGCGAGGAAGGGGGGACGCCCAGCTGGGCCGCGCCTGCCAGCATGGGGGCAGGCCATGATGCTATGCCGCCGCGCTGGGCTTCGTCGGCGCTCCGTGCCGCGCCACCCGCGTTCCTTGAGCCTCCTGGTGGAAGAGGGCCGGGGGCCTGGTGCGAGAGCGTAGCAAGGCGCGCGCTGGTGCTGGCCGCGTAGTTGCTCAGCTGCCGGGCGCGCTGCGCATCCAGCGCCTCGGCCGCCGCCGGGCCTGCGGCCTGCTGGCCAGGGGCTGGGGAGTGGGAAGAGGGCCGCGCAGCAGGGTCCAGGTGAGGAATACGCTTGCCTGGCTGCGTCTGCGTCTGCGTCTGCGTCTGCTGCTGCGCGGCCTTGGCGCTCCTCACCAACAGCTGGGTGAGGTGCGTGAGCATGGCGCTGCAGTGCTTCATGTTCATGCGCGCCCCGTACCTGCAAGTAGTTGAGCCCCCAGACACGACATGGCTCTGCGCCTCTGCCTCTGCATGTGCTTGGACACCACACATACACATGCACAACTCACAACACACAAACACATGCATGCACCCATGCATGCGCACATCGCAATCGATGCATACTAACAGAAGGGGGAATGGCAAATTACTGCTCTTCATTCAGGAGGCGAGGAGCACGCTCTGATGTGATCCAAAAGTCCTACAGCTGGACGCCCAAGGCAGCAGGCGTGCTTCATCACTGTTGCACCCACTTGCTGTGTGTGAGCGACAGGGCCTGCCACGAGTTGCAGCTCTTTATCTGCTGCATGATGAGGCGTCCCTCGTTGGCTGCATGCACCTCAGACTTCAGTGGCTGCGCCATGTGCCAAGTCATGACCTGAGGAACATGGAGCAGCAGAGGCGAGCAGGGCAGCAACTTCACCACCTGCGCGTTTTCGTGCTCGAGACAGCAAGGTAACTGGCAAGCTTTTCTTGCATTAAAAACTGACACCATTGGCTCTTGCCCTTACTTGGCTCCTCATGCTTCCTGCATGGATGGCAGCGCCTGCCTCCTGCCGCTCTTGTGGCGTCTTCAGCGCGCCAGCCGCAGCCTTGCTGCTGAGGTTGCTGGTACCCTGGAGCAATAATGATTTGGAGGAATTTCAAATGTATTCTAGCACTTGGCTGCTGCATTGGAGCTGTTGCCATCATGGCAGTGCGCAGAGGAAGAGGGAAGCAGCGTATACCTTTTTCTTCCTCCTTTTACAGCCATACAGCAGACCTTGTACAATACATCCAGAAGAAGCACCCCCTCTCGTCCGAGGGAAGCTGGATGCCCAACAGCATTCTCCCGGGATGCGTCCCGCACGCATCGTAACTCGGAGCCTGACTTTACATTGCTGTAGCCATTTTATAGATAACGAATACTTAATAAACATTAAGCCTGTAACATCGCTACTCACTTCGTGGACTTTGCCACTGTGGCATTTCTCCTTTTGTTTAACTAAATTTAAATTAATATACTTATTTCATTAGTTTCATGAACTTCTCCATGGGGATGATGCCCGTTCCGTCGATCCTCGGCGGCAAGGTGTTTCGGTCTTCGAAAATGCAGGACTGGTATAACTTGAAAATTTCCAGGACTTCTATGCAAAGACGGAAGTTTGGAAGGCCTGGATCCTTGGTCCTGGCCCGCGTGGGTAACAGCCGTCTGAGGGAGTCGGGCCGGTCAAGCACTGAAAGGTGGGTGCCATTGATTCCTTAAAGACTGATCAGTGCGGCCATCTGGATTAGGGTACGTATCCTAATCAAAGTGGCAACATCTATCTTGCGGAATCTCATCGAACTGGTACCGTACCAGTGGTACGATTTGAAGCTTCAAACATGTGCATGTCCCTCAAGTAAACGAGCTGAGACCTCAGCTTGCAAGTTCCAGATGCAAGCAGGCCTAGCCACTTGCACGAATCGCCAGCATCTTGAACTTTTAAGCAGATCTTTGCTGAGTGGCACAAATGTGCACAAGTCTAACGATCCAGCCTTGAATGACTGATACTAATCTGCCTGGTACATTCTCATTCCAGCAAGCAAACTGATGCCAGCGCTGTGTCTCACATGTGAGATACTCGTCTGTACAGACACATGTGTGCATGCGCATGTGTGCAATCTAGCTGGCTACATGCGTAAGCTTGTGAGAGCGTGAGATCCTTGTAGTAAAATTGAGCATGCACCAAGCTTGGCTTCAGCTTTCTTAGTGCAAGACGATCAGATGCACCTGGAATTGATTTATGTGGGTTTTGGTAATCTAATCATCATGATCAATGAAAAAAACAAACTTTGTGAGCCCTGATGCACGCAACTTACATGAATGATCGCTAGTGGCAGGGCAATTCAATCTTGAGTGGTGTGCTCTTTTGTTTGAGAGTCGTAAGCCCAAACAATGTTATCACGAAGGATGAATGTGGATCAGCAGTGATGATTCAGATTATGACATGAGTGCACTGTGGCAGGATCAATTACCGCACCCTGTAGCATCTGCAACACACAGGATGAACAGAGCTTGCAGTGCTTGTGCTTCTTTGAACTAGCGGGTTGCAGCATACCAGCCTAAATCACAGCCGCACCACAGACTCAAACATTCCACACATACGGCAATGTATGGGTTTATGATGAAGATAAATGGTAATTTCATCTTTTACCGAGTTGTGACACTGTTAATCATAGCTTGATTGCACTTAAAAGTACGCACTGTAGACAAGCTCTGCTGGTGTTGATTTACCTTCAAAATATGTTCTTTATTTTATGAATTGTGAAAATGCACGTGCTCCTTGGACACAATTGATACAATTACTCTAATTCATTCCTTGCAGTCAATGGATGGGGCTCCGCAGGAGCAGGAATAGGCATCCTGATCATGCCTGCTCTTTACAAGGTGAGATAAGAAAGGAAGCTAGTAATAGCATTATTGCTGAAGCTCCGCTAAAGCGAATGCAGTAGATCACTGCATGAGATAAATGGGAGGGAAGAGTTAGGTGAGCAGCTTGAGGGCATTGGAACAACCTCCCTTGTTGCCCCTCAGACTTGATTTGATTGATCAGAGCTATGGTTCTGATAAATAGACTCTGATATGCACCATTTGATGCGTCCTTTTTCTGTCAACACTACAGGGCATTTCTGCCCACGCACATGAGTTTGCTTCATGGCGATGGGCTATGTTGGTACCAGGAGGCCTGTGCTTAATTGGTGGCATTGTAGTGCTGCTCCTTGGATAGGTAATTGATCAATTTAAGCTGCTCTTTACCCTGCGTTTTGGCAGATGTCAGAACGTGTTCTACTTTGATTTAAATTCCTCTCCAGTTGCACCTTCTGTTGGGGAGTTTCAATTTGCTGCTCAATGCTTGATTTTTTTATGCAACCAAAGTTTTGTTAGAGAGGACTGTGTTCATGATGCCATTGGATTTATAAATGGCTGCCCGTTGAAAAAGGGCTTAAAAACAATGTTTACTGATCCACGTTGTGGCCCAGGACACTCCAACTGGCAACGTGAAGAGCCTTGAGAGTATTGGCTCAATGTCAAAAAAGCCTGTGCACCCCTTCGTGCTTGTCAAAGTCGGGCTTAAGAACTACAGGTCCTGGGTTCTGGCAGTGATTTACGCATTAACGGGAGGCACAGAGGTGAGAAATTGTATCTGGTCAGTGTCCAACCCTCAGAAGCTCCGACATCCTGTTTGATGTTACATTCTCTGTGCACAGAATAAGGCTCTTGTCAGTCTTGTCTTACGGATGCATTACACTGAAATTTGCACAGACTTATGTGAAGCACACTTTGTGCAAAAATACTCTATATGGAGGATCAACAATAGAATTTCAATGTGTGCTACTTTTTCACTTGTTACTATGACTAGCCTTTTTCTTGCCACCAGGCTTCATATTGATGGTAGAACCCCTGGAAAACCCCACAAGCTATGTAATTCATATTTCTTTGGTCCTACAGCTTGCCATCCCCAACATTCTGACAAGCTACCTCTTTGATCAGTTTCGGGTATCGATCGAGACGGCAGGAGGGTTGGCTGCCTTATTGGGACTCATAAATATCATAAGGTAAGGTAATTCACCTTATGCCTTATAAGGGTCGACAGTGCTGTGAGACTGAGCTTAACTGTATGCACAGAGGAGCCTTGCCCCTCTTTTGATCATTGAGCAAAGCATTAAGTGGATCTTTTCCTGTTGCAAATCGCAAGAATAAAGAAAATTGCAAATCCCAACGACTAGATTATATCAGGAGCATTTTTTGTCATTGGACTGCTTTTAGAGTGCATAAGTTATGAACACGCTGACTAAAAGTATAAAGTTTCTGACCAGACTTTCTAACTTGCGGTGCCCTTACAATGCACAACAATTAGCACTATGCTGCTCTGTGTCCTCTTTCCCTACCCTAATCCTGGTATTGTTTTATACACCTTTGCTTACATGAACGCCTTGATCTTCTGGGGCTACTTTTGTCCTAAAGCCCTGAATCATTGATCCTTAGCCCTTGACTTTCCTTGTTTCTTCAACATATGTTATAACCAAATCCTTCAACCTTCGGTGACTTTTATTTGCTGCGAGGCCTGCATTTCTTCCACGGAATGCATATTGTAGTCATCTATCCGCTGCCAATTTGACAAGAATACAACTTCAATTACAACCTATGAAAAGAACACATCTCATTCACTACCTACCTCGCTCAATCCTTCCTTCCTTCCTTCGCACCTTTCTTTCCCCCTTCTTCCCTCCTTCCGCGCCTTGCACACATCTGAGATTTCAACGTCCCTTGCAGCTGTCCCATTGGAGGCTTGGCATCTGATACATCTGCAGAGTGGTTTGGTGTTCGGGGCAGGTACACTTTCTTGGAAGATACACGCATCTAGCACTGTAATTAGACTTGCAGTCATTTGCAGAGACATGTCGCAACTGTTTCATGTCTATTTATTGGCAATGTCTTTTTAGTTGGTGTTGTAGTTTTGATACGAATCTTCAAATCAAAGTCCATCCTGGCCAAATTATTATCTTAATTGGACGAAAGAGCTGTACTAGGTCGTGCCTGCATGCAGCGAGCTGGGCTGCGATGTTACCGTATAGTTTTGTAGCATGTTCTTTCTGATTGAATCTATCCTCATCTTCTGATTCATCCTCATCCATTACAAAGCCTTGATACGCAGCCCAAATTTTCAAGCCTTAAATTGACACGTTCTATTTCTGTTTATTTTTGCAGAATTTGGACTTACTTCACAGCACAATTTGTGGCTGGAATGTTCCTTTTGGTCATGGGCCTTTCCAGTGACAACCTTGGAGTCACCCTCGCAATGTTGGTACTGGGATCTTTCTTCATGCACATGGTGCGCTGCAGGCTAAGCAATCATGTACACAGATCTACCTTCACCTAAGAATAAGTGCAAACTATCTGCCAAAGCAACTGGGTTATCACCAAAAGATATGAAGCTGGTCTGCCACTCATAAACACATGACTGCTGGGCATTGTGCTATTGGATGAAAACAAGGTTTACTGGTGTGCAGAAATATTAAACAAGTATTTATGTAACACAATACAAATTTTCTGACTGTCTACTCTATGGGAAACAAAATTAAGCATGGTGTGCAGAGATTTGCTTGGGGTTCTGGACGGTCATGGTAATTGTCTTCTCATGATGCAAAAGTGAATTTGCAAGCTCTTGATGTGACAGTCATGTAGATCAAAACTATGGAAAAAAAATTTAGTTTCAGATGTCTGCAATTCAGGCCATCACAGGACATTTACCTTGTGTGGGGATGAAGTGCACGAAGTGCCTGCTACAATTTAGAGTTCAATTTCCATCCAGAGTCTTCATGATAACTCACCCTATGAATACATCATTATTTACAGGGCAATGGAGCTTACTTTGCCTTGGTGAATTTTGTAAGCTATCGAGGAAGGGGCGTCATCAGCAGTGAGTAACAGTCTTATGAACATTAGCACAGAGCTGTTACAGCAGAATATCTCAAAAACTAGACTGGGAAAACTGTACAATGTAAAGAGCAGCTGTAACATTGATGTTAAGCATTCGGTGAGTGATGAATGCTCCAGGCAAAGTGCTAACTCTTGTGAGAATAGCAACTGGTGCATGCTTGCCCAAAAATTGCAGGCCTGGTTGCGTCAGGAGCAGATGTTGGTGGAGTAGCCTTACAAGCCATTTTTTGTGGCGAATTGTGAGTGCCAGGCCCTTACATTTCATGCTTGCAGAGGCCATGCACAATCGCACCATGCCATGCCACACATGATGACACTTTCCATCCATGCCACACATGATCGCACTTTCCATTCATGTTCAGAAAGAGAGCGCCAGCTGCCCAAGACTTGGGCCTTTCTCTCTCTCTGATCATGGATCCCATTCAATTTGCCATGTTTTGTCCCTCATCCATTGAGCAGCAACCTTGGTGTGCACTGCCCGTTTTGAAGGTTCCAAAAGGTGTCCGATGGCATCCTCTGGAACGGAGTTGCAATGCTGGTGAGAGCGTGCTTTGCCCCCTTTGTACCATGCTGAGATTTCCGCCAAAGCCTCGATCCTACACGAACTAGATCTTGCTGTTCATTTGCTTGGGTATTTCTCTGTACATCCAAGGTTTTCTGACCTGCGCTCTACCTCACTGGTCACACTCCACCTCGCTGGTTACACTCTACCTCACTGTCCACACTCCGTCTAACTGGTCGCACTCCACCTCGTTGGTCACACTCCAACTTACTGGACACAGGCCTCATCTCTCCTGCTTTTCACACTGGTAAGAATGAAAGGTGCAGGCCTTGCTGGGACTTTGCTGATCCTGCCACGCTGCATCATCAAAATGAGATGATTGTACTACGAGCATGTCAATCGTCTCCTGTTGCCTGTACATTGTTTCTCTTTTGCTTGCCCTCAATCTCATTGGCGAGAGCAAGCAAAAATTGCACTTGCGTGCACTTCATGATTTGGACTTTCAGGGCTGTGATTGAGACAACTCAAGCATGCAAAGGCTGATGAGGTTGCACAAAAACGCATACACAAAACTTGGGTTTTCGCGTTTTCCATTGGGACAGTGGTGGCCATGCTGGGGATCCATGCTGACTTTTGCGTTTTTCATTGGGACAGTGGTGGCCATGCATTGGGACAGTGGTGGCCATACAAAACTTGGGTATTTGCGTTTTCCATTGGGACAGTGGTGGCCATGCTGGGGATCCATGCTGACTTGGCCAAATGGGCAGCACACTGAGATGGAATACTTTGTGCAGGTGCATTTAATCTATCTAGTGCATGCATTGTTTGTATCTTCTCTAACAAGAGCAGGTGTAGAGAAGTGACACAGTGTCAGCATTTGTGCTCAAGACAGCAGTGTGAAGTACAGGCAAAACCGTCTGCTGTGTTTTTGATCTGGTCCTCAATTCACAAGCTGCTTGATTTCAGCGTATGTTGTCCATCTCTGGCCTTGGTTGATCAGGAATTTACAAAGAAAGAAATTGAAGAAAAGCGGCACACAGGAGCCCGGCGCTTTGCAAAGACGACTGCTGCTCAAGAGAAAGGAATGAAGTTTGCACGCCATTTTGGCAACAAGGAGGATGATGACCAAGACATTAATGCTTAACACGAAAGGATTTCTCATCACATGAAAAGGGTGCTGAACAGAGATTTTACCTTTTTACACCGTAAGTTCAATCAGTGCTTTGTCTGTTGAGAAAGGAGCAATGGGGTGCACTGGTTCTGAAGAGAATCTGGGGTCCACCTAGATCAGAATGGCTCCTGTGCATGCAATAATGCAGACTTGAGTATGACTGAACTTGGATGAACTGCTCAACACCTGCCTTCTAAGAGGGAGGAAAATGAGTGAAGACCTGATATCTGCATGGCTGGCAGCCCCATGTATAATAGCTGAATTGGACATGAAGCTGACGCTGCATGGCTTCGCGGGTCATGGATGTCTGGTAGTGCATTGTGGATTGAACATGAAGCTTAAGATGTGCATTTGAATGTGTCATGGAAAGCTGATCAATCACTGAAAGTCAAGGATATGCGGTGCATTGAATATGGAGCCTATAGCTATATGGGTCATGGATGTTTGGTAGTGCATTGCGAATTGATCATGAAGCTGAAGGTGTGCATTTGAATGAATGGAAAGCCGATCATTCACTGAAAGCCAAGGATATGTGGTGCATTGAATGCAAAGCCTGTACCTGTATGGGTCATGGAGGTTTGGTAGTACATTGTGGATTGAACATAAGCTAGAGATGTGCATCTGAATGAGTCATGGAAATAAATGAAACACGGTGTGTTATATATGGAGCCGGAAATGTAAATGATGTCGTGGGTGATCTATCTAGTGATATACGGACCAAGACCTGATATGATCAACAAAGCAAGGTTGCTTGGTTGCACATATCGAATAGACATGAGCAGATGTGGCTTGGTGTGCATGGTCAGGGATGGCCTTGTGTGTGTGCGTGTGTGATGGCTGTGCATGTCATGGAATGCAAGATGAGAAGCCCGTTTGTGTTCTTGCACTTTGAGCAAGCTTGGAGGCTTTTGAGTTACAAGAAAAGTGAGAGCTCAACTTAATTACGGAGACCTTATCCTCTACATCAGCTTTTGTAAACGATGTAGCCAGCATGAAGCCCTGACTTGTGCAGCACAGACATTTTTACAGGTATGACGTTTTTGGGCCAGGCTACCGGGACCTAAGCTCGTTTCTGCTCTAAGTGATACCGACCAACCATTCAGTAACCCCTGACAGTAAAGCAGGCATTTTTGTGCTCTACATCCCCTTGCTTTTTTTTATATCTTGACATTAATTTTACCAATATCACCCACCTATGGCCCTTCTAAGACCCAAAATGTGAGGCAAGTTTTGTGCCTCAGACCATGTATGATGTTGAACCTAACTTTGCACAATTGCTGGCTGCGGCAGTCACCGCAAGCTCGTGTCGTGCCATGGCTCATTCCTTCCCGGTCACACTTCCAGAGGTCGGGAAGTAGGAGCCTTATTGCATAGCATTGCAAGAACAATTGCAGTCAGTGCCACTCAAGTGCAGGTGACCTTGTAACCGTGCATGGTATGAAAGAAAGATGAACAATGCACTCATAGGAAACCCCTTGACGTGTAAGACGGAAGAAGACCATCACAAAAAAGAAACGAAAAGTGTGTAAGCAATGAATCCACTCATCCTTACATCAATTAAGAGGTAAGGTTTAACGTTTTTAAGGCTGTTTCCTTACATCAATTAAGGAAAAGGAGACACATTGGCCCGAAGAGCCTTGAGTCACCACCATAGTTAGGTTCTCTTAGTAAGAGATCTCGGACTGCAGGCTTGTACTCGCTGGTGTAGGCTTGCTTCCTTTCTCTGGTCATTGCACAGAGCCCACAGACAAGAAGAGTCTAGTTGCCTTCTCCACACAAAATCATGAAGGCTCAGTATGAGCCAGTGCTCCTGCAGCTGGAAAGTGGATGAAGTTTTAAGACAGATGTATTGGAAAGGAAAAATTGTGCAGGCAGCAAGACACTCCCTCCACCATGCATAAAAAACAATGATCAATTACTAATCTAATTAGTTAGGAACAGGAGAAATGTTGGCTTGAAGAGCTGCAAATCTCCTTCACCAATCCAAAAGACAACTGGTGGGGATCTGAAGGATGGCTGGCAGCCCCCTGCTCCACACCAAGGCCTTGAGAGCAATTTACTTTCCAAGTGCGCGTCTTCTTGTAGTCAATTAGTGTGCATAATGTGCGGAGTGAGCATGCAAGGTAAGGGCAATCTTGAAAAAACTTTGTGAATCGAGGCCGAGCTCTTGATGATGATGCAGAGGGTTTGAATCACAGATCAAACCTCCACATCAAGAAGGTTAATGCAAAGTGTAATCTTTTTTTGGTCGGCGGCAGTGCAACTGTACAATGCTTAACTCACAGCAATAGCTCCACTGCGAGAAAGACTTTACAAGCCGACATGCAACTGAGCTCACGGTGCAGTGGTTGCTGGTCATCTCACATCCTATCTGCCATGAATAGTCTAACACAATCCTACAGCAGCTGCAAACCACCCCTCCTCCCCACCTGCAGCGCAGCCTCCAGGGGAGACTGAGCCTGCTCCACAGCAGCAGCAGCAGCTGCTGCAGATGCGCGCCCACCCCTTCACCACCCCTGCAGCTACTAACCCTCCCCGTCCTCAAGGTCATGCCCAACCTGGGCGAGAGGATGCGCAAGCAGCCCATCTGCAGCAGCAGCAACAGCAGCGGCAGCAGCAGCAGCACAACAGCAGCGGCAGCAGCAGCAGCAGCAGCAGCAGCAGCAGCCGCACCCCACTTCCACCCCCACTGCAGCTGCTATCCACACCCCCTCCCCTCTTGAAACGCAGCCCCCAGGGGAGGCTGAGCCTGCCCCACAGCAGCAGCAGCAGCAGCAGCAGC
>LFCJ01001943.1_pt1 | contig 14767 bp, 12 predicted proteins | sample 643141 | NCBI WGS metagenome assembly LFCJ01 (sample SAMN03766243, study PRJNA286221) | soda lake metagenome | biome: soda lake; feature: Kulunda steppe; material: water; isolation source: sample B1-Br-g2 brine of Lake Bitter-1 | place: Russia: Kulunda steppe | collected 2010-07 | reverse complement strand
TTCTATGGAGGCCCCTTATATTCCACATGCCTTGCCTAGTCAGACTATCTTTGAATATCTTTGCAATAGACTCTGCCATTTTATTTCAGACATTGTGGACTATTTTTTGGCTGGCGAAGACAACAAACCAATCAGCCTAACGACCTGGCTGGCAGTTAACCCCTTAACTTGTAAGACCTCGTTTGGCAGAAGTGTTTATTCCCTTACCCTAGTGGACCTTTTTTTAAAACACGACGCCAATTGTTTGGTTGCACAAACTAAAATGCAATGCACGGGAGTGTGGTTGCTATTTCCCTTTTTTACCAACAGCCCAATAAAATAATAATACTTTTATCACGCTGTACACTTTTCTTTATTCAAATAAGCTTTAATTCAAATAACTTATTTTTTATGCATACCAAACCCCATCAGCCCTCTCCTGAAAATGGAATGGTCCCCCTCTATCAGCCATGGTTTCCTTGTTGGCCAGACCAAATTCAAGGACTTATACAGATGAATGCACTCTAAAGGGGGCAGCTGGGGATGTATTGAAGGCAAGGAGATTAATTGCTAAGCTTACAGTTGATTGTGCTGCATGCAGCAGGGTGAATTAATTGCAGTTGCGGCTAGCCCAGACCCATCCTCTCTCTTTGAAGGCCATGGCTTGCTTTGCTCATAATGTAAATACAGCCCAACATAGTTATATAATTAGCAGGATTGCCTGGTATTCAGAAAAGTTCACCTGCAATGCCGATTCAGTGTCACGTCTGCAAGCCGAGGTTGGAGCAAAGGCTTAAGCCTGGGATTTTCCTGCATAAAGAGATGTGAATGTGTATGAGGGTATCTTGCTAAAAGTTAGTAAACAACAGTTACTAATAGCTCACTCCAATTGCTTAACGTGCCTACGACTGTGTGTGAGTTGGTACGTGTTCGTGTATGCCTGCTTTGTGTACCTGTGGGAACATGCACACAACACGTGGTAGTGAATGAGCTCAGGCAAAGCTACCTCCTCCTATCTTCAGGGGAGAACCTTCTCAGATGCTTGTAACTGCTAGGAAATTGTTGCATAAGCATGCTCAGTACATCCTCCGCCTCACCTGAGCATGCAAGTACGCAAGGGCCTGTGCAAGATCCTTAGCAATGTCAATTTGCCTGATTGTGTCAAGCTCCATTGTCTCATTCTCCATCACCTGTGGTCAGGAAAAAAATGAAATAGTACGGGATGAAACTATGTAGGATTTGACTTTCAGTTTATGGACGGAGGGAATACCACTGGAATAGCACAAATTAAGCATAAATGGGACCTATGAGCGTTCACACGGGTCAACTATTCCAGGAGCCCAAGATTATGCCTCCCCCTAGAGGCTACATGTAGAATGTTTAGAACGTTGATTTTGTGTACCTCAGGGACTCTCATACTCATTTGGGAAGGGGGAATCTCAGTACTTAGTTTGGGCAGATCTGGGGGACAGGCAAGCCCAGCCCTAGGTTTTGGCCTGGGCAAGCCAAACCTGGGCAACAGGCAATGCAGTGTCAGATCGCTTTGCACACAACCTGCCAGCACTTGGCTGCATCTGAGCTGCTTAATGTGCAGTTTCTGCATCTGTGTGCACACCACCAGCCAGCACTTGGTTGCACCTGAGCACTGTGCAGTGTCTGCATCTGTGTGCACACGACCTGCCACCATTTGGTTGCACCAGAGCACTGTGCAGTGTTCGCATCTATGTGCATACCATCTGCACTACCCCTTGTGTGTTGCTCTTTGTCACTTTAGCCCCTTTGCTCAGGTGTTTCAATTGCTATCATGCACACAAGATCCAAGGGAAAAGTGGGTGCCAGGGAGCAAGAGGGTGGGAGCAGCTGCTCCTCCCCTCCCCCCCCTGGCTCCCTTGATCCACTGTCTTACTATCCCTACACCCCAGAGGCAAGAGGGGCAGGTTCCCTGGGCCCTGGTGCCCAGCAAGCCAAACCCCAGGTGCCTTCCCTTAGGCACAGCTTGCAGCCTGCTGCTGCTTGCTTGCCCAACAGAAGTTCAGGGCTTTCCGATTCGGCTGTCTTTACCCATACGAAGAAACCTGAGCCATTCTATAAATAAAATTATGAAATATCCACCTTAGTGGGTCTATTGGGCAAAGCTGTCTCCAAAGGGTGACTCATGTCAAATTGCCTGCTGACAGATGCTTGTGTTTTGTCACACCCGCTGTGTCAAACAGAGAAATATGGTAGTTGGAGCGAGGCTGCTACATAGGAGGATGATTGAAAAGCCTGCCGACAAAGCGATTGACTGACCCTGGTGAACAGTCAGTGGATACCAGTCCGCCGATGCCCTGCCCCTGCCTGCTCAACCGGCCGGCCAATTGAGCAAGCACATGCGTTTAAACACATATCATCTAATAATAAACAATCAGGTCAATCTGTGGCCTGTGCGGATTTTGGCAAGGATTTTCCTACCTCCCCCTGCAGGCTCTCCGGCTTCCCTTGCCCCATACTTACACCTGATGTACGGGCATGTGGGCTTGATTTCTTAGGACAGAGCAGGGTTGGGTCATACATGTTTGATCGCACTTCGCGCATTGAAGAAAGGCTAAAATTCACGAATTGAAAAAACCCAATTTACAATGCAGATTCCAATGCGGACCCCCCCTCCCCCCCGGCTTTCGTTCCTGCACATTTTCTCTTTTGGTAACTACACTGAACCTAAGCTTCATCTGAGGTGAGGATTCTGAGGAGGTCTCTGAATCTAGCTCCTCCAGCCCTTCCCAAGCCCTCTTCCTCCACCTGTCCCTGCCCCTTCTCCTGCCCCTCCTTGTGCCTGGTGCTCCTTGACCAGCTGCATTCCCCTGAGAGCCAGAGCCCATTTCCCTGCCACCACTGGAGCTCCTGCCTCCACCCCTGCTAGAATCTGTGATTGTCGCTGGGTCCAAAAATTCCTCAAATGCTGCAACATCTGCAAGGGCAACATCTGCAACAACCGCAAGGGCAGCAGCTGTACCCACACCACAAGCTTATCTTTGATGGATGATAAAGCAGGCCTCTCCAGCCAAGGCCTACCAACAGGCCTAGGTGGAGCAGGAGGGGGTCTCGCTGCAATGGTAGCAGCGAGCACCTTCTCACACTCAGGATGGGGTCCTGGTGGATACATGGCTCCCCAGGCTGCCTGTCCCCCTCTGAGCACTTCTGTTTTTTGCAACCCACATTGAAAATGTTTCCTGTGTCTGTTTGGGTGTGGGGGTCCATGGGCTGGGACCGGGCGGGGCAGTGGCTAAACTACAATACCTTGCGAGCTCTTCAAAAGCAATTAATTATACTTCTGGCAGGTTGCGAGAGGACGCGGAGTTAGTTAATTAATTGTAAGGTCCCTAACAGCACAACGGTGCATTGTAAACAGACAGGAATGTGACAAACATGTTAGGTGGGGCGCAACATGTGCACCGTTGGCCAAGAGCATCGTTCTGTACCATTTTAGCTGGAGAATAGAATTTTCAAACTTGCTCCATTCCTGCCGCTTTCCAGGACTTAAGCTGCACTTGCATGATGGTTTGATGCTGCAAAGTCGGATCTGGGGGAGGGGTCGAGAAGGTACTTTCTGTGGGTGACCATGTCGGGACTGGATGCTGGTGCCGGCACAGGAATTGTGATAGCTCCACAACTCCTGCATGCTTTCAAGGCGAACCAAGCCTGAGGATTGTGGCCAAGCATTAATGATGAAAACCAGTGACCATCTGTAATGGAGTCAATTGAGTGTGTGCGTGAGAAGCCAAAATGTTCACATCTGCCTCTCCTGAACGCACAGCTCAGCGGCAGAGCTTCCCACGCCCAAAATTACTATGGTGATGCGGCCCCAATTTTTATATGTGCAGGCATCTCAAAGTTGGAGTTTAAGGCTGTGTGCAAGAAATGGTAAGCACACTTCAATGTTCACATTCTGTTTTTCTGATAATTCCTTCCACCTCCGCACCAATTTTCCTCTCCTTACCAATAGAAAGGTACCAATAGAAAAGAAAAGCTATTCAATGGTGTGCTCAGGGCGGGGAACGGTGCAGTGGCTGCAATGTTGTGCCTTGAGGACCCTATTTGGCCACCCAAGCCCAAGAAAGGGGTGACCCAGTCGTGGGGACAACCAGTTGCAAGATCAAATGAGGATAACGGCATGTCAACATAAAGAAAGGGTGAAGTATAAGGAGTCCACAAGTCTACCTGCTCCCTTGATGCATCCCAAGGGCCAATTCCTCTTGCTTCTTGTGCATTTGCACTTAACCCTTATGCTTGGTGTTAATCAGCAAACCCAGAACTCACGCTTGTCAAGGGTCCAAGCTCCTGGCACTCCTCCACAAGGACGGGCATGTTGGTTGGCAAGGATGGCAACGACCATACAATGCCAAGTACAGGCACCACGCTTGGGTGCTGCAAGCACTTGACCCTCCAAAGCAGCTCGAGAACCTGTGCACAGCCAATTTCTCCAATGCAATTTTTCTGTCTTCACAACCGCCTCATTATAGCTGAAAAATGATGTCGGCAGGATATTGCTTCAAAATTATGAATGTTCAAAAACATGCAATCATCTAAGCCAGAATATCAGCTTATGCGCACTCAGAAGGGGGCCATTTGATAAACTGGGATACACGCCAACTCGCTCAGATTCCATAGGGGGTCAGTGCTGTTGGTATGAAAGGGCGGCCCTTGCCTTACATATGCAGTCGGACATTGAAGAATGTCTAGAATGCATGTATTTGAGAGCTCCTGATTACCCTTGTTGATCATCAATCTTAATCTTTTGCAATCTTTCTTACATCTTGCTCTCCTGACAGCAATCAAAGTGACACTTGCCTGGGACTTGGTGAGTGTGATAACACTGGGAGGGCTGTTTGCATCAGTCCTAGTGCCAAGAGAAGATGGGAGAACAGACTCTACTTGGGGAAAGCTGATCTCAGAGGCTGTGCCTTCATCTTCAACTTCAGCAGAAGATTGGCCGTCAAGGTTGAGATAGACCTGTGGGTCGAGCTGCCTACGCCTTGAAGACAAACCAGAGACTGACGCCCTTCTGGACTTTGGAGTCTGCAATTGAACCTCCTGTTTTGAAGGTAAAAAGTCAAATTCCAGATTTGAGGGAAGCAGAATTACGAGCACACATGTGCCTTAGACTGACCGGCGCCATCACTCATGAATTTGGGCACGCAATATGCGGAATGCAAGAAGTAGAGAATACTTTCCAACAAACTCTTGTATTCTGGCTTGAGCACATCATAATCTGGCTCACAACAGGTCTGTTACTTGTGACTTGTAATTTAAAAAATCGAGGGGAAGGTGTTCTACGGACAAAGTGCCTACTTACAGATCTCTGTCCAGGAAGAAGCGGGTTGCTTAAAGTTGTTCTTTGCGCGTTCACAACTTACATTCTGAATGAATGCGTCAATATCCCCCATGCTTTCCAGTTGGCTTGATGTTGGCAAAGAGGATTTGCGGCAAATTTTGGAATGTGCTTGTTCTCCCATGCTTTCCAGTTGGCTTGCTGTTGGCAGAGAGGTTTTACGGCAAATGTTGACAGGTTGTGGCTCTCCCATGCTATCAGGATGGCTTACTAATCGAGAGGAGCTTTTGCGACGACCTCCACCATTTTGAACCTGTGCAGTGCATCAAAATTGCTGCTGGTGACTTAACGAGGCAGGCAAGGATGTCAAGACTTCCCCATGTGACATGTTGTGGCAACTAAGGCTCGCTTCTGAGGCGGCGATCACAAGTTTACACAACAATACCAAGATAAGAAGAGTACTCAAGAAAGGACAGCACTTGTGAGAGAATGTCATTTCCTTGCTGAGAAACCTTAAACGGTTAAGGTTTTGATTTGCTTCATGCAGCAGCCCAGATCCTTAGGGAACAAAACCTGCTTACTCAGCAACACTTACTTTGCCAGCATCCATTATTTCCAGTTGTGGGTCCAGGTTGTAGGTAGCAGCATGACCGTACTGTTTGCTTAATCTTGACCTGCGACAAAGAATAAGGGACTAGAAATGTAAAAAATCTTATAGGTAGACAACAAGTAATATCCTGACCAGGGTGGAGTTGGGCAAGAAACGCAAAAGCAATTTTTGCGTGCCTATAAGCATTGAAGGCTGACTCGTCATCTTGAAAGTGAGGGGTCTTCTTTTTTGCAATGTGATAGCAGGTAACTTAGCCTCACAGGGTCATGGTGATTTAAGAAGAGTATTGACAGATAAAATAAAGATGCAGCTCTTGTTTAATTGTGCTCACATCAGGTCAGTGCATAGAACATGCAAGTATGTTTCAATATGGCCACATCCGGAGCTTGCCAAGGCCAGACCTGGACGCGTCGGGATCCCTTGAGCCTGCAAGTCGCGCATCTTCCAGAGGGCTCAGAGCCACCAAGGCATTTCTGTAGATTGCCTTCCCACACTCGTAGGATCCATCCAGTCGCCTCTACACAGCATAAGATACAGTGAAATGGAAAAAAAATATGTAAGCGCATTCATTTGCACAGCTGCTAATTTTCATTATCAATGGGCTTACAGAGCAAGCCACCCAGCCAGGTCGCGGTGAAACACTCAGGGTTGTTTGAGCAAGAATTTAATGAGAACTTAGAAGCAGCAATGCACTTGACAGGTCACATTCTTGGGAAACTGGGTTGAGAATTGTATCTTGCCTCACAGATAAGGGTGGCGTTCTAGATGTAAGCTCAGGTTGCAGGCCCAACAGGCTTTAGCTGATTGCCCTTAACTGGCGGGTAAAGCTGTGCAACCATTCCCCTTACCCTCATGAACGCTTTGTCTTATTGTCACTTCCTAACAATTGTCACTAGAGGCCCCTCACTCACAGCCACACAATAGAAAAACAATCAAATCAACATGTTTACTACTTGATCCATTCATCCCCTTTACATTTTCAGTACCCGAGGCTCCATTGAGGACAAGAACTTGCTTGCTTTGAATGCTTAGATCAGTGTCTTTCCTCCTGTTCAATTCTCCTTTTTGCACTTTTGAGCACGTGTGCACTAAGGCATCAAGAACCTTCAAAATAGCCTAGTGACCACCGCATGAGAAGTGCAAGAGAATAAGGCTGGTGTGAGGAACCTGAGTCATAGGTTGGTCTTTTATACCAGCGACAAATTTTAAAACTCCAATCTTCTATGACCCTAAGTGACGAGTTTTTTCAGGACATAGGCCTCCCATCTATCCTCACTTATTGACCTTTCATGAAAGACCTTTTGATGTAGAGCAACACATCATCATCTATCTGCTTTTTGTGCTCTGCTTATCTACAGCTAACTTACCGCTGGCAAATTGATGATTTGCAAGTCTTCAGCAGGTATGACTAAATGGCCAACAATCTTTTGACGGTGATGCTTGTGCCGCCAGAGAAAGGAAATAGCTGCTAGGGCGAAAAGAGTAACAGACCCCACCACTACTACAACAACAGCAATGAATGCTTCCTGCAATGCAAGAGAATTAAGCAAATATGTGTTGCTACCTTTGGGATAAGGGTTCAGGAGGGCAAACTGAGAAGAGCATTATCCCATTTGTATTGGACATAAGTGTTTTCTTGAACAGGCTTGTCTAATCAGTAATAGTTGGAAAGGAGTCGTGCACATATTATTCATTCACACCAACTTAAAATCAACTTTAAAAACCAGTCACCCCCTTACCTTCTGCAGGCTTCCAACTTTGCTTGGCTCCTGATCTCCATCCGAACTCTCATTCAGTGGTTTTGGCATTGGCATAACAAGTGCTTTGTTGGCAAACTCAAGAGGTAACACTGCCTACAAGTGAAAATGGAAAACGCTGCAAGGTCAAAGGGCATTTTTAAGGAAGAAGCTGTGCAGTGCAATTGCAAAAAGGGGGGGAGGTGAGCATAAGTGTGAGCATACAAGTCATTGTTTTTTTGTAAATTTTTTTGTTGATAGTGGAAAGGTGTTGTAGGCGGGAGCCGCGTGTTTTGGTCACTTACCTATTGAGGAAATCAGCCCTAGGGGGCAAAAAATAGTACCCTCCCAGACCCAGAGTTTTTCGCCCAAACCAATTTAGGGTTGGGTAGGGGTCCACAATGATGCAATTTTTGGTGCAAAATGGCCACCTGTTGGGGCTCCTTCAGCCTTGCTCTCATGCACATGTAGCTTCTGCCAGCTCCTAGCTCTCCTGTCTCTTAAGTACGGCATTTTTTTCTCATTGTATTTTTTTGGGCAGAGATTGAGTCTGACTTGGAAACACAAGAAGTGCAGCCGTTGGGCCCCAAAAAAAATAGAACCCCCCTAAAATGGCCTGATAACACCTCCATGCTACTCCCTCCTGAGGATTGATTCATAAAATTTAAGACTGTAAAAGGCAAGGGTTTGCCAAGGTGGAGAATGGCTGCCCCTAACATTGGAACCCCCAATGTAGGGTTACTACTCAGTCCGAGGTTTAGCTTAGCACCATGAGTTGGCGTCATTTAAGCTGTTTTAGACACAGCTTTTACGCCCCCGTCTCTAAGACTTGGTCTGGCAGGGAAGCATGCAGGAGCTCTGGAGATCTTGCATGCCGGCATCTGCCCTCGACACCCAGTCAGAGACAGGGTTACTAATAGACACCTGCTAGATTACAACCCAAGTCTAGTTTTGTAGCATCAATCCATCACTAGACTGCAGCTTAAAACTTGGAGTGAGGGGCTATCAAAGCATCAGGAAACATGAATTCTTGCCAAAAGGGGGAGGCAACGCCACGACTACAAGTAGGGATCGGCGTTAGCTTAAAGCACTAAACTATTTCAGGATACAACAAGTGCATGAATATTGTCCTGCTGATTTGCTCATTTTGGGCTCCCCTCGAGTGACAAGTTGGCCTGAATAAATATTATGAATCAGATTATATTTATCGTGTATGGGGAAAAAGCCTGCATCTGGCCGAGTTTCCCCAGGTAGTTCCAATGTGTGCCAAATAGTCATGTCTGCTGCTGTGGTGAACAAGCTGGGCAAGCAGCGCACAATGCCTCAACCAGATACAAAAGCCAGAGCGCAAGGCTAAGGATTGGCTGCAAAAAGCGCCAGAAGCAAAGTGCAGCGTGGGCATGGCATCACGAGTGGGGCAACTTCGCTGGCGCAGCTTTCTTCTTTTTTCCCTGATTGGAGCAACCCTTGGCCTCAAATGTCATCAATATACAAGAGTAACACAACACACAAGCTACATTGGCATGCCTGCAGATGAGGAAACATGCAGGCAGCCTTAGTCCTCCTGGACGCTTTCACGCGCTGGTGCAGCTGTGCTATGGGCACAAGCACTTGCCCAAACAAGCTGACACATATGTTCATGCCAGTAATGAGTGTGGGTAACCCATCCAGGTAGATAGCTACTGAGATGGGGGTATAGGGGTGCAGAGAGGATGCGTGCATGAGGCCCTTACTGGAAGCACAGGTGCACCAAATTAATCACTATATTGGAGCTCACGACGCCATAAAGAGCAGCAAAATCAACATTTCTGTTCAATCCTTGTAAGGGGGTGCGCATCATTTTCCATCTGACATTCAAATTTGATGACAAAACTTGGGCTGCCGGGGGGATCCAGCTTATGAAAAATAGCGCATTGTAGCGTCATATCGCTACATATTGCTATATGGCGCTATAGATTTGTCCATATTGCGCCATATGCCAACCCCTTATTGCAAGTGGAGCAGATATAGTGCCACTGCCTTCCATTTTTCCGCATATCCAGACTGCTTAAGGCAAAATGACAAGGAATGAATACATGTTTGGGCTAGGTACTGGGGCAGCCAGAATGGCTAAAGAGCAAAGCCACCCCATTCTGCCTTAGACGCGTGGGGTGCCAGATTGGGGCAAACCGAGTCTTTTAGGTGGGGCTTCCGGTCTTGGTCATCGTCTCCAATTGTTAAATGCAGAATTGTGTCATCTGCATTTTATCGCATTGTACGCATTGTAAAAAAGGGATAGAATTTGAAAAACTCCGGGTTCCAATGCGGAATGCCCCCCACCGGCCTTTAAGCACCAGCTCATTTCCTCTTTCAGTAACTTCACTTAGCGTAAGCAAATAAGAGAAACAAGGACATTTTAAGCAGCCAACTTCTTATCTGCTCCTCATCGCTGGTGCTGTGTCCTCATCGCTGCTGCTACTGTCCTCTGCATCACTGCCCTGGCACTCCTCATTGTCGCAGAAGACTTTTGATGCTGGTGCATGAGCACGCCCCCTGCACCAGGACCTAGGTGCGCTCAGCCAAGTCTGCTCACTGCTCCCCTGCACACCACAAGCATCCGCTGCTTCTTTGCAGGTGCCGAGGAGGTGCTCGCACTTGCTGTTGTGCTTCTGTCGAGCTGGCGCTGCTGCTGCTGCTGCTGCTGCTGCTGCTGCTGTTACTGCTGCTGCCTTGCTCTGAGCATCGATGACCCTCATCTCATCCAGTACAGGCTGCAGGACTGCCTCATCTGCTGTGCACTTTGCTACCCACAAGTTGGATTTATGTGCTGTAATGGCTCCCTGATACGGGTAGCACCAGCTACAAGGACATGATTGCAGTACTTGCACTCCACCTTGTGCCTGTGCATCCTGTCCTTCAGCTCAATGATCATGACATGACCCCACTCCTTCTTTAGACATTCTGAATGTATATACAAGTAAGAATGTAGAGGGGTGGGTACAGGAAGCTGGGGGGGTAGAGGGGGGCCTGTGGGCCCCTTCACATCTTAAAATGACCCCTAAATGCAGACGATTGACGTTAAGTACGCGCATTGTTGGTATCATACGCGCATTGGTCTGGGCAAATGGAAGCATGACCTGACCCTGGATAAACGACACAGAGAACTTAAAATCTGCAGCAGCAAACAGGACATGTGCGCCAAACACTTAATGCTCACAGTACCCTTATACACGCACCCGTTGGGGCCTCAGCCACGCCCCTTTGGTGGTACCAATTGCAAATAACAGAGGGTTGCTGTCACCTCACCACCCTTCTTTGTCACATAGATGTGTGCCAACCTACATGGCTATCTTCTCAAGGGTGCACACATGAAAATAATCATTGTTGGAACTTGTCTTGAGGGAGTTAGGTATCCCCTTTTAAGTGACTTCAAGTATTACATTGTCAATTGATAGACCACTACTTTTTTAAAGGACAAGGCAACATTGTACAAAGAATTTAATGGGCAGCAGTGAAAGGTGGGAGGGGGAGTTGGCGGTGCATTCCTTTTAGCCATACGAGTGAAAGCATGCATAGTACCAAACATAGGTCCATGAGCAAGAGACAGATATCCCCACTCTTTACCTCAATGATACCCTTCTGGACCTGCAATGTGGGAGATGAGAAAATGAATTGGTGAGAGACCTGAACTCAAGGGCCGCCTCGGAGCCTTGAAGGTGCATTAGGTCGTCAAGGTCAAAGAGAGATGCACCCGCTTTCTTGGCGCTGAGTTTTTTTGCCCTCCTTCATACTCACTTGGGTTGTAGATGCTGCCTTTGCAATGTTTCTCCTGCAGTCAATGTAAAGGGGTTTTTTGTGAGTAACAAATGAGACACAAAAAAGATCAGATCTAGTGGCAGAGTTGAGGCATTTAAATCCAACAACTACAATTGAGGAGTGCCTATGCACACCTGAAACTGTTAAACTCAACCTGTAGGCACAAGGAGAGCAAGAAATATTTTAGTTACATAAACATTCCATGCAAGTACAGAATTACTGCTCAGCACAACTAGACTTACTACAAGCTGCACTGCATGGGCAAAGGGAAAATGTTTTTTTTATCATTCTCATAGAAGGTCAAACTGTGATTGCTGCATACCTCTCCAAAGAACGTGTTCAACTTCTGGCGGCTCAGGCTGTCCAAAACCAAGTTGTAGCCGACCCCAGTGACAGGTGCTCCCAATGGATCTACGCACTGTATAGCGCTTTGATCAAAGAGGAGCATGTCTGCAGAGATCATTTGTGGCTGGTGGAAGGTGCACAATGAAAAAGCTTCTTGCAGGGCACTTGCAAGAGAGTAGCTGGTCGCACTTGCTCCTGCTGCAACGTAAGAAGGGAGCACTTGGAAGGCATCCCTGAAATGTGCGTTGTAGTCAGCTGTGGTGCCGAAGTAGCCATCAGCATATGACATTGCAGGGTGCCTGCATTTGATGGATATTTCTGATTAGGGCATCGAAGAGGTGTAGGCTCAGCATTCTCAAGCATTTGCGCATTTGGTCATGGACGTACCATTGCCCGGCTGTAAGCGCGTTCTCAGAGGCTACTCCGAGTCTTTGTACAAATTCTTCATAGGCAGGTGCGACTGTAAGCCACAGGGCCCTGAGATAGTATCGCCTCGTGCTCAACTCCCGAGCAACAGTGATGCCAGAATCCTGCAAGGGAATGATTTGAAGTCTTGAAGCGGTACAAAGCACTCCTCAAAAAGCTAATCCATGCCAACGGGTAGGACGAAGCTTTTTCGCACCAACCTTGAAATCACAACCTAGAATCGCGTCTGCTCTAACATCGATTGCATCTGTCACAATTTTCTGGTAGAAGTCAGGATCTGCAGAGGCATTCTGGCTGGAATAGTCTTTGACATGCACCACTTGGAAGCTTGGATTGAGTTCCGATAGCACATCATTTGAATAGTCAAGCGCAGCTCGGCACGTGGAGGACGTAAATATGTTGTCTTTAAGGAAGAAGATGTAAAGCCGCTGTACGCCACCTGTGGCACAAACAGATTTGCCGGAAAGGTTGGCCAAGACGACCACCCCCATGCTTGGGAGCTTAATGTTTGCAAGTCACAAGGACGCCTGACATGTTTGCAGGCTATGAGATGCACCATCATACAACCTAGAGCTTACCTGCCAGAGCCATGCTCTTCAATGACTGCAACGAATACCTCGCATTTGATGTTTGAATACCGTAGACAAACCTCATGTCCTGCAAGGTAAAGCAGATGGATGAGCCCACCCTCACATCAGGCATTCTAGGTAATGCACTGCATGACTGCCAATTAAGGAAGCAATCTTAGTTCGGGCAAGAATGGAGAATCTGGGTCTGGATGAAGGAGCACATTAACTCTCAAAGGATTTAGAAATTAAGCTTTGCTACCACATGCTTTTAACCTTGTGCTCAGTTAAAAAAAAAAACGCACCTGTTCGTACAGGGCATCTGGACCCACACAACAATGATAAATCATTCTTCCTGCAGCATTGGCTCTTTGAGACTCGGGCTCGGCAAAAACTGGAGTTGAGCCAAAGACAAAGTGCACTTTGTCCACGCGCAGAAGCTTGTCCATGAAGTTGTTGTGCTTTTGCAGGTCGCAATCATCATTGTACCTGTGTCACAGGGTTTTCATGCACGGACAAGGATCTAATCTTTTGCAGGCAACCAAAATATCTGCATGCATGCTACAGATGCAAGGACATTTACCAGCCAAAGAGTCAACAGCAACAGCAGCGAGTTGCAGTATCGAAAAAGCAGCACCAGCGAAGCAGCGTTTGCCACCACAGTAGCAGCACCACCACCACGAACAACAACAACACCAATACCACGACCACCGAGGTAAGGACAGCAAAGATAGCTGTTGAACCCTAGTTAGGTAGTGCAGAGCTTTATAATTAGTTGGTCGCACACCTGTATGCCTGACAACACATGCGCTTTGCATGTAGCCCAGGTCAGGTCATTAGAGCAAGGGTTGGAGCTCGAATGCTCCTCACAGCCATGGCTGCCATGCCCGAGGAATGTACATGTCTCTATCATTGCATTCATAGCACATAACAAAGGATAGGGTCACCAAACAAGCTACAGAGGCACTCACCGTGTGTAGTTGAAAAGCATCCGGTAGCGTTTGCCCTCTTTGTCGCTGAAAAAAATGGCCCCACTATCAGAAGCCAGCTTATTGGCAAACAACAAGTGCCCCCGGTTTGCGTCTTCCATCTCTGAGGCAACCAAACCCACGTAACATGCCAAAACAAAACGCATGATAATGGTATGGCATGAACTCCACCAAAATTTCCAAGCCTGACATCCAAGCAATTTATGAGCATACTTGGTATTTGCAATTCCAACTTCCACCCTAGAAGAGGCACGTTTCCGGATGCCAAACCATTTAGTGCAAGTTGCTCAGTGTGACCTCATGCACAAGAGACTTGTTTACACTCTGGACATGAGTGTCGTGTGCAGAATGAAGCACAATCGCAGAAGGCTCATACATGCGTACGCATTGAGTGTGCATATATTTGGGAGAACGTTGCATGTGCACATGGTTGCGGGCATGCGTCGATGCCGGTTGTGTGTATGCACATGGAACAATATCTGATGTGCACGCATGCATTTTGTTGATGTGTGCCTATGTCCATGCAAGTGTTTGTCTATCTGTGTGCAAGTGTATATGCGTATGAGTGTTTGCATGTGTGCAAGTTTGCAATTTTTTGCATCTGTACGCCTGTGAAAGTGTGTGCCTGTGTGTGTGTGCGCGCGTGTACGTGTGAAGATGTATACTTGTGTTGAGAAGTGAGTGCATGCATGTTTACAGGTGTGATTGGTGTGTTTGCGCGCATGTGCATGTGTTCGCACATGCAAGAGTGCGTGCATGTATGTGTGTGTGTGTGTTTGTGTGTGCGTGTGTGTGTGTGTGCGTGTGTGCGCATGCGCACCTGCATGCGTGTGTGCGTGCGCACGTTCAGCATGTATGTGTGCGTGTGTGTGCATGTGTGTGCGTGTGTTTGTGTGTGTGTCTGTGTGTGTGTGTGTGCGTGCGCGCGCGTGTGCGCCTGTGTACAAGTGTGCGTCCGAACGCTCAGCATTAGTGTGTGTGTGTATGTGTGTGTGTGTGTGTGTGTGTGTGTG
>LFCJ01001942.1_pt1 | contig 14769 bp, 22 predicted proteins | sample 643141 | NCBI WGS metagenome assembly LFCJ01 (sample SAMN03766243, study PRJNA286221) | soda lake metagenome | biome: soda lake; feature: Kulunda steppe; material: water; isolation source: sample B1-Br-g2 brine of Lake Bitter-1 | place: Russia: Kulunda steppe | collected 2010-07 | reverse complement strand
TAACCAATGCACCGTTTCCTGAACTGAGCACACCATTGGATAACTAATATTTTTCTGGTTCTGATGCTACCATTGGAATAAAAATTGGTGCGGTGGATCAGAGGAAATGTCAGAAATAATTTTATTGATAAGCAAAGACTATGTTAAAAACTGCTGGTAGACAAACCGCCCCAACCAACTGGGGCTTGAAAAGCGGAATGCGCGCTTGGATACCTTTATCCTTCCAGAGGAGCGCGCAAGCGCGCCTTGGTTTTTGCACATGATGAATGGGATCGAAAGCCTCTTCATGGCTTAAAGGTGGCCGCCCCCCTTACCTTGTTACTTCTGGCCACCTCGCCCAGTCTGACCCAAGCAAGAACCGCTCCCCGCCCCATTCTGCCCGAGCGATGCGTGTCCGCCCACGCACCCGTGCCTCCGCGGCGCAAACTCGGGGGGAAAGGGGGCCTGGAAGGATGCTCCTGCGTGCTGGCACTGCCGCCTTTCCGCACGTTGCGAGAACAAGAACATGCACATGTTCCGTGCGCGATCATCTTGTCCCCCTCTGCTGTGGTGGCTGCATTCTACTATGCATTACCTGTGATGTTTGGGGCTTAAGCATTCCTGAAATGCGGTAACCTGCATGACCCACTGTGTGGATATGTCCTTGCAACACCCTTGATTGATCAAATTTGTGGCTTACAAACTCTGCCAGCCACTGCATGAGGGGCTCCCAGGCACATCAGGGGGAGCTCAATCTGCCTGTACATGTGCAAGCCTTTTAAGGCCAACTTCCCAACAACCACTTCATATTACTCCACAATCACTGCCAAAAAAGGCCTCCATAGTGTCACAAGGCATCAAGTCGATGTCTGCTTGCCAGGTTAAGGGTTGGCCCATCACTAGTGTGCCATCTGCACCAGCACCTCAACATCAAAGTTCTTATCACCTTCTAACCTTGTGCAATTAGTGCCATTGGACTTGAATGCGTTGAACTGCAAGGCTCATTTTACCGCTGGGCAAAGTACCGACCGGGCCCAACCTTGTCTTCGTTTGCATGGGAGGGGCTCCGCAAGTAATCAGGCACTTGTGCTTTAACAGGCAGACAGTCACTTGTTCTCTGATTGGCTCTCGCATGTGCATCTTCTACAGGATGCAGGATTCGTATCCGTAATTGAGTAGGTGCACATTTACATTGATCGCACTGCTCTACCTGTCAAAAGCATTCTCGGGCATCATTGCTCTCAGCTCAATGCGCACCCTTGCCTCCCCAAAGAATGCAGGACCATGCCTCATGCATGGGCAGACAGGTATGCTCAGCCCGTGCGTGAGGCATGGGCCTACATCTTTTCAGGTGCTGATGGACCTGTTCGTAGACGCTGGCAAACATGCATGAGCTCCCATGTGACCTGCCAAGATTTGCGCCAAGCTTGCCAGCATCTCCGCTAGATAATGGCTTTGTGGTCTGCAGAAATGGAAGAGGTTTCCACTTGAATCATCCAGGTGTTTGAGGCCAAGAAGGCGTCTGGCAGTGCTTTCCCTTACTGCAAAACCATTGGAGAGCAGAGAGCCACAAAGTGGAACAACATAGATGTACACCTTCACACGCTGGTGGCAGCATGAAGGTTCAGTGTTTTCTAACAAAACAGTCAGGGTTAATTAGCCCTTGCATCCTGTCTTCTAACGGGCTGTATGTAACACAATGGAAGTGTTGAGCAGGTCCTACAAATGAGGCAGCTCATCATGGATCCGCGATTTGCTCTAGATACGTTGGCGGAGCGGCCAGTGGCTTGACTTTATCTCATGGTCATCCTTGCGCAGGGGCCATGCTTATCTTCTTTGAACCGTTCCAATTTTAACATATGCCCCGAAGAAATAATTTCAGGCTAACGTCATGGAGTCGTTCGTGCTCCTTTCAATTTGTGATGAATTGCTGAGTGCACCAGGTCAAGTTTAACCAAACAGATGGAAAGCGACCAGGCACCCTAGGGGGGTGGAGGCATGATGCTTCCATTCAGCTCACGCGTGTGTGCACCCTGGGAGCTCCCTGGGTGTAATATGCAACAAGACCCAGCCCATGGCTTGGTTCTGGCCAGAAACCGGTTTTAGTCAATAGGCTTGATGCTGATATAACATGCGTTGTGTGCACTCTATCCTCTGTCCGTTTGCCCTGGATGAAAAGTTCCTTGGCGCTGTGCAGCGAGTGTCTTGGATAACCCTGACTCAAATGTGAGTCAAGTTCCTCTCGAAGCGCGCCCACTTCCCTCCCTTTATAGATCCTATTGGAGGGCGTCCCATTCATCACTCTCTCTTGCCTTGGTGGCTCCCTTGAGTGCTGTTCAGGCAACACTGCGCCCATCCCTATCTCCACGGCACGTCGTGTGCATCAATCAGTAAATGGTTGTCTTTGAAAATGTAAAGGCTAACTCTGAGCATGAAAAACGGCTTCATGAAGGTTCACGCGTGGACTGCTGCATTTTTAGCAAAGTTAGGCAAGCTTGGGCAAAAAATTTTAAAATTATAACCGCGCTCAAGACATTTCAACACAACCCGCTGTGCTGTCAATCTCAAGACTGGCTCTTCTAGTCCGAAGTTCAGTCGCTGGCAGGGAGGAGGGTATACCCGATGGAAGCCACAGTGGGGAACCAGTGGATTGAGTCGTACCTGGAGGCGCTGGTGAGCGAGCCGGAAGGCAGAATAGGAGGAGCGATGGACGGGAGAGGGGAGACCAAGGGGGAAGCCGAGGATGAGGCTTGCTGTCCAGGGCTGCCCTGGTCTCAGGACCTCTCCATCGTGTGCTGCCTGCTTTGATGGACGGAGGGGTGGGGCAACAAAGCGTTTTCGAGCTCCTGGTGCTCATATTCCCCCGGAGACCAAAAACCCTCCACCCTGCGAAGACCTTTCCAGGGTTTTCCCCCCTTCCCCCCATCAACCCTCTCTTGTCCGCCCCCCTTGACCCCCAGCCCTATTCAAGCCCTCCGTAATTTTATTGCACGCAGTTGAGCAAAGGTGGCCTGTCTGCGGAGCACGTCGAGCAGGCCCCGCCCAAGGAGCCGGAGAGCGAGGGGAAGCTGCGGGTGGACGAGGACTCCAGCGTCACCGCCCGCTTCTACGTGCACCAGGCAAGGACTCTCCCGCTCCCAGAGAGGTGCTGAGGTGCTTCGCCTGCTGTGATCCTGGATTCGGCGCCCTCCACCCAAGATTCTGTCCCCCCAGATCGTCGTCTGTGTGTCATCGGACAGGATTGACGGGACAGGCTGCTGCTGAGTTCCACCCCACACCTTACACCTCACCACTTCTTTTCCATCCCTGCATGTGTGCCCTGCAGATCCTGTCCTTAAACGAGGAAAACATCCGCACTGCATGGAGCAAGGTGAGCAGGGGAGTACCCCCGAGCGCGCATGTTCCTATGGTCTTCCTGCGGAGCAAGAAGGGGGCTTGCGATCATGCTACACGTGCTGTAAGCAGCGTCCAGGAAATACCAGATGTTTCCTGCCCCTGATTACACTGCGTCTCTTGATGATCTGGTGTGCGCAGATTTCAAGGCACCCAGGTGGAGCTGCGGAGCGGGATGTGCGCATGGAGCAGCTGGTCTGGCGAGTGTGGGCCCTCAAACGCCGCCATGCAGGCGTGAAGGCCTCCAAGCAGCACCATCAGTACGAGGTGCGCACAGCTGCCGCGTGTGGCCTGCTCGATCTGGAGATTGCTCAAGCGTCCTGACCAGCAGCATCGAAGACAGTAAGCAGCTTTGCTTTTCGTCTTTCCCACATCTTTCCCTGCTAGCCCTCGCCCTTGTGATGATTGGCTGCTGCTGCTGCTGCTGCTGCTGCTGCAGGAGCAAGGAGGGTTTGTACCGCCACCCATGACAGAGCATGAGGCGGACACCACAACTCGCATGACCATCGATGAGCTCAACGCCTTGGAGCGGGAGGCCCTAGAGGCACAGCGCAGGGAGAGCCCCAAGCCTGGCATGGAGACCCTACAGGAAGAGGAGGTAGGCGGGAGATGGTGGTACAGTGTGGGCAAGCACTGGAGCACCCTGGATGGGGAGAGCTTGCGGCAAGTGTGGAGTGGCAAAAGCGAGCACTTGTGCATGACCAGTTGCTCCTGGACTTGCCTGCACGGAGCCTGCCATGCTGGACAAGCCATGGCTTTACCTGCAGCAGTGAGGCGTCTTGTAACAGGTGATGTGTCTTGTAACTCCGACACAGTGGTGCTCGTCCTTGTCTGTGGAACAGGTGCCAGAAACGCAGAGTGATGTGTCGTGGGATGCGATCTATGCGAAGACAAAGCAATCTGAGCACGCCCGCACCCAAGCGCCCAGCCCATTTGCAAGTCAAAGAGCCTTGGACCAGATGACTGGCAACCTGAGTAAGTGGCATGTGTGGTGCTGTGCCTACCATGGTCCTGCAGTTCAGCATGCATGCTCATTGGCTCAAAATGCTTCCATTTTGGATACATGCTGCGGTTGTAGTGTGCATTCAACCTGTGACATGATCATGCACGTGTATGATGATGTCTGCCACGCCAGCTTCGTCTCCTCACGTAACTCTGTTTGTGCTTGTGTTGCAGCTCACCTTGTGACCTTGCATGAGTTGAATTTAAGATAGCATGACTTGTCAGGTGGGTTGAATTTTTAGCAGCATGGCCACCTCAATGGGCTGTGAGGGCGTCTCTGGTGATGCTCTGCTCAGCCAGAGCCGCGTGCACACATCATTCTTCCAAGTAGGCACACACAACTGCCTGCACGTGCCTGGACATGCTGTTCAAGGGCTCGCAGGACCATGCAGTTGCCCTTACCATGATTTGGTGCCACCCTCCCCCCTTTTCTCCCACAACTTACTTCCCTTTTGCAGGCTCCATATCAAGCAGTGACATAGTGCAGGAGAGCACCCGGCAGCCAGCCACGCCAACTTCAGGCACCAATGCCCTCCAGCCTGACCAGATGCTGGTGTCCCGCTTCCCGCGCCTCTACATTGTCCTCATTTCACTTCATGGCCTCGTGCGGGGCGAGCGCATGGAGTTGGGTCGAGATCCAGACACGGGCGGCCAGGTGCGGCGGCTGCACGGCAGCTGCATGTGTGTGAGCGTGTGCGTGTGTGAAGGCATGGATGGTGTGCACAAGCTTGAAATAGGAGTGTGTCCATGAATTTTTTGCATTGTTTGTCACTCATGGAAACACAGCCGGCTGGGTCACCATGTCGCTACCTCTTTCGCGTCCAATGCTGACGTGCCCCAACGGCCTGTGTGTGTCTGTGTGTATATGTGTCTACTTCATAAAGATTATCTTGGGGTAAGCTGCATTCATGTGCATTCATGAAGCAAGGACTGCACAACTTACTGTTTGCCTGCCGACACATACACGTCCATGCTGCCGCTTTCTTGCACAGCCCCTTGCCTACTCTGCCAGATCAAGAGCTAAGGCACGCGTGCATGCATGCACACAAGCACATGCAGGCACAAACACATGCAGACCACATGCACTCATGCACGCAGATCAAGTACGTGGTTGAGCTGGCCAAGGCCCTGGCCCGATTCCCTCCGTGGCGCGTGTGGACCTGCACTCATGCACTCATGCACTCATGCACGCAGATCAAGTATGTGGTTGAGCTGGCCAAGGCCCTGGCCCGCATTCCCTCCGTGGCGCGCGTGGACCTGTTGACACGGCATATTGAAGACCCCTCTGTGGATGCCTCCTACGGCAAGCCCGAGGAGTCGCTGAAGCTGCCGCCCATTGGCAACCAGCCAGCGGTGGAGAGCGGGGCGGACGGCAGCATGGGTGGTGCATACATTGTGCGCCTGCCGTGCGGGCCCTCGCACGTGTACCTCAAGTAAGTATGTATGCGCGCGGGCAGGCAGGCATGGGTTGAGCGTGAGCGTATGGTTGTGAATGTGCGTCATTGCTGTTGCGCGCTCATTTCTGTACTGGCCCTCAACAAACTCTCAACTACGTCTTCTTTCCTTGATGTCTTAGGCTCAATGCACGCGCGTGGTTCTGGCTGAGCTTTGCCCTTGAGGTCTAGGTCCCAAACAGCCAAGAAATAAGAAAACGTGCATCTGGTAATGCAAACCAGGGGATATTCATTCTTATTCACCAGGGTGTTTGCACTAGAGAGTTGTGCCATGCATGCATGCAGATCCAAAACACCATGTCATGTCACCCACTTGCAGGAAGGAGGACTTGTGGCCTCACGTCCGCGAGTTTGCTGACAATGCCATCGCTCACACCGTTGACACCCTCCAGAGGCTGCAGGTGAGGCGGCATCCTTGCAGTGTGCCTAGCGAGCAGGTGTGCCAAGCACATTGAACCCCATGCAAAGGAACAAGGAGGCTGCCCCTTTTGTGAATGGTCAGATGCCAAATGTCATGATCTGCATTCGCATCGTAGGCACGTACCGTATCAGTATTTTTCTCCTTGGGCCTGTGCCTTGATAGACTGGCTTTTAACCGTACTCCATGGTTGACACCTGTGGTGCTGAGTCATCTTACCTGCTGAGCCACAACTGCAGGAGAGCAAGGAGGGACCCTGTGAGCTATACACCATCCATGGCCACTACGCTGATGCGGGTGGGTGGCGGCAATGCACATGGCTTTTGAATACTTGAAGCTTGATGGAGCAGAACGAGGACCTGCCAAAATAATTGTTTTGTGCCTCAACCAAGTACAGAACTCTGCTTCAAATTGCCTGCTTTCCAAAAATGAGTAGTCTGATAGCAGGATGAACTGGGGAGCAATTGGCACCAAAACATAGTGGCTCTGTCCTATTGTGGGCCTCCGTCTCCTCGTTACAACCATGGAGACAGGAGACCAGATTTATTGTTGGTTGCATGTATTTTCAAGGAAAGTGATAGTGGGAAATCTCCTTGTTGGCAGTAAACAAGGCACCAGAGTCTGTGCACTTGCCTGCTCGCGAGTTTGGCATGCCAATGGTTGGTTGGCCTGCTGCACTGTGTGTGCAGGTGAGATCGCTGCACTGATGGCGCACACGCTGGGTGTGGAGTGTGTACTGACGGGCCACTCCCTGGGCCGCAACAAGCGGGAGCACCTGCTGAAGTCAGGTACGCGGTTGGAAGCCGTGCAGGGTGTGCTGGCAGCACTGTCGGCGGTGCTGGGGTCACTGTGCATGCTGCACACATCCTGCACTTGTTCACAGTAGGTGCGCCCTGGTCATGCTGGGATACCATGATCAGTTGGTCGGTCGCTTGCTGGTGCCTGCTAACGTGATTGCTCCTCATGTGCTGGGTGCCGGCTGTGGCCCTCTCTCGTGGCACAACATTAGCTTTTGACATCAGGTGCTCTGATACAGCCGTCCCCCCCTTAATCTCAGTTTGCACCGGCTGTGGTCATCATCTGGGAGCTCAGGATCATCCCCATGCGGTTTGCGTGCTGCCTGATGGCGGCTCCTGAGCGCAAAATGGGCCTTTCCCTAGGGCTCTTGACCCTGGTGCATGGGCAGGAAGGATTTCACTGGCAAGGTGCTTTGTGTCAGCCGGGGCCATTCCACTGGTAAGGCACATTATGCCAGCAGGGGTCATTCCACCGGCAGGGGGCATTCCAATGGCAAGGAGTCAGGGGGCCGTATTCTCGTCTGAGTCTTTGCATGACAAGTCTTCAGGGCATGCCTGGAGGGGTTCCTGGGACCCTTGATAGCAACAATGAAACGAAAGAACTCATGCAAAAGGCAAGCACAGGCGCGCGCACACCTTGTAATCCTGCAGGCACCATTGATTTCAAGGAGATGGAGGCCACGTACCGCATCAGCCGTCGCATTGAAGGCGAGGAGCGCGCGCTGGATGCTGTAAGCTGTGTGTTCACGTCCACACAGCAGGAGGTGGCAGAGCAGTGGGGCACCTACGACGGGTGAGAGTGGGTGCATGCCGTGGTCGCGGCCACCTTTGAGAGGCCCTATGAGTGGGTAGGTTAGTGAGTGCATGCCATGATCGCGGCCACCTAAGAGTGGGTGCATGTCGCCTTCAAGTGGGTGGGCGGATGCATACCGTGGGTGCAGGTGCAGTATTGCTTGTGGCACGCCTTTGGCTCACACAATTGATTGCAGCGGCAATGCAGTAGCAGCTTGAGTGCCTTAGGGCTGCTGTCGTGCGTGCCCCAGCACAGCCTCTCTCAACAGGGCCGTGAGTAGCAGCCCGACAAGCGTGTTGAGTGGGATGCGGCTCGCATTCATGTGTGCATGCGCTGTGTCATCTTGCAGGTACTCCGACCAGCTGTCTGCTGCACTGCAGCTGCGCCCCTGCCGTGGCTATCACGTACCGCGCATGGCCGTCATCCCTCCAGGTATGTCCTGGGTGGGCATGGCCGGCTGCTCGAGTCACGTGACTTGCTGCTGTACCGGCAGGACACCAGTCCCAGGCGTAGTACCCATGCAATGGTCTGCACCTGCAGCTACCCAAAGAAATGGAGGGTGCAGCGCTGCTATTTCCTGCCTGACTTGCTGTGCTTTTGGTGAGTGCATCCTTTGATGTCTGCCTGATCCGCTGCGGCTGCAGGCCTGGACTTTTCCAACCTCAAGGTCAGCATGCCCAACGACCCATGGGAGGTGGTGCTGGGCCCCAACTATCATGAGTACCTGAGCGGCGGCGACCACCTGCAGGCCATCTCGCACCACGGCTCGCGCATGAACCCGGAGGGAGGTGGGTGGCAGGGGGATGGGCGGGTGCCTGCTTGTGCCCGCTGGGCAGGCAGCTTGCTGTGGAGGCAGATAGGGGAGGAGGAGGCCGTCTGCAACAACAGGGATGGGCAGGTGCACGAGACATGCTGCGCGTGGATGTGTGTAAAAAGACTTGTTGAGTGTGGTGGTGCAGGCTCACATTCATCAGTCATGCACATGTGAGCCATTTGGTGCTGAAGGTGTCACCAAGAAGCATCAGTATGAAGCACATCATGCTTCATCCATCCACGCGTCCTCTGCCAGCCTCGGCTGAGCTATGTAAGAAGCCTTCCGGCTTTTGCAGCATTGGAGGGCGGAGGCACTGGTTCCACATGTGTGTGCACGCGCAGTGCCTTACACAGCCCATATGCCTGCGCGTTTGCAGAACTCGAGCTGTCGCCAAATGGGCCTGAAAAGTCCAAGGGCGACATCAAGGCATCCGGCTCTGCCACCAACTTGTCGTCCGCGGGCCACAGCAACCAGAGCAGCCAGCAGGCGCTCAACACCATGGACAAGGGCCGCGCGCCCCCAAGCCCACGCGCGCTGGCGCCCACAGCGCTGGGCAAGTCCCTGTTTGGCCCTGACGAGCCCGCAATCTGGAAGCAGGTGCGTGGCCGCGGATTTTCCCTCAGCCCTCGCTGTCTGTCCACTTCAGGAGCACAATGCCTTGTGGACTGGTGGCGTGGGCTGGCTTGCTTCGTGCCGTGCCACTTCTAAGAGCATGCACGTCCTTGTAATAGACATGGCCGTGTTCCGGGACTGTCTGATCCCTCTGTGGCACGCATACCATTGCCCTCAAGAGGTGAGCTGCAGCTGCCCTCTTGAGACATGTGCCGAGCGTTTGTGAGCTGTGCTGAGGCTGTGTGGTGATCGACCTGTGCTGTGCTGCGCTGCCTGCCGCCTTGCAGATCGGCCGCTTCCTGCGCCACCCCGGCAAGCCTGTGATCCTGGCCATGAGCAGGCCTGACGCTAAGAAGAACGTCACGGCCCTTGTGCGCGCGTACGGCTCCTCCCGCGTGCTGCGCGACCTCGCCAACTTGGTCCTCATCCTGGTGCGTGCATCATCAACCAAGAGCTTGGCAGGGCCACATGCCTGTGCTTGTGTGCACTCGTGCAGATGCTTGTATGCTGCGAGGCGAAGCAGCAGAGAGGCAGCACCGCCTGCTTTTGCCCATCCACTCAGGCCCCTGCTTGCACATCCTGCAGGCCAAAAGGTGGCAGCTCCTGTGCTTGGCAGCTCCCTTGCTTGCTCCGTATCAGAATCTGGAAGCTGCACCTCAGTATGTGCTGCGGATGTGATAAAGGACTTGCCTGCGTACATCTTTAGCCTACTGCACACGAGTGCTGCCCTCCCTGCAATGAGCTGCTATTTCTTGATCTGAGGCATGTGCGGCACCCACACCTGCCAATCCCGCGCTTGCGCCTGCTTCATCTTGCAGGGCAACCGTGATGTCATTGATGGCATGGCCCCCGGGAGCTCGCGCGTCATGAACGAGGTGCTGAAGCTCATTGATGCGTACGACCTGTACGGCTCGGTGGCCTACCCCAAGAAGCACTCCCAGGTAGGCGCGTGGCGGTGTGCCTGCAGAGGGCACAGTTGTTTGCAGATGACACGATCGTCGGCGGCTTGTGGAAGTGCCCCACAAGCGCCTGAGGTGTGCTTGGGTGCTCAGCCCCTTCATAAAGGGCTTGCGCCGCAGCTCCGGTCCACGGGGCTCCCCACACGCATATCCCATAACACATGTTCATACAAGGCTGCACCAGTTCTTGCCCAAATGGCTGCACCTGCCTGCCGTGGCTCCCTGCACAAAGATCCCCTGCAGATTCGTCACCTGCTGGCTTCTCTCCTTGCGCGTCTCTCCCCCTGCAGAGTGACATCTCTGACATCTACTTGCTGGCGGCCGCCACGCATGGCGTATTTGTCAACCCTGCACTGCAGGTGTGTGCGAAAATTGTCTTCTCTATAGCATGCTTGCAACAATCCTTTTTTGTCAGGAGGCATGCTGAAGCGCTTCTGTGTCTGTGTGGTAGCGGCTCTGGTTCTCCTCCAGAGCTGTGAACGAGCATGTGCAAGCGTAGCGCAACCCATTTGGTCAGGCTTAACAGGCTGTTGCTTGCTTTTGCTGGCCAAAATGATTTGCACATGGCAAAATGAGCCTGCCTAGATATTGTTGGATACACCCTGCGCGTCACGCAACCCGCTGCGTGCTGTGATGCGGAGGCCCACCGCCATTTCCCCCTTCCCCATGTGCGCAGGAGCCTTTCGGCCTAACCCTGATTGAGGCCGCTGCGCATGGAGTACCTACAGTGGCCACCACACACGGGGGCCCGGTGGACATCGTGGCCACACTGTAAGTGCAGTGTTTGCTGTGGACATCGTGGCCACACTGTAAGTGCAGTGTTTGCTGTGGACATCGTGGCCACACTGTAAGTGCAGTGTTTGCTGTGGACATCGTGGCCACATGTAAGTGCAGTGTTTGCTGCTGCGCGTGCTCCCTCCTCCACTGGGAGGGCCCCCAGGGATCAATCTCCCATGGCCCCTGTGCCAACCTGGCATTGCATCCAGGTAGTTGGCTGCCACGCTTGCAAGCGTGTCTGATCCACAGCTGCCAGATCCATAGAGTGCGATGAGCGCACTGTGACGGGCGCACTCACGAAAACCCTGGTGTTACTAAATCCCTGCGTCGGCGTCCCCTGCAGCCACAACGGTGTGCTTGTGGAGCCAACTGATGTGGCCGCCATCCGCGACTCCCTCATCTCGATCATCACCAGCGCCAAGTCGTGGGAGCAGTACAGCGAGAGCGGCAGGTAGGAAGAAAGGCAGCCAAATTTACAGCTTTCCCGTTGACTGCTTGAGAGCAGGGTGTGCGTGATCTGTGCGCCCTTGGATACACCTGTAGTGGCAGCTACCTTAAAAAAAAAGGCCAGCTTACCCCTTTACAAGAACCAGTTGATTTAAGATCATGTTGCCAATGTAGGAGGTCATCCTGGAGCCCTTTAGGTACATCTCTTTACGTCCTGGACGAGCCTAGCTAGCCTAGTTGATGCTCATTCCCACAAGGGAACCTTTGCAGCAATCATCCACCCGTGGTATACGCATGGCTGCGCACCGTCATGCACGACCCTGTGGCACGAAGCCCACTGTGACGCTCTCCCTTGGCATGCTTCCCTGCAGGCGCAACATCACTGCTTACAGCTGGCCCTCCCACTGCGCCCGCTACCTGCACACCATTGACTCTCCCTTGGCATGCTTACTGCAGGCGCAACATCACTGCTTACAGCTGGCCCTCCCACTGCGCCCGCTACCTGCACACCATTGAGGACCAGAAGGCCACCAGCGAGAGCGAGGGCGCCATCAGGTATGGAGCACCGCGCGTGTGTGCACTGACTGGCGAGTGCGCATGCAAACATGACGCACTGCGCTGTAACAGAGGGACAAAAAGGCTGGAAGCAAGAGAAGCGCAAGCGTCACGCGATGGGGAGTGCGCCGCGCACGCGCAGACACAACATATGGCAAGCCCTGCTGATTTGCTGCACGGTAGCCTGCTCAAAGGAGCTCACACATCATCCGGGGGTCATGCGTGCAGGCTGCATGGCTTTATCCCTGGCGGCCCCGTCAGTGGGGAGCACCGCGTGCATCGCACGCTGTCGTTGTCCTATGATGACCTGGGCGCCCTGGCGCGCACCATCGCTGGCAGCCACAATGCCAACAGCGTGGACGTCATTGGGGACGCGATGAGCAGCTATGTCGCACCCAGCCAGGTGCGAGTGTATGTGTGGGCACGTGCTCGGTGTGTGTGTGTGTGTGTGTGTGTGTGTGTGTGTGCAGAGGCGGGAGAGTGCGATGGGCGAGCGCCCATCACAAGGCTTTTTGTAATGCTGTGGTGGCAGTGCTATGCAAGACAATCCAGGGCTCCTTTGTTGACCGCGTGTGCAAGAGGGAGGGTGCTCCCTGCTGCCTAAGTTGCTTGCTGTCCCAGCAGCTCCAAGGACCTGCTCAGTGCAGCCAGGAGATGGCGTGCATGATGTGCCGCTTGGTGGCATGGCACCAAGTCATGTTATGATACCCGCGGCGCTGACAGGGCGCTGTGAGAGGTGCCCGCCGGTCTTGTGAGGGGTTTGTAGGTCCTCCACAAAGCGCAGCACCCTCTTCTTTGGCTTTTCTTCAAGGGGCGTGCGTGGGAAGCACCCTGAGCTGGGGCGCTGGTAGCAGGGCGCAGGGCGCCCAGAGTTTTGGGCGCCCTGCTATGGAGCAAACCAGTGGTGGCTGCATATAGGCTTGTAAAATGCACTCCAGGGGCGTATGGGTGTGTGCACCTTCAGAGCCGTGTCACCAGCAAACGCTTGCAGGCATGCAACTTCACCTCTTGAGCGCTTGCAATTTGCACCCTGTGTCTGGCAGGCTGGAAAGGAGCCCCAGCAGGGCGGCGACAAGTCTTCCTCCCAGAGTGGCATCGCGGGTGCAGCGGCCTCCAGCACAGCTCGAGAGGAGGTGGGTGACCCGCGAGGGGCATCTGAGCACCCAGCCAGCAGGGGTGTGAAGGCATAGCAGGCATGCTTCTGAAACGAAGCACTTGTCCTGCAAGGGGTATGAAGGCACAGCAAGCATGCTTCTGAAGCGAAGCACTTGTCTTGCATGGGGTGTGATGAGCTGCGATCAGGTGCATTGGGGCGCATGCTGGCTAATTGGTGTGAGCAACATTGTTTGACTTGCATGTCAACTGGCTACTACTGATGGTGATGGTGATGGTGATCCCCATGCCTCTCGTGCTCACCTCACCCAGTGGGGCCGCGTACAAAAGGGCCACGAGCTGTATGCGTGACGATGTCTGCCCATGTGAACACGGCGAGCGTGTCACCGGCTTCTCGTGCCGTGCCTGACAATGTTAGGGCTCTTTCTGTGCAGCGGCTCTCTGTGCAGCGCCCCTCCCTGTGCAGTGCCCCTCAGTGTGCAGCGCCGCCGCCCCGCATGGATGAGGCACTGCGGGTGTGTGTGTTTGAGCGAGGCTGGCGAAGCACAAGCGCATACACATGCAACGCAATAACGCGCGCGCAGGAGGAGACCACTCGCTCATCGACGAACTCCATGCTGCGCGCTGGATCCATGCCCCCTGTGGCGGCCACCACCGTGGACGCGGCCAGGTGCGTGAGGGCGCGCGCGCACGTGCACAGAGTACGGGCCCAAAATGCAGTGCTGCTCCAGAGTGCATGGGCATGGGCAAAGTGGACTATTTCGCGCATGTGCATACGCTGTATGCGCAAGTGTTTGTGTTAGGCAGATCACTCTCAGCAATGCCTCTCCATTCAATATGTTTTTGTGCCCTTCACATATGCACATGAAAGTAGCCCCCACTATGACTATGCAAGGAGGTCAGCCAACTGTGCACACTCGTTGGGGGGGGGGCCATACGACCTCCTCTTCCTTCTAGAGTGGCTGGGGTACTCCTGGGGTGGTGGCACCCTTGGTGGCAACCCTTTCCCTCCCGTATGTCCTCTGTTTCTCTCCCACGTGCCCTCTGTTTCTCTCCCACATGCCTTCTGGGATCTGTCGCTCACCTCAAATGCTCCTGATGCTCCATTGTGCACCTGTGCAGTGAGGCTGATGGCCAGAGGGGCAACCGTTACCGCTCAGGCACCCTGCAGATCCCCACACAGCCTCTGGGGGTGAGTATCAGCCCTCGGATGAAGATGGCGGGGACGCTCCTGCTGGTCATAAAATAATTTTCAGCCCTCTAGACGGGATATTCCTGTCAATAGTGCAGGGAGTCCGTCCTGGCTACTTCGAGGGGCACATGGCGTTTGTTATCATGTATTGTCCTAGCAGCTCTGACCAGCCTCACCAGGCATGCTGACCCGCGTGTTTGTGCAGACAAACAGGATCTGTTTGGGAGGGGGGTTTGGCTAGACCAACTTGAAATAGTCATACATGACACACACTTGCCAAATCCCCTGGTGCTTCAGGCTTAGGCCACACATGACAAAGCAGGGGGTGTCGCATGGATTTTTCAACTCATGCCTGGTCCATTCTTTCAAAGGGAGGCCAATCTTAGTGTGGTGACACGCACTGCTTTGTGAGTGTGTGTGTGTGTGTGTGTGTGTGTACGCCCCGAGCCTGAAATACCTCCAGG
>LFCJ01001940.1_pt1 | contig 14772 bp, 14 predicted proteins | sample 643141 | NCBI WGS metagenome assembly LFCJ01 (sample SAMN03766243, study PRJNA286221) | soda lake metagenome | biome: soda lake; feature: Kulunda steppe; material: water; isolation source: sample B1-Br-g2 brine of Lake Bitter-1 | place: Russia: Kulunda steppe | collected 2010-07 | reverse complement strand
GGGCTCGTCCTGCTCGACTGGCTCGTCCTCCACGACCCGCTGTTCGATCCGACGCCGTTCCTCTCGGCGCTCGAGTGGCTCCCGATCCCGCTGTGACCGTCGGGATCGACCGGCCGGTGACCGAGGGGACGGCTTAAACCGCGGGCGGCCGAACCACTGCGTATGAGTCTCCCACTCGATCCCGAGACGATCGACCCCGACGACTTCGGCGAGAAACAGGCCGTCCTCGAGATGGGCCACGAGGAGGCGATCGAACACGTCCGCGAGGTCTGTGAAGACGTGGGGTTCGGCATCCCCGTCGAGTTCTCGCCCTCGGAGCTATTGAACGAGAAGGTCGACGCCGACCGCGACCCCTACTACGTGCTCGGGGCCTGCAATCCCGAGATCGCCGACCGGGCGCTCGAGCAGACGCTGGGTATTGGCGGACTCTTCCCGTGTAACATGATCGTCTGGGAAGAAGCGCCGGGCCGCCAGCGCGTCTACCACGTTTCGATCATGAAGATCGCCCGCCTGCTCGGGATCGCCCCGGATAACGAGGCGTGGGCCGAGATCGTCGACGAGACCGGCGACTACGTCGAGGAGACCTTCGAAGCCCTCGAGACGGCCGAGACCGACCGGGTCGACGACTGACACGGACTGCTCTACCGGTGTACCGCCCCAACCGGGATTCGTCTAGCGGTTGTGCCGAAACTGACGTACAGCAGTCCGTACGACCTGGTCCCTCGTGATTCGGTACCGCTGATCGATGCCCCGGTCGAGCGGTCACCTGCGACGCACCGTCGGTCGTTCTCTTAAAGGGTGGCGTAATACACGATGACGGTAATGTACGGCCGATGTGACCGATCATCCCAATGGTGGCCCAGCACGACGGCGAGGACCGCCGGTCGACGCGGCGGTCGCTCCTCCGTTCGGTCGGCGGTACCGCGGGCGTGTCGCTGCTCGCGGGTGGGGGCCTTCTCGGTCGTTCCTGGCACATCGAAGACAGCGACGACGACGGCATCCCCGACCGGAAGAAACGATCCTCTTCCTTTCACCGCCGTCTCGAGTCGGTGTTCGGCCCGGACCAGTTTTCGGGACTCGAGCCGGGTCGACCGACGCTCCTCATCGACGTCAGGTACGTCGGTCGGGCGGAGATCTTTCCCTCGACGAAACGGACGGTCGTCGACCGGTTTCGGCAGCACGGTATCGACGCACAGTGGCTCGACCATCCCCAGCGGTACGACCTGGAGGCGGTCACCCAGCGCTACGGGCTGACCGACCGGGGGTTGCTCTGGGGACTGCGCAGCCTCTACAGCGAAGAGATCGCCGACGATCTCAAAGACGTCGCCCTCCAGTTGTTCGTCGTTCCGGGAGCGACGGCGGCCCCGTACGACGGGCTCATCTACAGTCACGTGATGGACGCGACCGGCGGCGGCGTCGACGGCTACGTCAACGGGTTCAGCGCCGGGAACCGCGCGGTCGTCGCCGACAGGGACGACCGGTTCGAGGAATCCAGACTCGTCCTGCACGAACTCGCCCACCTCGCCCTCGGTCACGACGACGACCCGGAGAACACGGGTGTGATGGGGGTGGGCCAGGACGTGGATCTGCTGAGCCACGAGTGGAACCAGCTCCGCGGTGGGCTCGCAAACGTCCGGGACCGGACCGGCTACGACGTCGCCTTCCGGCCGTGTATCTGGCTCGAGGACCTGACGTCCTCGCTCGGTTAGTCGACGGCGGGGGCCTCGCGACTCGAGGCTGGCCTACCCTCCTCGCCGGTGTCGCTTTTCGGCCGTTCTAGAAGGAATGGTTATTTCCTATTGGTTCCAGAACGCTGAATATTATTGCGTTCCTCTCAGAGCTATGAACGTTCGTGGGGAAACGCACGGCTCGAACACGGCCCCGGTGAACCGACTCGGGGCCCACCGTGACGCGCGGGGGAGACGCGAATGAGGTCCGGGACGGGAGATCGACTCTCGCCCGACGGGTCGGCGGCACAGGTGCTGGCCCGGATTGACGATCCGACGATCGGACTCGATACGAACTGGACGGTCACGTTCGTCAACCAGCAAGCGGCTGCGCTGTTCGGTCGAGACGGCGACGAACTCCTGGGTGAGTGTGGCCGCGACCCGCTCGAGGACCTGTTCGACCCGTCCGTTCGAGACGGCCTGCAGCGTGCGATGGAGACACAGGAGTCGAGACGCATCGAGACGGATGCAACGCCGCTCGACGCCCGAGTTCGGATCCGAGCGTACCCCGCGCCGGATGGGATCACGGTCTGCTTCCGTGACGTCACGACCGATCCAGCACTCGACCTGTCCGAAGACGACACACCCTCGAGTGCGATGCCCGAGTCAGCCGACGACGCGACGATGCCCGATGGCGACGGGGAGTCGGACCTCGAGCACGTCAGTCAGCGCCTCTCGATCGCGATGGAGGCCGCTGATGCCGGCGCCTGGGAGTGGGACGTCCAGTCGAACGAGGTCATCTGGCACGAGAGCATGGAGCGACTGCTCGGACTCGAGCCCGGCACGTTCGAGGGTACCTACGACGCCTTCCTAAAGCGGGTCCATCCGGCGGACCGGGACGAGGTCGAGGCGGCGCTTACGGAGGCGCTCGATCGAGTCGAAGATCTCCAGCTCGAGTTCAGGTTTCGCGACGATTCCGGCGACGTGGTGTGGAGTGCGACCAAAGCACGGTTGTTCAGCGACGACGGAACGCCCCGCCGGATGGTTGGAGTCGACATCGACGTTACCGATCGCAAGGAGAGCGAGGCGGCCGCCGAACGAGCACGCGAAGAGCTCCGACAGATCATCGACCTCGTCCCCGACCTCATCTTCGCGAAAAACCGGGAGGGGACGTACCTGCTCGCGAACGAGACGACCGCCACCGCCTACGGGCTGACGCCGGCGGACGTCGAGGGCCGCTCCGAATCGGAGCTCGTCCCCGTAGAAGACCAACACGAAGGATTCCGGAAGGACGACCTGGCCGTCATCGAATCCGGCGAACCGGTCGAGGTTCCCGAAGAGGAACTGACCACCGCCGACGGCGAGACGCGTATCCTGCGAACCATCAAGATTCCCTACGAGGTTGCCGGCACCGACGAGGACGCCATCCTCGGCTACGGCCGCGACATCACGGACCTCAAACGGTACGAACGGCGACTCGAGGCCCAGCGCGACGACCTCACGATCCTCAATCAGGTCGTCCGTCACGACATCCGCAACGACCTCCAGCTCGTCCTCGCCTACGCGGAAACACTCGCAGACCACGTCGACGAGCCGGAGGCAGAGTACGTCGACCAGATCCTGCACGCGGCTCGCGAGGCCGTCGACATCACGACGACCGCTCGTGACATGACGGAGGTCTTGCTCCGGGCCGACGCCGAGCCGGTCCCGATCCAGCTACAGTCCGTCCTCGAAGGCCGAATCGAGACCGCCCGCTCGAGTCACCGGAACGCACGGTTCAGGACCGACGGATCGATCGACGACGTTCGGGTCCTGGCCGACGACATGCTCGAGTCCGTCTTCCGGAACCTGTTCCAGAACGCGGTCGTCCACAGCGACGTCGACGCCCCCGAGGTACACGTCTCGACGACCGTGACCGACGACCGCGTCCGGATCGCAGTCGCGGACGACGGCCCGGGCGTCCCGGACGAGCGGAAGACAGCGATCTTCGAGGAAGGGACCCAGGGGCTCGACAGCGCGGGAACCGGGATCGGGCTGTATCTCGTCCAGTCGCTCGTCGACCAGTACGGCGGTGACGTCTGGGTCGAGGACAGCGACCTCGGCGGGGCGACGTTCGTCGTCGAACTCCGTCGGGCATCGCAACCGGCGGCCACCCGTTAGAGAGGTCCACGGGGGCTCGAGGGGGTCGCTGGACTCCCTGCCAGTCGTTCGTAGCCCACTTCTCTCCACTGCTCGACAGTGACAGAGTCGACCTGTCTCCCGGTCGCGTCCGGCCGTTCACCATCGATCGACTGACCTTATATGCTATTATGAGACTAGGGCTAGTCTCCAGAAAGAGATATACGCGCCACGGTGCCAGGTGCTCCCATGACACAGACGATGAAAGACGTTTCGCACACACCGCCTACCGGAGAAACACCGCAGATCTGGAAACGAGGACCGGACGACGAGCGGTAGCCCCTTCTTTCCATATCGGCCGGCCGTCACGCGGCGTTTCGACTTCCGTATCGGCTCCAGTCGGATCTCCGGGCGACCGATCGTCTCGAGCCGGCTCGGGAGCCCGGGATCCGGCGACCGGCGACAGCCCGAAGATGTTCCCGGTCGAACCGTACCCGTGACCGGTGACTCTCTCCCGGAGGCGGACGACGAACCGCCTCACGTCAGCGACGACGCCGCACACGACGTGAACTATCGGGCCCATCCCGACCGCTACGAGATCGGCCGCGGCGAAGAAGGCGTCTTCAAAGTTCAGCCGTACAAATCCGAACTCCTGCCGCTGTGGGGGTACGCCGACCGCGAAACGGCCGACGAAAGCGGAGAGGCGATCTACCGGCAGTTTCAGCGGTACAGGGCGGCCGACGACTTCGTCGGCATGGACATGGCGCGGAAGTACCTGCAGATGGGGTATACGCGAGCGATGCGCTACGCCAAGTACCCCGGCGGGACGAAGTACGACGACGGCGACGAGCGAGAGCCGGTCTACTGGGTAGACGCCGACAAACGCGACGCCGCGCTCGTCTACGAGGTCTGGCTCGAGCGAGTGCGAGACGACGATCGATATCAGGAACTCGAGGCGCGCCACCGCGAGCGGTCGGACTAGATGGCACTCGAGAATCGATGGCCTCGGTACTCATAGGGCTCCTCACGGCCGGGTGCCGAGTCCGGCTCCGATCGGGTCCATCGTCATCGGCCAGCCAGGGGTACGGACGGTACTCAAAAGACGGTTTGGATCGGCGTCCGTACTGTGGCGGCAAAAGCAGGCCGGTCAGTCGCTTCGAGCGCCCGAGCCGGCGAACGCGGCGTTCCACTCGTCGATGAGGTTCTGGAGGCGGCCCGTCGAGCGGTGAGAGAACGTCTGGGGGGCACGCTCGGTGGCCGTGGATGGAACGGTCGGTCGTGTTCGGGTCGCGGTGCGGTCGAACGTCGGTTCGGTGTCGGTCTGGGATTGCAAGTTTCGGGTGCTCATGTCGGTCGGGGTCGAGTGCGGTGTCGAAGACGGTGCTGTCGGCAAACGGAATCAGGCTCGTACGTGTACGACCGACATCTGTACTCCCCCCTACTGACTGCAAGCACATAAACGTTCATGATGGACCTTCCGAGCGCCACCACGCATGTGAAAACAACCCTCATGGTCCGGTGTAGCGTACCTCGCGACCGGTCCCCAGCCACTCGATCCCGGCCGGTTCGTCCCGGTTCGGAGCGCTCGAGGGCGGACAGTGCGGTGTGGCGCACTGAGTTATGGACGCGATTGTCGTCCGGCTTGTCGGAGGGCCGAAAACGCCGTCCAGCAGTTCGTCGCGTCGTTCGGGAACGGGTGGCTCTGCCTCGAGGGTCGGACCGCCTCGGCACCCCCATGCCGACCGTTTTTGCGCCTCGCCGACGCCGACACGACCGTGACGACCGTCCCGCCCGAAGCGGAGCGACTGCTCGAGAGCGAGCCGCTGATGGCCCACCTCGCGACGTGTGTCGACGGCCGCCCGCACGTCGCCCCGGTCTGGTATCGGTACGACGACGGCACCGTCGAACTCGTCACTACGGGTCGGAAACTGGCCAACGTTCGTGAAAACCCACGCGTCGCGCTCTCGGTGCAGGCCGACGATGCAGGTGAGGCGACGTGGTCGGTGACGCTCCTCGGGACCGCGACCGTCGTCGAAGCCGAGCGGGCCACGGAGCGAGCGCGCAAACGAATTAACGCGAAGTACGGCGCCGACCGGGGCGCCTACGCCGAGAACGAACTGGTCCGGATCGACGTCGGATCGGCGTCCTACCGGACGTACTGACGACGAGTCGACGAGTCGTCCTTCGAACCGCCGAATCCGTCCTACTCGGTCCCCTCGAGGCGTTCTCGAGCCGCCGCCACGACCAGCGGGAGCGTGATCGTCGCGTCGCCGTAGACGGAGACGTTCTCGGCGTCGGGCTCGAGTTTGCCCCACGAACGGGCTTCGTCGAGGGTCGCGCCGGAGAGGCCGCCGGTCTGTTCGGGGTCCATCGTGAGCTGGACGGCGTAATCGTACGCCCGCGGCGTGACGAGCATCGTCTGGAGGGTGAAGTTCTTGGGGACGCCGCCGCCGACGACGAACGCGCCGGCCTCGTCGGCGTCGAAGGCGGCGTCGGTGATGTCCGTCATGTCCGCGAGCGCGTCGACGGACAGCGACGTGGTCTGTCCGTACATCCAGGCCTGCAGTCCGAGCACGGAGTCCTGGATCGCGGGACAGTAGATCGGGACGTCGGATTCGTAGGCCGCGGCGGCCAGCCCCGGATCCTCGTCGACGTCGTCGCGCTCGTTGACCGCGGCGTTCGCCCGGCCGAGTTCGCGGGTGAGCCGTTCGATCGAGACCGATCCGTCTTGTTGGCACTCGTCATCGAGGACGGGGAAGACCTCCTCGCGAAGGTGGGATTCGAACGTCGCGAAGTACTCCTGTGGGAGGTAGACGTTGTAGATCCGGTCGACGCCCTCCTCGCGCAGGGTTTCGTCGTGTTCGCGTTCGGTCTTCCCCTCGGCGGTGACCTCGCCGTGGTGGTGTTTCCCGCCGATGGCCTCGATCGAGTCGTGGGTGAGGTTCGCGCCGGTCGTCACGAGCACGTCGATGTAGCCGTCCCGGATCAGGTCGGAGACGATTCGGCGCATGCCGGTCGGGACCATCGCGCCGGCGAGCGAAAAGAAGACCGTCACGTCGTCGTCGAACATCGCTTCGGTCACGGCGACGGCCTCGTGGAGGTCCGCCGCGCCGACGCCGGCGTGGCCGTACTGGTCGGCGAGTTCGCCGACGCTCATCCCCGCGTCGACTCTGGCGTGACCGATCGGATCGTGGGAGAACGTCTCCCGGTGGGGCTCGTGGTGGGTGTCTTCGTGGGCGTCGCTGTCCTCGTCGCTCATGGCTCCCCGTGGGAGAGCCAGGGGTTTGAACGACGCGGTTTCCTCGAGTCCGTGAAGACGCCCTCTCGAGCCGAGGTCGGTGCCCCTCGAGATGAGGTCGATGACGCGTCGGGCTAGCAGACGTCGTCCGGGTCGCTCTCGGCGGCGCCGACGACCTCGCCCTCATAGTACAGCGCGACCGACGCTTCGCCGTCGGGGGCCGGCACATAGAACGTCTCCGCGCTCGCGAGCGAGTCCTCGACGGTGATGCGACCGGTGGCGCCGGTCTCGGCCACGTAGATGACGAACGTCAGGTCGCGGTCGGTCCCGTTGTGGACGTAGAACCGCGCTGCGCCTTCGTCCGGATCGTAGCACTCGGCGTTGAACGCGATCGAATCGCGTGGGATGCACTCGGTCCCGGTTGCGCTCTCGCGTTCGTCGAGGGTCTCTCCGTCGGCGGCGATCGAGACCGTCGCCTCCCCTTCGGGTGCGGCGACCTCGAAGTAGGTCGCGCTGTAGGGTTCGACCGCGACGGTGCCGCTCTCGTCGGTGCCTGCGACGTCGTAGACGACGCCGATCTGCGTGTGATTGCCGTTTTGGACACGGTACCGGGCCATCCCGCGTTCCGAGTCGACACAGACCGCCTGCAGCGAGATGTCGTCGAGGTCGAAGACGCCCTCTCCCTCGAACGTCCGCTGATACGGTTCGGCACACTCGTTGGGGTTCTGGAACGTGGTCTCGTCCATCGTGACCGCGACGATCCTGTCACCGGGCCCGATCGGTCGGTCGAAGAACTGGTAGACGTTGAACGTGTACGCGAACACGTCGCCGACGTCGTCTTCACCGAAGAGCGTCGAGGACCTGAGGTCGTCGATCGTCACCGTGCGGTCGTAGTTCTCGATCCGGTCGTGCGCTGCGTTGTACATCCGGATCCGGAGCGACTTCAGGACGCCGTCGTCGTCGGCGACCGCCTCGGCGTACTCCTGGTCGAACAGGATCGCCATCCCGTGACACTGCTGGAAAACGAGCTCGTCGACGCCCTCGATGTCGGCGATGCCGTCCGGATCCTCTTTCTCTTTCTTCTCGTGTTCTTTCTGTTTCGGCGTCTTCTCTTTCTTCTCGTCTTTCTCGTCTTTCTTTCCGGCGCTCACCGGGTTCGCTCCGATTCCGGCGCCGGCGATGAACGTGCCGGTCGCTGCGATACCTTTGAGGCTGTTTCGCCTGGAGATTCGTTTATCGTCTGACATGGTGGGGTCGTCCCGCCACTGACGGCGACGCCGCCAGACCAGCGAGTACCGGATCTCCACCGTATCGACGTTTTGTAATCAGCGAACTACCCGATATAATGACAGTTCTAACCCGGCTACACTCATTGTTGCGGGATAATCACGAAGACGGGAGCGACCCAGCACCCGGTTTGGCCGTCGCAAACTCGCTCGAAGTCGCGAGCTAACCCAGGGTCACTGGCGTTCAGTCCCCGCCTGTTCGGGACTCTCCTCGGGCGTCCGACGCTGTGGGGACACGGGGCCCCTACCGACGCCGCCGGGACATGGAATCCCTACCGACGGGTCGGGACATGGAATCCCTACCGACGCCGTCACGGACCGCACGCTCGAGCGAGGACGGCCTTATGGGACCTAGAGCCCCGTCGGACACTCGAGGAAGGTCGTCTCGAGGCCCCAGTCGTCGACGAGGGACTGGAGCGCGCGGACGCCGAACGTCTCGGTCGCGTAGTGGCCGGCGAGGACGACGTGGACGCCGGCTTCCTTGGCCTCGTGGTAGACCTGCTGCTTACCCTCGCCCGTCACCAGGGCGTCGGCTCCGACGTCGACGGCCTCCGTGAGCCAGTCGGTACCGCTTCCGGTGACGATCGCGACGTCCTCGACCGTCTCGGGCCCGAACTCGAGGAGCTGGACGGGCTGGCCGCCGGTCTCGAGCTCGCCGGCGAGCGTCTCACGGAGCGACTCGGCCGTGTACGGGTCGGACGCCCGCCCGCGCTGGCCGATGTACTCCGGACCGAGTTCGCCGAACGGCGCGCGGTCTTCGAGCCCCAGGACGTCGGCGACGCCGGCGGCGTTGCCACGCTCCTGGTGACCGTCGAGCGGCAGGTGGGAGACGTACAGCGCGAGCTCGTTCGCGAGCAGGGGCTCGAGCCGGTCGTAGGTGGTCCCTGTCACGCGATCGAACCCACCCCAGGAGAGCCCATGGTGGGTGACCAGCAGGTCGGCGTCGGCCTCGAGCGCCCGGTCGATCGTCTCGCGGACCCCGTCGACGGCGAACGCGACGTGGTCGACCGACCCCTCGTCGGGGCCGACCTGGAGGCCGTTCGCGCTGGCGTCTACCTCCGCGAAATCGTCGGTGCGTAGCTCCTCGTCGAGTCGTGCGACGAGTTCCGGCAGTTCCATGGACATACTCGAGCATACGTCGCGGGGGGCTTGTAAGTGTGCGATCGACCCGCCCCACGCTCGCCGTGATCCGTCGCTCGAGTGCGAACGGTGTGGAACTCGGTTCTGGGTACGTGGGACGGTATCGGTCGGTGCGATCCCGACGTTCGGTTCCGAAGGTGGTGATTTACCCTCTCGGACGCCGACGGTTCGATCATGTCGCGACAGACAGTTTCACACGAGACGGGAGCGATCTACGAGTTCACCCCCGAACTGGACGCGATCACGACGGTCGAATCGGGCACAGAGCTCACTATCGAGACGCGGGACAGCCTCGACGGCGCCGTCCAGTCGGAGCGCGACGTGCTCGAGTCGGTCCCCGAGGAGGTCAACGCGGCGACGGGGCCCATCGCCCTCGAGGGGGCCGAACCAGGTGATGTCCTGCGCGTCGAGATCGAGGCCGTCCGCGTCGCCGAAGACCGGGGGCGGGTGATCACCATCGACGGTTTCGGCCTGCTCGACGGCCACGAGAATATCGAGGCCCCCCGGTCCCGGCCGACGCCCGTCGACGACGACGGCGAGACGATCGTCTTCGACGACCTCGAGATCCCCATCGACCCCGTCATCGGCACGATCGGCGTCGCCCCCGAGGCGGACTCGTACACGACGCTCGTCCCGCACGACCACGGCGGCAACCTCGATACGACGGACGTGACCGCCGGGAACGCGATCTACTTCCCCATCTTCCAGCCGGGTGCGATGCTCGCGATGGGCGACTGCAAGGCCGCGATGGCCGACGGCGAGATGTGTGGCACCGGCTCCGAGATCGCCTGCGAGATCGACGTCACCCTCGAGGTGATCGACGGCGAGACGGTCGACGTCGACCTCGAGCGACCGCTGCTCGAGACGCCCGACGCCTGGAAGACCGTCGCCAGCGCGGAGACGCTCGAGGAGGCGTGCGAACTCGCGAATCTGGACGCCATCGACCTGCTCGCGGCCGACCACGGCGTCGACGAGACGGACGCCTACATGCTCTCGAGTCTGGTCGGTGGCCTCGAGATCAGTCAGGTAGTCGATCCGCTGGTGACGGTACGCAACGCGGTGCCGAAGACGTACCTCTCCTCGCCGTTCTGACGCCCCGATAGGGCCGGCAGGCTCGATCCGGCCTACCGGCTCGCAGCGTGTGAAAAGACGAACTCCCGGACCAGTTTCCCCGCCAGCGACGCGGCCTGGCCGTCGTCGCGGTCGTTGACCTCGACCACGTCGAAGCCCGTCGTCTGTGGCGCGACCTCGCGGACGACGTCGCGCATCTCGCGGGGCTCGAGGCCGAACGGCTCCATCGTGCCCGTCCCCGGCGCGTACGCGGGATCGGCGCCGTCGATGTCGACGCTCAGGTAGACCTCGCGGTCCTCGAGTCGGTCGCCGACCGAGAACTCGGCGACGTCCTCGGGTGGAACGACGGTCACGTCGTCGGCCTCGGCGCGCTCCCACTCGTCTTCACTGCCCGTCCGTGCGCCCAGTACGATCGCCTCCTCGACTGCGTCGACGCCCTCGAGGATTCGCCGCGTGACACAGGCGTGGCTCAGCGGGTTCCCGTCGTACGTATCACGAAGATCGAGGTGGGCGTCCAGACAGACGAACACCTCGGGTTCGACGGCGCGGACGGCCGGGAGCGAGACGGTGTGTTCGCCGCCGAGCACAAGCGGGACGGCCTCGTCCCAGACGACGTCCCGGACGGTCCCTTCGAGCCACTCGAGGTAGGCCTCGACGTCGTCCCACGCGCGGACGTCGCCGTGGTCGACGACGTCGAGGTCGGAAAAGTACTGGTCGGTTCGACGGTCGTAATCGTCGAACGTCTCCGCAAACGTCCTGATTCGCCGGGGGCCGAACCGAGTCCCCGGCTGAAAGGTCGTCGATACGTCCAGGGGCGCACCGACGACCACGAAGTTCGCGTCCCCGCGACCGGATTCGCCGGCCACGTCGCCCCCCTCGCGTTCGTCGATCGCCCCGGGAAACATCAGACGATCTTTCGCTGGTCGTCCATCTCGAGGTACTCGATGTTGTCGTCCGGCGAGACGTCGACGTCCTCGGGGACGCGCATCGTCATCGTCTCGTAGGTCTCGAGGTCCATCACCTGCATGTCGTCGCCGTCGACGGAGACGACCTGGCCCTGTTTCCGGTTGATGATCGGGACCCAGATCTTCGCGTCGACGGGCTGGGAGAGCGAGCGCTTCTTGCCGTCGAAGACGCCTTTGGCCTCGATACGGGCCTTGGCGCTGCCGTGTTTGCCGGGTTTGGCGGTCGAGTAGGCGTTGATCTTACACGCCGCGTCGTCGATAACTACGTAGCCACCTTCCTGGAGGTCGCGAACTTCCTTTTGCTGTTTCGCCATACGGCGGGGTAAACAACCGAACGGCATAAACCGTTTGGATCGTCCGAACGCCCGACGACCGGCTACCTGACTATCTCCGTTGACCGGGCGTGACTTGGTTCACCGGGTTCCAGGTTCGTTCGACGAGACGCGACGTTTGAGCAGGTAGCTGACTCCGCCTATCGCGGCAATCGACCCCAGTACACCCAGTCCAGGCTGTTCTTCCGCATCCGACCCCTCCGCTTCTCCGTCTTGATCGTCGTCTTGCTCGGTTTCACCGTCGCTGTCGTCACTGGTTCCCTCGTCGTCGGTATCGGTCGTCTCTGATTCATCAGCGGCCTCGTCCGCATCGTCGGTCGGACCGAACGTCTCGGCTATGTGTTCCCGATGGAAGTCGAGGATGTCTTCGGCCATCTCGTCCGTGACTGTGTGTTCGGCACCGTCATAAACGACGAACTCGGCGGAGGAGCCGATGTGTTCGATGATCTCTTTGCTCGTTTCGAACCGTTCGTCGACCTGTTTCCAGCCGAAGATCTCGAGGAGTAGCTCCTGTCGTTCCTCGCCGAAGTGCGTGAACCTCGGCGAGTGTCTGTACTCCCTCGGGTGATCGTGTTCGTCGGGATCCCACTGGTCCTCGCTCCCAATATACTGAAACTGTGCGACGTCCGCCCACGCGTCCTCGTCGAACGGTTCGCCGGTCAACTCCTCGAGGTCGGCGACGCCGATGGGCCACGGCAGTTCCGCTGTATCAGGATCGCCCACCGTCGGGAACTCCTCGTCGAGTTCCGCCTTCGGAATTCGGACCGTTCCGTTCCCGCCGCTCGAGACGGCGTTGAGTCGGTCCGGATGTAACATCATGAACTTGTTGAAGAACCGTCCGTTCGAGGAATAGCCGTCCGCGTGGAACTCAGTTGCGACATCGTACGGCTCGTCCTCGAGTCGCTCCCGTGCGTCGTCGACCATCGCGAGCAGTTGTAGATCGAGCCGCTCGAGCGGTGGGTCGGACTCCTGTAACGAGTTGTGATCAAGATGTCTGAACGATTCGTCGTCCGGACGGTACGGCAGGAGTGCGACGAGTGCTGGAACGCCCAACTCGTCGGCAACGGCTCGTACCAGTCCCCGCTCGAGTTCGCTCCGGCCGGACTCGAGACGTTCCGCTTCCTCTGACGTCGTTCCAGTTCGCGGACTCAGTGAGACCAGCAACGGCCGCGTATCGGGACCGCCTGTATCCGACGATACGTCCGGTGCATACACGAGGTACGGGAAGTGGAAGCCGGCGTCGGAGTCAGCATCCACGAGCTGGATCGCTTCGTCCGGGACGGGTTCGTCGAGCGATTCATCAATGGAGACCGTCGCCCGATCACCGCCGTAGGAGTAGCCGCCCTCCGGCGGCTGAACCGAGAGACTCACCTTCTGTTCCTCGGGAATGGGCTCCTCGAGGTCGATTGTCCGGTCCGTGAACTCGGTGCCGGCCTCGATTTCCCGCGTCTCGTATCTCGTCCGGTCGCCGTCCGATTCGAACACGAGCAGTTCCGCATCGGTGTCCGTCGCGAGTGAATCGATTAGAATCGACCCCCCGTCGGTCTCCTGATCACGGAAGCTGACCTCGACGTCGGCATCGTCCCCATCGGCCCCTACGGGTGTGCCGAGGGAGACGACACCCGCTGCCGAGAGTCCAGTCGCTTTGAGTACCAGTCGTCGATTTCGCGATGGGTGTGTGTTTCCATTCATGAGGGTGACATTTCTGACAAATGGTCATGTTTCTTCTGGCCAGCTTTCCGCACCGCACCCGAGACCGGGTCCCTTCGCGAGTACGAGCGTGCTGTGGACTGGGGCTCTGAGCGATCGTTGCCACCGCGGATCAAAAACGGAGCAAGTATCAAAACGCCTTTTTCGTCCAGGTTCGACGCGTGGATATGACTGGGGGACAGACGGCGGTGGTGGTCGGCGGACTCCTGATCGGGGCCCTCGCGGCCATCGTCGCGATCGTCGCCCTGACCCAACGACGTTCACTCCCCCGATCCGAACTCGCTCGCACCTGTGACGACCAACTCGCCGAAACCCACACCGAACGTCGAACCCACCTCGAGCGCCCACCCACGGTCCGCGAACTGGCCGTCGTCGACCGGATCGACGACGACCCCGTCTACGCGCCGGTCGTCCGCGTCGACCTCGGCACGGCCGACACGCCCGGGATGGAACTCGTCTTCGAGTACGTCGTGAGCGTCCTCGAGGCGATCCAACCCGAACTCGCCGACGAACGCGTCGACCGCTACGACCTCGAGTTCACGTTTGGCCCGAGCGGGCTGGTCGTCTCGGGGGAGTGTCGCCGGGTATCGATTCCCGTGTCGCTCGCGGATCGGATCGTTGAGGACGATCGGTTCCGGCCGTTCGACCTCCGCCGGGCCGTCGAACGCGCCGACGACGATCCAGCGTCGGCGGCCAGGCTGTGGGTACCGTGTTCGGACGCTCGCTGAGTATCGGCCCGTCGACCTCGGTCTGCGCCCCACTCGTACGACGGCGGCCGGTCTCAGTCCTCGAGCACCCGCCCAACTCGCTCGAGCCCCGTTTCTAACTCCGCTGTCGGCAAACCGAAGCCGATCCGGAACCGATCGGAGTGACCGAAAAACTCGCCGGGCGCGAGGACGACGCCCTCCTCCTCGAGAACGGTCCGACAGAACGCTTTCCCGCTTTCGAAGCCGTCCGGGACCGTCAGGAACCCGTTGACGCCGACCGGTTCGTACCACTCGAGGCCGTGCCGGTCGACGAACGTCCGAACGCGTTCGCGGTTGGTCGCCACGAGTTCCCGGTTCTCGTCCAGGATCTCGGCTTCCCGCTCGAGGGCCTGTCCCGCGACGTGCTGGCCGAACGCCGGCGGCGAGATGGTCGTGTAATCTTTCAGGGTCCAGGCCGTCTCGACTACCTCGCGGTCGCCGACGAGCCAGCCGAATCTGAGCCCGGCGAGCCCGTAGGCCTTCGAGAGTCCGGTCGTCG
>LFCJ01001939.1_pt1 | contig 14780 bp, 24 predicted proteins | sample 643141 | NCBI WGS metagenome assembly LFCJ01 (sample SAMN03766243, study PRJNA286221) | soda lake metagenome | biome: soda lake; feature: Kulunda steppe; material: water; isolation source: sample B1-Br-g2 brine of Lake Bitter-1 | place: Russia: Kulunda steppe | collected 2010-07 | reverse complement strand
GGGGGGGGGGGGGTTGTGCAGCCACCTGCGCAGCATGCAGGACCATGGAGGGCTCCCATGCACAGCATGTGCCGCCGCTCCCACTCCAGGTCGGCCACCTACAGCAGCCAGCGGCTGCAGCAACTGCTCAGCTACCAGCAGCGGCTGCCAGCAGAGCAAAGCAGGGTCAAGCAATGTTGGGGTGCAGCGGTGCCAGCAGAGCATAGCAGCGGCTGCCAGCAGAGCATAGCAGGGTCAAGCAATGTTGGGGGCTGGCATCAAAGGTGTTGGGGGGCAAGCAAGGGCGCGGCATGCGCGTATGTGCGGCCGGGGGTGCGCAGTGGGTGGTTCCACGCGCATTCATGGCATCCTGCATTGCCAAGCTGGAGGTGGCAATCTGTGCCCTCTTACGCCTCCTGCCAAGCAAGGATTGATTGATGTGCATGTTCAAGCACACACGCACATTGGCGCCTATGCACCCACTCATCAAGAATTCCCGCATGCATACCCTGCTTCCCCTTCCCCCCATCCCGCACCTGGCGCTCCAGCAGCGCGTTCAGTGAGCGCAGCTGCGCGATGCTGGCCTGCTTCTGCATGCGCACGCCCTGCAAGTCTACAGCGTCCGTGGCCCCGAGGCCTGCGCGCTTGCGCAGCACTGAGTTCTCGTCGTGCAGGTCCTCCACCTGTGTGGGCAGGGGGGATCCCGCAGGCAAGCGTGCGCGCGTCAGCACCTGCGACTCACTGCCACACACTCGCGGCACGCACGCGCTAGCAGTGGTGCTTGTGCAGGCCGGTTTCTTTCAAGCAGGGGCGTGCAGGTGTGCATGCCCTTGCGCACATATCGCACAATATGCATTTGCTGTGCAAGCCGCCAGCTTATGCAAGGCAGGCATGTCATGTGTGGGGCACGCCTGCCAGCAATCTTCCTGTCTTGAAACTCAGGCACTGTTCTTGACGATGCTAAGTGTCATGCTATCAATGTGGATTCATGTGCGGCTTGCGCTGCAGCAAAGCAGTGGACATGAGCTCACTTGTCCATGGATGCATGGACCAAATGTTTTGACCGAGAGTGTGCACCAAAATAAGCCCGCAAGGCCGTCTTCCTGGCCGCATCTTGCTGAACCAGTGGGGCAGATTGCAGGGGGGCATGGGGTGATTGCAGGGGGGCATGGGGTGAGCAGGCGCGCTCCTGCGGCTGCGCCCACCTTGCCAGATAGCTTGCTCAGCTGCTGCACCATCTCCCGCACGCGGCCCTGCTCCTTGTACAGAGCCTCCTTCAGCGCATGGATCTCCTCCACTGCCTGCAGCACCAAGGCACGCACAAATGTTGGGGTAGCACCAGGGTGCGCACACATTATGGGGCAGCACCAGGGCATGCACACATTTTGGGGCAGCACCAGGGTGTGCACACGCGATGGGGCAGCACTAGGGTGCGCGCACAGGTCAGGGCAGTACGAAGGCGCGCATGGACAAGACACGCAAAAAACACATACGAGTACACACGTGCGCACGCTCATACACACATTCATACACACACAAAAACACACACGCGCGCGCGGACACACAGGCTGGGGCGCGCACCTGCGGCAGGCCGTACACGCCGCCCTCGTACTGTTGGTTGCGCAACAACGCGTCCTTGATCTGGTCCTCCAGCTGCGCCTGGTGCGCGCGCAGCTCCCGGCTGCTCTCGCGCTCCTGCTCCAGCCGCTGCACACGCGAGTAGGCAGGTGGCCAGGCAGGCAGGATCTCATGGCCAGTGAAGCGCTGGGCGACCTCCATGGAGTGTGTTCGTAGCACAGGGATGGCGATGGAGTGTGTTCACAGCACAGGGATGGTGATGGAGTGTCTTCACAGCACACGCTCCATGGAGTGTGTGCGCAGCACAGGGATGGTGATAGACGGAGGGGAGCAACAGGAAAATACCTTTTTAAGACGCTGCACACATGTGCACTGCGTCCTGCATATGTGCACTGCGTCCTGCATATGTGCACTGCGTCCTGCATGTGTGCACTGCGTCCTGCACATGTGCACTGCGTCCTGCATATGTGCACTGCGTCCTGCATGTGTGCACTGCGTCCTGCATATGTGCACTGCGTCCTGCATGTGTGCACTGCGTCCTGCATGTGTGCACTGCGTCCTGCATGTGCACTGCGTCCTGCATATGTGGGGAACTGGGACAACGCGCTGTGCTGCAGCAATTGGGCTGGTAGTCAAGCGCAGAAGTGTCAGGGCCTGGTCTGACGCTTACAGGCTCAGACTGTGCGGCGCGGTGCCCCCACACAGGAGGTACAGCCACCCAAGGGCCTGGCCTAGCGCCTGCAGGCTCAGGCTGCGCGCGGTGCCCCCACGCAGGGCTCAGGCTGCGTGCGGTGCCCCCACACTGGGCTCAGGCTGCACGCGGTGCCCCCACACAGGGCTCAGGCTGCACGCGGTGCCCCCACACAGGGCTCAGGCTGCGCGCGGTGCCCCCACGCAGGGCTCAGACTGCACGCGGTGCCCCCACGCAGGGCTCAGACTGCGTGCGGTGCCCCCACAGCCACCCAAGGGCCTGTGGGAGACGTTCACACATTTTTTTGCCCACCAGGGGCGCAACGAGCAAAAGAGGCGGAGCCTGCAAAGCCACCTACCCAAGGGCCTGTGGGAGACGTTCACACCTTTTTAGCCCACCAGGGGCGCAACGAGCAAAAGAGGCGGAGCCTGCGAAGCCACCTACCCAAGGGCCTGTGGGAGACGTTCACACCTTTTTTGCCCACCAGGGGCGCAACGAGCAAAAGAGGCGGAGCCTGCAAAGCCACCTAGAGGCACCGACCTGGAGCACACCCACCCAAAGGCTGAGCCTGCATACTCAGCACACATGCCACACCCAGCCAGGGGCTGGGGATGCATGCGCGGCAAACCCAACGGAGAAGGGCACGCGCACGAGCACATGCCTGTAAAAACGTACACACGCACGCGCACACCCACATGCGCGCACACGCACGCACACGTGAAAATGCATGCATGAACGCACCTGCGTCAGGAACTCGGTGCGGCGCTGCGCTGCCTTGAGGTCCTCTGCCTGCCTGCCTAGGGCCTTGTCGATCTCCTTGGCCACGTCCTTCTCCAGCTGCTCGTACGCCTCCAGCAGCAGGATCTGCGTGCGTGCACACACATGTACACACACAGGCACAAGCACATAATTAGCCGCCCGACCACACAGGGGCCACAGCCCAGCACCAGCTTACCCCCTGGAATTCTCAGCAGCTCACTCGCCCCCTGCGCCACGATGCACACATGAGAGTGCGAGCACACACAGCCACACCTCTGGAATCCAGCAGCTTGCTCGCCTTCAGCAGCAGACTCTGTGCATGGCTGCTTGCACCTATGCCTTAAGCCTGCATCGCCATGCTTTCATAACACAGGCACTGAAAACAGCACCACCCCTTGGCACACGCACGTATGCACTGACACCTTGGCCAGTGTACTACAGCCCCTGCAGAATTTACAGATCCATACACCCCTGCCTCAGCACAACTGCTTCCCCACCCCATAGCTCCTACGCACACTCCCATTTTCAGCTCCCACGCGTGCACACCTCCTTTTCCTTGGCCGCGCTCAGCTCGTCCCGAAGCTCCTGCACCTCCTCCTGGTCTGCGTGGGACCAGTCGTCGGTACTGCGCGACGCGCGCGCCTTGGGCTGCGCGCCGCGGGGCAGCGCAGACGCTGTGTGCAGGGCGTCGATCTGCGCCAGCAACGTGGCGCGCTCCTCTTCCCAGGACCTGCATGCGCGCACGCAGCGGAGTGCACAGAGCGCGCAGGCACCGCGCTGAGGTGTGCACGCACACACGCGTGTGTGCTTGCGTGTGCTTGCGTGCACAAGCACGTGGGCACGTTTGACTTTGTGAGTATAGGTGTGTGTGTGTAAATGCGTGCGTGCCCGCACGTGCATGCGTGTGTGTGCTTGCATGTGTGAGCAAGGATGTGAGCGCAGACGTGTGCACAACACCCCAGTCTCCACTGAGGCCCACCCATTGCAGCAACCCTCAAGCACAGAGCCCCAGCCCGCCCCTCACGCGGCACCCACTTATACTGCCGTTGGAAGCGCGCCTCAAACTCTTCCAGCAGGGCCATCTTGTCCGCCACCTGCAGGGCACCAGAAGGCGCGGCAGCGCAGGGCGAGCAGGTGTGCACCACGACTCCTTTTATTCCCAGGCCTCTGGCACGTCTGCATGCATGCGTTTGTGCACGCAAGTGCGCGCTGGGCGGGCCTGGCCGCCAATATGATGGCGTGTTCTGGGCAGCCTGGGTGCGGCAGAGCTTTGGCCGTCATGCAAGGCAGAGCCTTTGCTGTCAAGCGAGGCAGAGCCTTTGCCATCAAGCAAGGCAGGGGCGCTCATCATGCTCACCTCTGAGGGCGCATCAGTCATCACCTGCTCTCTGCCTGCCCATCCCTGTTCCTCTCCCCAGTGGCCGCACAGGTCTTTGCACTACGACATTCAGAGGGGTCGACATCTGTCCCCCCCATCTCCCCCAATCCTGTCACCTGACCCTCTTCTTACCAGCCCCCACACCTGCCCCACCCACACCCACGTGCCCCATCATCTCCACAGTCCCTCCCCCATCTTTCTGAGCTCCTCCACCGCTTCCTGTGCAAACGCCCCCACCCTCCCAGCCTCTCACTCCCACCTATCCCACTCACCTCAGAGCGCAGCGCCTCGTTGGTGGACAGCAGCGCCTTCTTGTCCGCCTGCAGCTGCTCCGCGCGCGCCTCGCTCTCAGCCTCGTGCGCGCGCAGCTTGCGCACCTCGTCGTCCAGCAGCACGATCTTCTCCGACACCTGCAGCACGCGCCGCCGGCAACAGGGGAGGCGTGACACAGTGCGCGCCTCACGACCCCGCACAGGCAGCTTTGGTACACGCTGATCACGCTGACCACGCCAACGCAGCGCCTACTTCAGACGCACCCAGGCACCAACAGGGTCTCAGTCACGGCAAAAGGATCCTTTGCGCTCCGCCAGCAAGTGGCACGCGGTGTGGAAGTCAGGCGCTGCTGTGCCACCGCCTCAACAGGCAGCACCACTGAAATGCACCTCAGCTCCTGGCACGCCGCTTGCTCGCACAAATACGTACTCATAATCACACGCACATACACGCGCACACTAAGAAACACACACATGCATGCATGCATGCATGCATGCATGCACATGCACGGCGCACCTCGAGGTTCTCTGCCCGCACATCAGCGGCCTGCTTGCGCAGCTCCACATTCTGCAGCTCAAGCGCGCGGTTCTCCTTGGTCACGCGCTCAACCTTCCAGCCCTGCTGGCGCATCATGTCCTGCAGGTGAAATGAGAGTCCGGCAGGTGGCATATGCTTTAGCGATGCAGGAAAGTAAGGCCAGCCACGCCGATGGCCACAGCCGCTGCTCCCCCAACTGGGCTCGCACAGAGCTGGACCTCCGTGCTCGTCCACGCCCGGAGCTCGACTGCGGAGCTTGCACACAGGGCTAGTCCACACGGCACACACGACCCTTGCACAGAGCTAGACCTCCGCGCTCGTCCACGCCTAGAGTGCGACTGCGGAGCCCGCACACAGGGCTCGTCCACGCAGCTCACATGGCCCTTGCACAGAGCTAGACCTCCGTGCTCGTCCATGGCCAGAGTTTGCCCACCAAGCTCGCCCGAGGACCTTGCACAGAGCTAGCCTAGCCCTCGCGGCGCACATGGCCCACGCAAGCCCACACAGCACTATGCTATCCTGGGGCTGCTGCGAGCGCATGCCACGCCCGCAACATGCGCTTGCAACGCACGCGCCCTGCACAATGATCCCTTGAGAATGCGCACATGCACAATAATCGCACGTGGCAATCCAACAGCTCATGGGCTGAGGGCACACACAGCTGCGCGCATGCAGAGCCACTCCCCCTAGAAAGGAAGCACGCATGCACACGCGCTCCAGGCAGGCACGGGCGTGCTCCGTGGCAGAGGCATCGGGCTCCCAAGCAGCGGTCCGCATGCCTGGCATGTTTGTCCCATGAATGTCACGCCTGTGCCATGAACAACACGCAGCATGCGCCGCTAGCGTCACGCACCCCCAGCTGCTGCTTGGCGCCTGCTGCCTGCGACTCCGCGCGCAGTATGTCATAGTTTTCCCTCAGGTCGTTGTACGCCTCGTTCAGCTGCAAGTACTGGGCGTCCAGGGAGCGGAGGCGGTCGTCCTTGTCCGCGATCATGGCATCCGCCCTCTGCAGCCTGCACATTGTGCACGCACGCCAGGCCATGTCCCGCTTGTGTGCGTGCGCGCACCATTGCATGGGTGCACTGCTGTGTCAGAGGCGTGCCTCGGCGCCCAGGGTGGGGTGGTCATGCACACAAGTCCTTCTGCCTTGTGCTAGTTTAGGTGCTTGCCAAGCACCCCCTCAATCAGCCGACCTGCATGGCATCTAATTCAAGCACTCTGGGTGGAATTCAGTTCCGCCAACTGTGCCCTGGTATCACAGTGCTTATTGGTAACTGCCGTATGTTCTGGCTTGCACAGACGTATGCAGGGTGCAGAGGCATCCCATGCCCTGTGAGCTGGGAGAATGTGGAGGACTCAGTCGCTGACATGCCTCTGCAAAGCCATGCAGGCTCAAGGCATTAGCGTCTCCAAATGTTCGCCTCCCACAAGATTCAAACTACACACACGCACGCACACATACACACAGGCACACGCACAAGTCTGTCTCTGCTCTTCCCCACGGTTCCGTGCGCTCCAGTGTCAGGATGAGTGTGGAATTGGCCCACGCGTACTCCCAACAGCCCCCGTCTCCAGACATCCTGGTCTGCGCCCCCTCTCTGCGCCCAGCCCCTCGTGCCCCTGTGGCCCAGATCTGCTGCAAACACTCTGTGCACCATATGCATGGGCACCTGCGGGGGAGCATGCCGCGCACCTGTACTCCAGGTCTGAGATGTGGCGCTCATCCCGCTCGCGCTGCATGCGCATCCGGTCGTTGGAGCGGTACTCGTCGTCCAGCCGCTGCGCCAGGTCCTGCGCCACGCCACACCCGCCAGCGCGTGCATGTGCTGACACGCACGAGCATCTGGAGTGCCTGCGCTGAGGGCAAGCGCTCGTGCTGACTCACGTGTGCGTCACGCGCAGCATGGGCCGCATGCACTAAGGCCTCACATGCCACAGACAGCTGGTACAGCTAGGCTTGTGTGCTGCGAGGGTTGCTCTCACCTGCACAAGCCGCACGCGGCCTGCGCGCAGCTGCCTGTAGTGCCAGACCACCTTTGCTTAGACTGCGTCAGAAGCCCGATGCGCACACAGAAACACACACCATCATTGTACAGATGCTTGCATACGCACACAGACATGCGCCCTCAGCTCATGTGAAGGTGTATGTGCCAAAGGCACGCCACGTCCCTGATGGCACTGCTTGCCAAGCCTGAGGGGAACCAGTAGGGGGGAGGGAGCCGTTAGGAGGGGGAAGCCCTCGAAGCCGCTCACTCGCAAGCTAACCCCGCTCCACACATCAAACAGCTGACCTCCCATAAATCCTAGGCAATGCCGCAGCCAAGCCTGCCGCGAGCCTTAGACAGCAACAAGCCTCAGACTGCATGCACCAGAGGCCAAAAGGCCCGCCACAGAGCAGGCCTGCCACAGAGCAGAGGGCGCCACCAGGGGTCAAGGCCCCCCACAAAGCAGGGGGGCGCAGGCAACCGGCAGCCTTACATCGCACTTCCGCTGCAGCCCGGCGGTGTCGGTGCTGAACTGGGAGCGGGCTTGCATGTCGCGCAGGCTCTCCAGCTCCGTCTGCAGCTTGCGCTCGCGCTCCTCAAAGCCCTGCGTGCAGGCGCCGGGCGCGTGGGTGTGGCACGAGCTCCTGCCGCAGCCGAGTGGGCGGGGCAGCCAGCGCAGTTGCTGGCTAGGGGCGTGAAGGACAGGGGCCAGGGGGCCGGCCAGGCTGTGGCCCTGCGCAGCCCTTCAGCAGTGCATGTGGTGACTGGTGTGTCCGCCTGCCTGCCTGTGTAGTGAGGTGTGCAGCGGCAGCTGCAGGCACGCTACAGCGGCAGTGCCTGCCGCGCGGCTGCCCCACATGAAGTGCATGCCGGCCAGTGAGGCTGCCGCCGCGTGTGATGCATGCGGCAGCCCGCTGAGGTCCGCTGAGGTGTGATGCATCTGAGGTGTGATGCATGCGGCAGCCCGCTGAGGTCACGTCCTGAAGGTGCGCTTGCCAGTGAGGCCTGCTGTGCTGAGCACCCTCTGCGATCGGGCGCCCTCACCAGCCTACGCGGCGGCTCAGGCACAACCATCCTGCGACTGTTCCGGGCCCCCTACAGGGTGCCAGAAAGTACACTTACACCCCAGATCAGGGCAGCGGTGGGAATCTGTGGAGGCATGGCTGGAGAGCGCCTGCACAGGCGTGGCAAGCACCCAGGCTTGTAGGGGCTTGTCGCAAGGGGAGCAGGCCCGCCCTGCGACGCACATTGAGGATGCTGACGGCTTGCTCATTCTCTTGGAACTGCTGGTCCAGGGCCACTTGCAGCAGCCTCGTGGTGCGCGCAAGCAGGTCAGACATCGCAGGGGCGGGGTACGCGGGGTCGACATAGATCTGCGCGCCCTCGAGCACCTGCGTGGACAGAGGAGGGGCAGCGGCTGTTTGATCAGCCTGCTCGTGGCGAGCAGCCGGTGGTTCTTCAAAACATGCAGAGGCATGCATTCAAGGGGATACAAGCCTTACTGCCTTGCTGCTCTCAGAGGCTAGCTTGCACAAGATCAAGGGGAGGTGATGTGCTGGACTCTTGATGCAGGTTGACTGCATCAAACGTCTGAGAGAGCATGCAGCTTACGTAAGTTGAAGCAAATTTGAATCTGCGACAAACATACCTTTGCTACACGCACCACCTCATCACAGTCTGCCTCTGATAAAGAGAAACCCTGCGCAAGCATCGCAACAGATGTGGGTGAGCTGTCGGGTCAATTAGAAGCTCACATGTTTGGAAGGCATGCCTCCCACTTAACGCACCAGTCTGAATGATTCAGCAGAGGGGCAGATGCGCATGAGCTGCTCCAGTTCTGACACAACCAGAAATTCTGGCTTGGGGCGGAATGCCATGCCCTCCTCTGCTGTTGCTGCTGCAGCCCCACGCATCATGCTGCTCATTAATGTGGACAACCAGTCCTTTCAATGAACAGCTGGATAGGGCACCAGCCCCATTCTAGCTGAGTGATGCAAGCATTAAGGTTTGACCGCCAGTGTCGTTATGCATGTAACATGAATGCAATTAACCTTATTTTCCAATCAATTAGACGTAATTAATATTCGCCATTCCATAAAAAAAACCATGGGATCGTTACGTACTCGTGTGCAGAAGATAAATTGAAGATTCAAGAATGTCGTAAATAGAATAGGTAACTTGTAAGAGCATGGGACTTGAGGCGCGTCAGACCGTGGTGCAGGATGTCCCTGGCATCAAAGACCTGCTTCTGCAACATCAGATGGAGACTGTGGATGCCGGCCTATTGTTGTAAGTGTGCACCTCGGTTCCATGATGAAGTCCACTTAGACGCATGTCTGAAGGCAGCTCTCTCAAAGCCTAGGAACATAGCCATCCCTGCACCGTAGAAAATACATTTCTGCTACCATGATTTGCAGCAGATCTTGCTTTCAAGTGTATTGCATGAATACAAACTAGAAAAAAGCATGCGACAGCGCTCACAAGCTCTCTCTCTCTCTCTCACACACACACACACACACACACACACACACACACACACACACACACAAACAGACAAACAAACAAAGAAACACCAATGAACACAAACAGGCACACACAATGGCACGCACATGCGCACACACATGCAAGTACGCACACACTTATAGGGCACACTCGTGCAGATTCACACAGGCACGCACATGCACACACATGTACAGAGTAGGCTCGCGCGGACACAAACGAGCACGCACACGTGCGCGCGTTCACACACACACAAACATGCACAGACGTATGCGCACATGTACATAAGCACACTCGCGTGGACACACACACACACACACACACATACAGAGGCACGCGCATAAGGCACACAGGCACGCGTGCGCACACACTCTTATACACACACGTACGCATGCACATACATAAGCACGTGGACACACGCAGACACACGTACACACATGCAAGCGGGCACTCAGGAATGTACGTATGCATACGTAGACACACATACATGCATGCATGGGTTCTTGCAAGTTTGCATGCGCAACACTCTTATCGATGCACATATGTTGACACAAGTGTGCAACAGACAAAATGTGTGACACAATACAAACACACATACACACAACTTCACAGCACACATCCGTACTGCTCATGTATGTTTGTGTGGATTGAAATTGCATTGGTACTCTCACAAAAGACACAAAGGTTCAAGTTTATATCTTGTCATTGCCCAGGGACTCCACACTCCTGTGCCTAACTGCGGTTGACAAGGAGCATGCCAAAATTGTCGGCTTCCTATGCTTGTGAGTGCCCCTTTCATTGATTTATAAGAATGGATCGTGTCCCAGGAATTTCAATTAATTGCAGTGTGCTCTATGTCATGTCAGGCAGGATGTCATGTGACTCATGAGTCTCACTTGCCCTGCAACATGTGGTGTGCGCCAACTGCGCGAGCAAAGCAGCTGCGCTTTTTGTGGTGTGCTCATGCGCCACAGGACGCAACTCAGTCACTTCCAACGTGGTGCAGTGCGAATTTGGACCGCCACCCTCTTGTATCACCCAAGCATTGCCTGACTGGAAGGCAGGATATGCTTGCACGGGATTATCATACCACTCCGACTTTTTTGCAAGGCAGGCGCGCCTGGCCCTCACTTACATTCTGTGACTTTTGCAAATGGACCCCGGTTCAGGAGGTCTGTTTCTCATGCGCCTCTACCTGCCTGCTTGTCAGTTGGCTGCGCTGTACCCTTGCCACAATGCACAGCTGAGTCTGCTCTGTATGTTTCCCCCACCTGTCTGCGCAGGCGAGATGCCCCCTGCGTACGCATGGGCAGCACAGCTCCCTCAGAAGCCAGCCAGGCCTGGTTGCAGGACCTACCCACCACAAAGCACAACCTGAGCAGCACCGCCTTCGTGTCTGTGTGCTGCATACAGCCAGAGCACGAGGTGCGCGTGTGCGCGCATGTACGCGTGTGAGAGTGAACTAGTTTGTGTGTTGTGTGTTGTGTGTGTGCATGCTCGTGTTTGTGTCTGTCTGTGCCTTTGCGCTGTGTACCTGGCGGACCTGTTGCTGCCTGCCCCTGTGTCGCCCTGCGTGTAGGTGGAAGCCAGCGCTTGCCTCTTCAGGGCCGCCCAGACGGTGGCAGGCCACCTGCGGCGTTATCTGCTGGCCACCAGCGCCGACATAACTTTTGTTGAGCCCGGGCTGGCCGCACTCTTCTCCCGCGTGACGGCGAGCAGGGAGGTGCGTTCACCATGCGCGCCGCGCCATTGCTCACCTCGCCTAATCCGTGAGCAGCAGCATCCACTCCTTTTCTCCTCCTGACCTGCAGGCCGGCATTGTCCTGCATCCTCTACTTGTCTCCTCCCATCCTACATCCTCTTGTTTCTTCCATCCCTGCACCAGCAGGCCGACGCTATTCTGTACGAGGCCCCCTCCTACGCTGTGCTGCCCGCTCTGGCCGTCCGCCACGCGCGTGTGGAAGACCATGATGACCTGCTACCAGTGCTCGAGCGCGCCAGCGCCAGGTGGGCGCCACAGCAGCAGTGCTCATGCTGCGCCCATGCGTGTGCCACACCCCTGCATTGCGCCCTTGAGGTCCTGCCGGCACTCCGTCATGAGGAATCCACGCATGCGCCATGCCCACACACGCGCTACACCCCAGCAAGGGCTCCATCCCCAGCATATGCGCCTCACCCACACATGCACAGCCCTGCATGACGCTTGTGTAACCCCACCACAGCCTCATCGTGCCAAGCCCTTGCATGCGCCCGTCCCACACATTCAACGCAAAGCTGTCGCACACACCGAATCGCTCATGCCGCAATCCCTTCACCCAGCAGCTCTTTGCTGCCCATGGGGCGCTAATATGGGAATTAATTGGAGAGCTGTGCAGGGGCACACTCTGCTGACGTGCAGGGGGGGGGCATGCGCACAGGCATGCTGACTTTCCCTCCATGGACGCCCAGCAGGAGCGTTCCGGCAGGTTTGCGCACGTCAAGATGGCCAGGGCGCCTGCTCTGCTGGCGCTGTAGGAGGCCCACCCCCTGCCACCCTCTCTCTCCTCTCTGGGGCTGGCTACCCTCTTGCAGAGAACTTGTGGGTGCATGTGCCCTGGCACACGTGCGTGCGTGTGTGTGTGTTTGTGCGTGCATATGTGTGTGCATTCGTGTCTGCTTCCCTCCCGGTGGCGCTGCGCAGCGTGCATGCTCCTGGGGACGGGCACAGCACCATCAGCTCCCTCAGCTTCATGATCAAGCTCCCAAAGTTGCGCCACTCAACTGTGCACCCTGCGCGCACGTGCGCCCACCCACCCGCCGCCGCAGGTACCCCGCGCTGTCGCAGCTGCCGCTGTCCAGCCGGCCGCAGGAGGCGTTTGCGCTGGCGCGCGTGGTGTCACACCAGGATGAGCGCAACTGCGTGCTGGTGGCGCATGACCTGGAAGCGCTGCCGCTGCAGCAAGAGCAGGCTGGGGCGCAGGGGGGAGGCGGCGACGAGCCAGGTGGGGTAGTTTTGTTGTTCAGAGAGCCCTGGGGGTGTACAATTTCCAATGCAGGTCCAGGCAGTATGCTCTTCAAAACAGGCCCTGGGATCTTGCTTTAAAATGGGCCCCTGTTGTGCGGTGACCGCACAGCGTCACTGAGCACTGGGGCCAAGACCGAAGGTCCACTTTGCATGTGCCCGCCTCCTACAATGGCGTCCTTCAGGGCCTGACCAGGCAGGCTGACCAGCCTGGCTTAGAGTGCTTGCCAATTACAAACCGGCTCCTGCTGATGGAAGCGCTGGCCTGCCGCTTGCTCAAGCCTGGCAGGAGCCCAGGCAGGCCTCGACAGCCAGGCCTGCTCTGCACCCGGAACGCAGCTTTTCCTGCAGGGCTCTGGACTCAGAGAGTGCTCCAATGCATCGTGATGTTGATACCTGCTCTGAGGCCCCCGGCCTGCTGTTCCCTGCTGTCCTGGATGAGTAGATGGGCTGCCCTTGAGTAAGCGCATGCGTGTGTGTGCATGTGTGTGTGTGTGTGTTAGGGGGAGCAAGGAATGTGCAGGTACATATGTACCTGTATGCTGCTAGAGTAGGTGTGAGGACGCTTGGCGCCTGGCTTTGGCTTGCTGCACCCCCACTTTTTCCCCAGAAGGAGGCTATACTGCAGATTGTTGGGAGAGGGTTCAAGCCGTGCCTGTCAACCTTGTGATTGTGTCCATACTAGGCTGTGTACGTTGACCCTGTGCTCATTCAGCTCCAAACCAAGCTGTGTGTTTCAATTCTCTGCTCGTGTTCATACAGCCTTCACTACCTGCTGGCAAGCACACTATACAAGTGTGGCCATTAAGCTAAAGAAGCGCCACTGCCACATGCGCTTGTGTGTAGGTGCTAATGCTGGCATGCGTCTTGCAGGCTTTTTGGTGGCCACAAGCGAGGTGCGATGTCGCACGAGCAATTCTGGAGGCTGCGGCATGCGCGTGCGCGCGTTCACCCACACACAAACACACACATACACACACATACACACACAAGGACATGTATCGTGTGCTTCTGCACCAAGTTAGTGGCACTCAGCAGAGGGAAGCACTGTGTCATCATGCCCATTCTTGGAAATGCCCGAAATGGCACAGCTCACGTACACACGTGCTGGGATGGTGTTGTTTGCTGTGTCATCTTATGCACACAGTGCACCATGCCTTTGGCCAGTGGGACATTAATTGCTCCTCAGTGCCAGAGTGCCACAACTAGAGGCACCATGCCGCACTGCATCACGACTATCTTTGCTCTCTGTCTCTGCATGAATCCCTGCCTTTGCAACGATGGAGAGCAATGTGCTCCACATAGCCAAATGAGTGTTGGTATGAGTTAGACGTGTCTCTGAGGGACGCATCGCACTAGTCCAAAAAGAGGCAAATTGCGCCACATCTTGAGGCACATTGCACGCTCGAGGCGCTCTTGCCACAACTGTTGCTGCCCAGCAACGCATCACACCGCTTTCTGAATGAGCCTCCAGAGGCACGCCGCACCACGACTTAGCGCTTTCTCTGACAGAGGGCAATTTGTGCGCCTCTCGCGCCTCTCTTACGAGAGCCTTGCCCCGTCCGCATGCATACGGGCACCCGTGCATGCCCCTTCTGAAATGCGCATGCATGCCCATGCGCGTGCATGCCCCTTCTGAAATGCCCCCCAGTCCGGATGCATACGGGCACCCGTGCATGCCCATTCTGAAATGCGCATGCATGCCCCTGCGCGTGCATGCCCCTTCTGAAATGCCCCCCAGTCCGCATGCATACGGGCACCCGTGCATGCCCCTTCTGAAATGCGCATGCATGCCCATGCGCGTGCATGCCCCTTCTGAAATGCGCATGCATACGGGCACCCGTGCATGCCCCTTCTGAAATGCGCATGCTGTCCGTGGCATGAGCAGCTGTGTGTGCCCTGCCGCGTGTGTGCTCCGCTGTGGCACAGGTGGACACAACCCTGCTCATGAGTGCGTTTGACTTGCACCCATACGACAACCTCCTGCCCCAAGAGGAGTATGAGCGGCAGTGCACAGCTGCGCGTGACAGCGTGCGGCAGAGGAAGGTGCGCCCCTAGCAGCTGCCCCCCCCTTCTCTCTCTCTCTCTCTCTCTCTCTCT